>Ga0209093_1000002_pt1 | contig 315415 bp, 283 predicted proteins | sample SidtaG_4_FD_187450 | JGI IMG/M metagenome (GOLD analysis project Ga0209093, IMG submission 187450) | Marine algal microbial communities from Sidmouth, United Kingdom - Sidmouth_Male1 metaG (SPAdes) (version 2) | ecosystem: Host-associated > Algae > Red algae > Unclassified | place: Sidmouth...
CTCAGCTTCTACAGTTATTGATTTTCCTCGAAAATAATCTTCTAAAAATCGAAGATTGTTTTGTAAAATCCAGTCGGTTTCGGCATCAGTTCTTAATCGATAATAGAGTCCTAAAGAGTTCGCATAAGCTTCTCCTGGGAGACATCGCCATTGATGTGAGTCATCTTTAATATAGCGATGGGGCATTTTATCCGTTAGCTTGGACAACTCTTTAACAGTTTTCCATTCTTCCCAGCCAGCCTCTTCTTGACGGAGTACAAAAAAGTCAGGAGTATGCCAAACTCCTACATTACGCTCATTTTTTGACTTATAGTTTAGCTTGATTGATGGTGGCTGGTCGTAATATTCCAGTACGTCTGAGTCATATTCCATCTGGTAAATTCCCGCCAGTTCTACAGTATGACTTTCAAACTGGATGGTTAATCCCATCTTCTGTGAAGGATAGCGACCACTTACGTTACCCGATCTACTTTTTACTCTACGAGTTGGTGGTGCAGCGCGAACATCGGCAATTACTCCTGTAGTAGTTTGACTCCATCTTCGGCTCAGATTCCATTGTTGAAACTCTTCAGAACTCAGCATTTTCGCCGAGTGAGGAAATATCACTCTTTATTGAACTACCTTAGCCTACCAAAAATATGATAACTTGACGACAACTTATGTTTCCTTTTTTTTGATTTATGACACTTTATGGTTCTCAAAATTAACAGTAGTTTTTAAATGCTCAATGAATTATGGTGGTTATAGCATTTGAAAACGACAGCTTATGCTTCCACTTACGACAGCTTATGGTTCAAGTCACACTTTTGTGACTTTACCCATAACTTTGCCGTAGCGGTAAGCTTATGCTTCCAAAACAACACGGCAAGATTATGCTTCTAGCTTTTATTTCCTAATGCCAAGTTTCTGTCTAGCTTTTGTTAATGCAGCGCGAACTTCCTTCTCACGAAAATATCCTGGTTGGGAAATTAGTTTTGAAACATTAGACTCGCTAGGATAAATACCTTGTCTATTTAGCTCCACAACCGCTTTTTCAATTTCACAAGTGCATTTTTGTATTGTTTCAAGACGACGAGTTTTCTTGTATTCAATATATTTGCAGGAAATAGCTTGACATAGTTCGGGAAAACGTCTGGTTAAGGTACGTCTATTGACTCCTAGCTGTTTCGCTACTGCCGTAAGAGATGGTGGTTTCTCTTGTGATTGAGATGAAATAAGCTTCAGAGATTCTTCTACAGATGCAAAGTCAGTTATTCTGCCTTTTAACTCAATTTTGTGCTGATTAATAAATTGCACGTCTCCACTACAGTTAACCTCTAAATTGTCTTCAGTAAGAAATTCTAGAAGAGATAGTTTAAAGACATAGCAAATTTTCAATAGGGCTAATAACTGTGGTGATACTTGGCTTTTACTCCACATCCAGACTTGATTTCTAGGAAGTCCAATCAAACGAGCAAAGGCTGCTATATTTCCTTGAGTAGTTTGCTCTATGCACATAGAAAGCGATTGAGCTACTTTTTCTCTGGCAATAATAGGCATATTTGAAGAGGTCGCTAAAATACTTCCTAGATTATTAATTATCCAAACTTGCCACTTTTCTTTTTCTAATATAAATGTATCTGTTGGAATTTCTTTTCCAAGCCATTGTTCGCAATTGCTACAATATCCAATTCGAGAGCTGTTGGCTAGAGGCGGTAGTTCGCAAAGGCAGTTAGGGCAATAGGTTTGTAAGGATATTTTGTGTTTTAGACAAATATTCACTGTCTGAAAAGACCATATCAGAGGTTCATAAATTGTTTGATTGTTTGAATACCAATTTTGATAACAAGCTGGACACCAAGCTTTGACATGGCGATTTAATTGTCTCTGGGGAAAAACGTGCGACCATCTCAAAAGAGTTAAAGAAATTAGGTCTTCTCTCATTGTCAGCTTCTCAAGTGCTTGAACCACATCAGTAGCAATTGTTCCTGTTCCATTAACCGATCCAGTATGATGCTTAATACCAAATAAGTCTTTACTTTTGTAGATTTTGGGAATAACAGGTTTTATTTCTTTCGATGCCAAAATGCTCAAATGCACTGTATGAACTTCTGCTAGCCTAGTTAGATAGCTAGTCAGACCTTCAACATAAGGTGTTCCAATACCAATAGGTTCTAAAGGAAAAAGCCTACTTCTAGTTGGGATAGATGGATAGCTTAAATCCCAAGAGTCGTAAATAGTCAATTCTTTATCAACTAACATCTTGGTCTAGCCCCACTGAATCTCGTTTTGGATTACGCTGTCCTACCTTTTTCCCTTTTCTAGCCTTCGTCTTTGGAGATTCTTCTATAGGTGCTGGTATTGTTTCTCCCAACCCTAGAGAAGCACGTAGATTTTTCACATCACTATCTGATTCGGTTAGCTGCCTTTCACCTTCTTGAATCTCCTTAAACATCCTTTGGCATTGAGCGACAGACCATGCTCGCCTTTCTAGGTGTCTTAGAGTAACGGTATTTGCTCCTTCATCTAAAGCATCTTTTAAAGCACGAGTCAGCCAGTTCTTAAGAATGCCAATGCAACCCAATGTTCTTTCATAGCAGTATTCCCAGTGAGGAACGAAGTCGGGTGTTTCTGCTACTGGCATTTGACACTGAAAAGTCAGAAGAACGCTTTTAAATGCCTGGATATCATCAAAATTATCAAGCCGATAACGAGGAAAATGAATATCAACACTACGGCGAGAAAGTTGACCGCTTAAATTACGAAAAGTTAGTAGTTCATAAGTTCCTAATAGACAGTGAAGAATGCCTGTCATGTTTGCTAAAGACTTAAGACAGTCCAACTGGTCTTGTAGCTTTTGTCCGCTAGACATTTTGGCTAAATGCTGCCCTTCATCAATAAAGAAAATATCGGGATGACGATGACGTAGAGTATTCTCTAAAGCTCTGCGTAAAGCAGGGGCGACTACTCTAGACTCAATAACTAGCTGACCTCGACTGTCTCGATAAATTCCTCTTGCTCCATAATCAAATTTATAATCAATCAGAGGTTCTTCCAAAGCAAATAGAGAACGAGTGTAATAGTCTTTCCAGTTAAAACTTCTAGATTTGGGTGCTACCGCTTCAACACCAACAACTGGCATTCTTCCTCTGTCCTGCTCTAAATCAGGTAATGCCTTTTCGAGTAATTTTTGTTCGACTCGTTTGCGTAAAGTTGTTTTGCCAACCCCACTTGCACCATAAACAAAAATAAAAGAAGCACCTGCTGGTTCTGAAATAGTTCTCATGAGAACTTCATAGACTTCTCTAAGTTTGGGATGGGCTACTGTGAAATTTTCAAAGTAAGCTATTCTCTCAGTGACGGAGCGATTAAGAAGTTCGAGAGGAAAAATAACGCTATTGCTCATAATTAAAACTCCTCATATACCACTAAAGATTCTGACGGCAGATTGTCTGATTGCTCTTGAAAAACTTCAGCTCTGGGTGAAATATCTTGACGTTTGGCAATATCGATAACTTTTGAAGTCTGAGGTTTATCTTTGCCACCATTAATTACTTGGAAGACATCTTCAACTTCGGCATCGTGCAGACGCTGTTCCAATAAGATTTCTTCCGCTTCGATTGAAGATATAAACTCGGCTAGTTTCTTAGCTGATATCTTAGATTGCTTGGTGGTTTTAGCTTGGCGTTTACGCAATTCACTGGTCGCTAACTTCAGTTCTCTTTCTGAATGCCCTTGAAATTCTGAATAGTATTGCGAAATGCACTCTACCCATTGACCTTGTACAAAGGCGTAAGCAATTCCAATATTGAAAGGGTCGTATCTGATAGGAACTGAAATATTCTCTATTTCTGGATTACGAAAGAGATTTGACCAATAGTAGATAGAGTTAATTTTTACTCCGCGACTTTGCTGTATCTTAGATTTGCCAGTTTTTGTAGTGGGTAGAGTCAGAATTTTAAAATTATCATCGTAAGGAATCAAACGATGCGAGCGATTTCCACTTTCTATCATTCCTTGAGAAAAAGCTTCTTGTGGCGATTGACCCAATGACGGGTGGTCTTCAGTATCGTAGATTTTATAAGCCCATTGGGTAAGGTATTTATATAGCCTTCCTAACGTCCAAATGGCTTGAGTTTTGGGGTTAACAGATTTAGTTACTTGTCTGACATTTTTCATAATCAGCGTATTGGCGGAAATAGAAGGTTCGTGCGACGAAGTGCAGCCTCAAAAAAAATGTGATTATTTATACCATTTTCGGGCTTGAATGATAAGAAATACAAATGGCGCACTTTGCCTAGTTTGTTCTATTCTAGGCAAAGTATCATAAAGATATAAACACCAGCATGAGGATTTGACCCATGCTACAAACAACTGCCCAACTTCCGTTTTCGGCAAAGTTTTCTCCCCCACCCAAAAAACCATCAACCAGAGAAAGAGAATACCTGAGATCGCCAGAGGTCAAAGCGATGATCCGCGCTGCCAAAAAAGTAGGTCGTCATGGAATTAGGGATGGGGGAATTATTTTATTGATGTTCCGTCATGGCTTGAGAACTGCTGAATTAATCACCCTTAAATGGACACAAATAGATTTAGCAGATGGTTATATTGAGGTACATCGGGTTAAGAATGGTCGCGACAGCATTCATCCCCTACGTTCGCCCGAACTTAGAGCTTTACGTCAAATCCAGAGAGACTATGCCGATACGAGCTATGTTTTTGTCTCCGAACGCAAAGCCCCTCTCTCGACTCGTTCAATACGCCATATCGTAGCCAGAGCAGGAGAACTAGCAGATATTCCCTTTCCAGTTCATCCCCATCAACTCCGTCATGCATGCGGTTATTATTTAGCTGCTCAAGGTCATGATACCAGAGCGATTCAGGATTATTTAGGTCATAAAAACATCCATCATACGGTTCGCTATACTCAGATGTCACCTCAACGATTTGAAAGTTTCTGGATGGATTAAATTAGAGAAGCATTTGAGATAGATTTGGTTGAAGATGATAGATAGAGAAGAATTGCTTAGACTATATGCTGGAGGAGAAAAGGATTTCACGGGACAAAAATTCAGAGGTTCTCGCTGGGTTGACCAAGATCCAAAGGGTGGTATTGGAATTTTTAGAGAAACCAACTTCACCCGAAGCTTTTTCGATGGTAGTGGTTTTAGGAATGCCGATTTGAGTTTTGCCAATTTTACTATGGTGCGGATTTATGAAACTTTTTTCGCTGAAAACTGCTATATGGAAGGGGTTAATTTCAGCTACGCTGTTTTTGGGCAAGTGACTTTCTATGATGTCAATCTCACTAAAGCCATCTTCAAAAACACTACTTTCGAGGAAGCTGGTTTTGAGAACGCCAATCTTAGTTATGCTAATTTAAGCGGTGCTACTAAGTTGGTTTCTGGTAGATGTAAGAATGTTATCTTTCACGAAACTATTATGCCCAATGGCAGTGTCTATACTGGTCGAGCTTGAAGTTAAAACTTGCCTCAATTTCTAAGCTACCAATGGCTGCGATAACCTTGAAATTCTCTCTTTCATATCCAGCTTAAACAAGCCATAAGGATTCACATGGCTGAAAATCAACGGAGTAATCGCCTGTAAATCCCTCGCCGTCAATCTCTTCTGCCAATGCTTCTGCACCTTAATCCTTTTTAGTCTGGGCATTAATTGGAAACCCAACAGGTGAGTAAAGGCAAAAGCCACCTCGCTTTGTCCATGACTATCTACATAGTTTTTCTTCACCTCCATACTGGTACAGTGTTTTAGAACCCCATTAATCATCGCGGAGACTTCGCTGCTAGAACAGGTTTTAAGCTGAGAATAAATGCAGGTAGAATTCTTCTCAACATGCCAGTAAATCATTACTCCCCGTCCCCCGTAGCGGAGATGATATTGGGTAATTAAATTTTGCTCCCAAGCACCAAAATGTTTGCTGTCACTGGCACAGGTAGTAGTGCCTTCCCCCCAAATATGAGGCAAGCGAATCTCAAAGGTGGCATTGACTATTTCGGCGATAGCACTGCGTAATTGGTCTTTGTGAATGTATCTACGGCGGACATAGATTAAATCTTGATAATTCTCTCCATCTATTCCCGTGTTGATTCTTTTCAATCCCGTATTCGTCCCCATGCCAAATAGACAGAGTAGCAATCGCTTCTGTAAGGTGTCTCGGTCGAGTATTTCCCTAGTCCCCATACTCTTAAACTTACGGGTAAAATCCACTCGTAAATCTGTTTCCTTGAGAATGTCTAAAAGGCTGGTTTTATGCCAGAGACGGTTAATTTCTCCCTTCAGATGCCTGAGATTAATCGGGTCTGGCAGAGCATCAAAAGGGCTGAGTCTGATTAAGCCTTTATTTCCCTTGCCTCCAATGGTTACACCCTTATTTCTGGGCATTCCTTTATCTAGTTTCTCTAATCCCTGACCCATCTGCTGCTGTAAACCAGAGATAAATGTTTCTACATCTTCAGGGAGAGTTAGAGCCTGATAGTAAATCTGACGTTTGGTTTCAAAGTCTGTAGGCAAGTCATCATCGGAATTGCGATAGCGGTTAGCACCGACGACCCATATTTCCTTACAGGATAATCTTTCTCTAAGGGCTTTGAGAACGTAGATTTCATAATTGATGCGATTAATACGCTCGTTGCTCTCACTGTCTGTTTCCATGAGGATTTCTTTAGCACCAGCTTTTAATACTCCCTCAATGGGTATCTCTTCCGTTGAATCGTAATATCTAGCTTTACTGTGAGCGTATTTCTTGAGAAGTTCTAATGCCTCAATGACAGGGCGATGCAGGTCGTTATTAGAACGAAATTCCAGCACCTCCAACAACTGAGGAATCAGGCGACGGTAATGATTGGCAAAAGAGGCTCGCATAACATTGTGAACTCTGCGCTTGTAAGCCAAACCTGTTCCTTTGTATTCAGCAACCAGATCCTTGAGAGTCTTGAGCGATACTACGGGAAAAATCACTTGTTCGATGACCCCATTCGGTTCGGCAATAGAGACTTCGGCAATCCGATATAGTAAGCCTGTCTTACCTGAAACCTTCTTGAACTCTTCAATTAATTCCTGATTAATTCGCTTCTCTGCTCGGTTATCAATACGCTTGATAATTGTCGTTAGTATCTCAATTAGACTGTCAGTAATCTCTTGAGCGCGTTGAATACAGAAGGCTGCCATTAGAGTGTAGCGAATGGAATCTTTGTGTTGGCGTAAAAGATAAGGAGTTTCTGTAGCTGCTCGGTAACGATAAGTTTTGACCAATTTAGACGATTTACCCTCGAATAAGTTAGTTGGCAAACCAACAGCGCGGATGCGTTTGAGCTTTTCTATTTCAGTTAAGAAGCTGCCCAATCCCACTGCACCAGGGTCGGTTTTAAGAAAGGCAAAGTCTGACATTTTACTCTTTTTATCTAACTGCTCAATAGATTCATCACTTTCTGTTTCTTCCGTAGAGAGGAGAACATCAATTTGTTCGGTCATCTGTGGAGTGAGTTTATTTAGAATATGCTCGGCAAAATCTGCTTCGTAGTTGGCAACTGCACTCTTGATTAAGCGTTCTACTTGAGGTTTGGTCAGTGGCTCTAGCTGTAATTCTCTAAATCTTTGATAGACAAGTTCTTTGATGGCTTCATTTTTTTGTTCGTCGGATAATATTTCCTCAATGAGCCAAGTTACCATCTCCTCTGAGTCTTGAACGGAAGCCACTCTAAAATTGAATAGACGGCGAATTTCAACCCGATAGACTTTTGCCGAACGTCCCTGCCAATCGTAGTCAGAGTATGAACTCTCTGGGAGATTTACCTGCGAAGCGATGTAGGAAATGACAACTTGAGAGATGGAGAATTTATCTTCGGGAAAAGAGGCGAACATTTGAAAATACTTGAGTAGAAGTGCAAAGCCTATTTGATTGCCACCTATTTTTTTCTTGGTCAATTCTAGCTCTTGAGGTAATAGCGTCCAATTTTCTATGAGTTCTTCTGTATCCCAGTTTGGTTTAGCCATTTATCTTCCGTTTGTTGCTGAAATTCAGCATAGGAGAAGAGGTGACAATTTAATTCAAAGTTAATGATGAATGCCGATTTAGAATTACCTGTCAAATGTCTCGAACGAGACGTATTTAGAAAACTTATCTATCAGTCGAAAAATGGGGTGAAGTTAGTCAGAGTATTGGAGAGGCTAAAAGGCATACGGACAAAAGGTTTAAGCGACAGGCTGCACTTCGTCGCACGAACCTTCTATTTCCGCCTTCTAAGGAACTTTTGAATTTTTCAGCATTTTCTCCATAAGTCAGCCATTGATAACTTATTACTATTCCGTCATATTTCTTTTGCAACAACTCATCTGGAGTTGGCAAGCGTCGTAGTCTCGTGTCAGTTCCAGAATAGTGAAAATTAAGTCCAAAAAGATCCATTGCATCTTGGGAATATTGCTTTTTAAGATGCTCCGATGGAACTACCGCCACTAAAAAATCCCAGCCAAAAGCATTTTTTAGCGAGACGTAAGCGTAAATAGCACCTCCTGTTTTTCCCGCCGAAGTACACGCTTCTAAAAGATAGTTTTTTTGCCCTTTAGTTTGATAATCGCGAACAAACATTTCTTGCCATTTTCTAGGGACGAAAGGATAAGCCATTGGTGTTGAATATTCTGTAAAATAGATGAGTAGCTCAGACGACATACGATTGTATCTCTGAGCATATTGTATCTCACAGGTATCCCGTCTGCATGGCAAAATCCAATAAAGGCAAAACAATATCTATTCGTCTCTCGGAATTAATGCTGGAAGCGTTGGATGCTCGTGCTTTTCTTGAAGAAAAGGATAGAACTCAAATAATTAGAGACGCAATCACAAAACACTTGGATTTACCCGAAGAGTCTGTTGAAAATAAGTTAGAGGTTTTGGAAAAAGAGCAGAATTCGCTCAACAAAGAAATTGATAAGCTTCACGGTCAATTGAAGAGTCAGTCTAAACGAACTGATTCTATCGAAGTGCGTGTTGATGAACTAGGGAAAATAATGGCTGTATTTATAGATAAGCCGAAATAGAACCATTATGTACTCACGGCAATATTATGATTCTCTGATCGTACTTTCGGCAAGCTTATAAGTAAAATATTGAAACATTTATAATTTTCTGTAACCTTAAATGTTCATTTGAAGGGTAGAAATGGCAAGCTTATGATTCAATGTGTGGCAAAGTTATGGGTAAAGTCACAACTTTTGTGACCCGAAGCATAAAGCTTCGAAAACGGCAAAGTTATGCTTCGTGTCAGATTAATTTGTTTCTTGAAAGTTATTAAGCTACTCGATCGCTGACTTTGAGATGACTAACAACTTGAACCTTTTTTATTTGTTGTTCGAGCCACTCAGAATATAAATCAAACATAATTTTATTGCGTAAGCTGCGATCCAATTGTGGTTTAATAATCTCTGCAACCAAAACCAGATATATGCCATCGGCAGTAGTAATGGGTTTTAAAATTGTGGGAGTGGAAGTATCAACTGCAAATACAGCAGCTGAAACCTCTGGTTTGAGATCGTTACGGGTTACTCTTCCACGATAGCCTGCCTTGAGTCGTAACTGGGGATCTTGAATATATTGCTGAGTTGCTTCAGTAAAACTAATTTCATTTTCTTCGATCTCATAATAAAGCTCGATCGCTTCATCTTCGTCATCCAAAACAATCTCAGAAATAATTGCACCTGCATAATCTAACTGATGTTCGTAAAAATGAGGCTCTACTTGCTCGGCAAATAAATGATCGCTTACTTTTTGAGCAATTAGGGTACAGTAAACAATTTCCTCAAAATCATCGAGAGACAAAGCATATTTTTCTAACCATACCCAAGTAGCGCGAGCATCTTTAAGTTGGCTGGTAGCTCTCATGCGATCCGATGCTTTTTGTAACTCTTCTTTAGTAACTTTGATTCCTACTTCGGTGGCGATGGAGCTAATAATTTGACGTTCAATAATCTTGTCCATCATCTCAGGAATTTTGCAAGATAGTTGAATTTCATGAAAAAGATCGTCTTGGGTAATAGTTATTGTTTCTAACATTGTTTTCTCCTATGTTTAAATCTCATGTTTGCGTAATCAAAAGTAATCAAGCTGTAGCCAGGTAAATGTTTAAAGCTCCAAACCTCCTTTTTGTAGTTGTTTAAATGGATCGAGAATAAAATCTATAATGCGACGCTGACGGATAATGACTTCCGCCGTTACCGTATCTCCAGGGCGCAAGGGGATACATCGATCGCCTTTAAGCAGACAATTGCGATCAAATTCAATTTCGAGATTGTAGTTAGCTACCGCCCCTCGTTCGGTTTCAGTTACCTTAGAAGTAGGAGAAATACCAGTTAAAGTCCCTGGGATAATTCCGTATTCTTGAAACGGATAGGCATCGAACTTAAGCTTGACTGGCATTCCTTCGGATAAAGAGCCACTTTCTGCTGTCGCCATCGCAGCTGTAACTACCAAAGGAGAACCTTGGGGGGCAATTTCAGCTACCGCATCTCCTGGTTGTAGTACTTCTCCCGACTTTTGAATTGGCAAATCGAAAACTGTACCGCTGACAGGTGCTACGATCGCTCTTTGTTTTAGCTGGTACTGAGCGGAGACAATTTTGCTTTTAGTTTGGGCAATTTCAGTCGAAAGAGTCGCAATTTCCGATTCAGTATTTTTAAGTTGTTCTTGGCTCTTGAGGATTGATAACTTACCTCGATGAGTTAAAGTGCGATCGCCTTTTTCTTGTTCTTGTAATTGTAGCCGTGCCTTTTCCGTATCAGACTCAGCTTGACGTACAACTTGAGCATAACTATTTTGTTGTTCTGCCAGACGAAGCTGTGCCTGCTCTGATTCTGATTTTGCTTGATCGAGACTCTGTTGTCTTTGGGCGATCATATCTTCTTTTTCAATTACTTGAACTTCTGCAATTACTCCTTCTTGCCAAGCTTCGCGATAGCGTTCAATTTCTTTTTCGGCTTTGGCTAGAGCTTTAGCCGCAGAATTTAATGCAGTCTGACTATAAACAATATCTTGTTTTGCCTGATTGACTTGAGCCAACTTTTCCTCTTTTTGAGAGCTATAAGACTTTTGATAAAACTGAAGCTGTTGTCGTGCTTGCTCTATCTGTGCCTGTTTTTCTAGTTGTTGTGCCTGAGTTTCTTGTCCTTGAATATCTACCATTAAAGAAAACTGTTTGCTGAGTAATTTTAGCTGATTAAGTTGATTTTCTTGACCAGCTAATTGAGTTTTTAGCTGTTCTAGTTCGGCAGTAGCTATGTCAGATTCGAGTTCGAGTAAATTTTGACCTGCTTCAACCACATCCCCTGTTTCAACATTAATTTTGGCGACAGTACCTGCTACGGGAGCATCCAAGATAAATGTTTTACCACTGGGTTCTAATCTACCCTTAGCCGTACCTGTTTCATCAACTTGAGAGAACATTGCCCAAGGCAAAGCGATCGCGGTAAAAATTGCCATAAAATAGAGTAATCCCCGCGTCCATACTTTCGGCAAAGCATCAACCAGTTCTTTAGTTTGAGATGACCAATCATCAGACTTAATTTGAGCCGAAGACGCTAAGACGATTTCCGAGCTAGTGGGAGCAGATGATTGAGGAGTGGCTGATTGAGTCGTAGGTGCCAGTACCGTTCCCAAATGAAGTTGTTCTAATAACCCTGGAGAAAAATGTAGATAACCTTGACTGACAAATCTAATTCCGTGAACTAGCTCTTCGGCTGAATTATTCTTGAGCAAATATCCCTTAGCTCCAGCATTTAGAGCTTTGGTGATATGTGTTTCATTCACACAATCGCTTAAAACAATTGTTTTGGTTTGCTCAAATTGTTGCGAAATATTTTTGGTAACTTTAAATCCGTCTATCTCAGGCAAATCGATATCCATCAAAATAATATCGGGATTCAAAGTCTTAATTCCCATCAAAGCAGCACGAGCATTGTTAAAACTTCCCACTATGGCAAAATCTGGCTGTGGTGCTAAATAGCTGTGTAGTGTTTCTCTGACAGAATTACTATCATCTACCAACAAAATTCTAATATTTGACCCGACAATTTTCTTTTTTACTGGCAATATAGCCGTGTTCTTATTGACTGAAACTTTTGCATCAACCATTTCCATTCATTTATTATTAGTTGTTTATTATTTTTAGAAATAATTCTCAATTCGCTTTGACCCCTGCCAACTATCCCACAACAGCTAACTGTTGCTGATTGAGATAAAAATAGTGACCCCGTTTTGCCATCAATCCTTCGTGAGTACCTTTTTCGACGATGATTCCTCGATCTAGTACCAAAATTAAATCTGCATTACGGACGGTGGAGAGCCGATGGGCAATGATAAAAGTGGTGCGGTTATGAAGAATTTTATTAAGATTATTTTGAATAATTCTTTCAGATTCAGCATCCAGACTGCTAGTAGCTTCATCAAGAATCAACAGGGGTGGGTTACCCAGCAGCGCACGGGCGATCGCCAAACGCTGTCTTTGTCCCCCAGAAAGCATTCCGCCTCCTTCCCCAATTTGAGTTTCGTAAGCTAGGGGAAACTCTTTGATAAACTCATGAGCACCTGCCTGTTGAGCCGCCGCAATAATGCTTTCTAAGTCTGCCTGAGGCTGAGAAATACTAATATTTTCCCGAATCGTCCCCCCAAACAAAAACGTATCTTGATCGACAACTCCAACTTGAGCTCTGAGCGATCGCAAGGATATATTATCTAAATCGTAACCATCAACATAAATTTTTCCTTCTGAGGGTAAATAAAGTCCTAGAAGTAATTTAGAAATCGTTGTTTTTCCCGAACCACTACGCCCGACTAGGGCTATTGTCTGACCTGATTGCACTTTAAAAGAGAGATTTTCTAGGGCATTGTGATCGCTTTCTGGATGATAGCGAAAGGTCACGCGATCAAACTCAATTTCACCACGAATTGGTGGCAGAGAGATACAATTAGAGCCTTGTAAATCTTCTTCCAAATCAGTATCGATTACATCGTTAATTCTTTCTACAGCAATAACTACTTCCTGTAATTCGCTCCACAGTACAATTAACCTTTGAAAAGGACTAATCACATTACCCAACAGCATATTGAACGCTACCAACTGCCCGATAGTTAGTTCGTTTTTAATCACTAAAGATGCTCCAAACCAAAGTAAGAGAGTACGGGCAGTAGTTTCGATAGCTGCGCTAAATACCTGTAGTCTGTTACCAATGACTTGTCCAGAGAAATTCTTTTGAATCGCCTTGCCAAAAAAATCTTCCCAATTCCACTGTACAGAATGTTCTACCGCCATTGATTTAACGGTGCTAATTCCCGTCAAAGACTGAATTAAATATCCTGTTTCTTCAGCGTGGGCTGCAAAAATCTCGCGAGAAACCCGTTTCAAAAACGGTGTAGCAACTAATGCCAAAACAACAAATGGTGGCACAATCGCTAAAATTAGGATTGCCATCTTCCAGCTATACCAGAACATCAGTCCGAGATAGATAAAGACTGTCAATAAATCGAGGACGATTGATAAAGCCTCCCCCGTTAAAAATCTTTGAATCTTACGATTTTCTTGGACGCGAGCAATAATATCCCCCACATAACGGGACTCAAAAAAACCCAAAGGTAAGCGAAAGGTATGGTTAATAAAGCCCACAATCAAAGATAGATCGACTCGATTGGCGGTGTGATCCAACAGATACTGGCGCAGCCCAGTCATTGCCACTTGAAACCAACCAAAAATCAACAATCCTAAACCTACTGCAGTTAGAGTGAGATTACTTTGTTGTACTACTACTCGGTCTAAAATTAATTGGGTAAATAAGGGCGTAATTAAACCAAAAACCTGAATTAATAGAGAGGCGATAAATATTTCTAGCAGCACTACTCCATGAGGTTTGATCAACTCAAAAAACTGCCAAAAAGGAGTACTGATTTCAGGAGCATCTTTTAAGATTGCTGTTGGCTGCAACAATAAAGCGTAGCTCGTCCAATCTTGTTTAAATTCTGCATGAGAAAGACTGCGCTGTCCGATAGCTGGATCGCAGACAACAACTCGATCTTTGGTTATTTGATAGACAACTATGTAATGCTTGCCCTGCCAATGAACAATCGCGGGTAAATTGGCGATCGCCAGTTTGTCTAGGCTAGCTTTGACGGGACGACTTGTAAAACCAAGACTTTCGGCTGCTCCTGCCAATCCTTTTAAAGATGAACCATTGCGATCAACATTGGCAATATCCCTCAGGCGACTAACACTAAATTTTTTACCCCAATAACGACCAATCATGACCAAACAAGCTGCGCCACAGTCTGAGGAACTTTGTTGAGCATAGAAGGGATAGCGATGACTTATTTTCTGCCATAAATGACCTATTTTTAGACTAGGAGAAGGAAAATAAGCTTTATTGATCTTTCTTCCTTTCTTTGGCGCAACAGTGGGAACATCTTCTGTTGAGCTGACTTTAGGTTGAGATAATACTAGGCTAGGTGTAGAATCCGAGAATAAAGAATCAATCTTGTGAGCCTGTTGATTGAGATGGTCTTGAATTTCAGAATGTTTTCTAACTAGAGTTAAAAGTAATTCTGGTGGCAGATAACACAGTTCTAAATTACGAGCAGCCCTAGCAGAATAGGGTTGAAAACCAGCATCGGGAAAAAATGTTGCTTCTCCAAAAGACTGTCCAACGGTTAAATTGGTAATCAACTCCTGAGAATTATCTATTAATCTAACTTTGCCTTTAATAACAAGATAAACTCCAGCCTCTGCTGACTCAGTTTGCCAAAACTTACCCACTTTGGGTTTAATTATTTTTAGGTGTTGCAGGCAGTCGGAAAATTCTGACTCGGAAAAGGTATATCCTAAAACATCACTAATCTGTTGACGAGAGATGTCTGATTTATTTTGAACCATGACCTTAATTACCTGCTACTAATTAAAGGATTAAAGTTCGATATTTCTGAAGTATCAAAAATTAAAACTGAGTCTAGATCGTTAATTTGAATACAATTGCTAGGGCGATTAATTACGCTACTATCTTCTAAGCGATCGCTTAGAGTTTTTGGATTAGGTTTTGGTCGAGTAGATAACCCCATCTGTTTTAACAATCGGTTAAGATGTTGCGGAGTTACTTTAACCCCCAATTCTGCATACAGATGCTGGCTGAGTTTTCGAGCAGTCCAACGTTTAAAAGAATATTGATAGTCTTGATCGGGAATATTAATTTCTTGGGGATTTTGTGTGACTAATTGCCTTAAACGTTGTGTGTATTTTTCATTGACCAATGTCGGACGACCAATAGGATTAGACTTCCAATGATGTGCCTGGTTATTACGTGCCATAGAGATCCAATGTCTGGCTGTAGCCTGGCAGCATCCTAATTCTTGGCATATTTGACTTTGAGTTTTGCCTTGATCGGCTAACAACATTATTTGTATTCGTTGGCGTTGTTTGTCCGCTAACTCTTCTTGCAAATTTGTGTTTAGTAGCTTACGTTGAAACTCGGTTAAATACTTACCTGAAGTTTGGTAATTCTGGTTATTATTATTCTGAATCTTTGGTAATGGCATGATCAACTCGGAGACATTTCAAAACATCAAGAAAATTTTGGGCAATTTTTGGCTCAGTATTTTCTCGCATAATTGTTTTAAATTTATGACTATATCCCTGTAGAAATCACCTAATAGACATTAGCATTACATTAATTCAGATAAGATATCGAGCGTAAAAAGACATTAAAAAACCGACTGAGATTGAAACATTTCTCTAGTCGGCTAATTAGTTTTATATTATTTGTTTATAATCAAGTCTGTGTAAACAACTTTGTAAACAAGGTGTTTTGCTTATCCTTCTTTGTTGAAATACTTTTGTGCTTGTGCCAAAGCAGCAGCACCAATATTAAATACAGCCCAACTAGCAGCGATCGCTAGAGGTGCAACAACTATTATTACACGCCAATCCATAATTTAAATCTCCTTTACAATTTTAAATTTATCTTGGTTTTTTAAACCTTAAACCTCATGTAGCCATACTCAAATGTACCAGCTTTCTTAACCTTTGATCCAGATTTTTTATGAAAGCTGATACATTGTAAGCTTTTAGCCTTGCAAGTTAGCCTTCTATACTAGTTTTAGATTAGGATAATACGCCAAAATGTCATCAGAAGATAGAGTATCGTCGTCTGCCTGGGGTGTCCAGAGAATTTCTACGGCTAACAAGCGATCGCTGCCTACGCTACCAACTTTTTGTAGTGCTTGACGCATACTATCAGTATCGTTGATTTCAGGTAATTTTAAATTGCCTGTTGCACCGACAATGATCGTGGCAACAATATATTCTCCAGATTCTTGCTCTTGAAGTTGCATCTCTCCCGAACTAGATGTCCCAGATTCTTCACTCAAAGCATCTTCAAGAGCTTTTTCGATCGCTTGTCTTTCGCTACCATTAATGGCGCGATCGACATTAGACAGGGTTTCTTCGCTAAACTTACTGCGCTCAGTAAGAGCTAGCTGATTAAATTTTGCTTCTGCCGAGTCAATATTAGTTCTTTCAGAATTAGTTGCGCCATATACCCAGTATTCTGGATGACGTAACAAAGCCAAAGTTGCTTCTTGGACGACTGTTGCTCTACCCGTTGCTGTGCTGGTATCAGCAGTCAAAGCCAAACGGTTTAGTTCTGGCTGTAGTTCGCGAGCATTGGCTAATAAACCTACCTGTACCTCAGCCACAGATACTTTGGAACTTGCCGCACCATAGACGCTTTCTTCACCGACACCTGCACTACGGAAACTGCGAACTAGAAAATTGGCGATCGCAATAAAAATAATGATGGAAAATAAACCACCGCCACCGAAACCGACGAAGGGTAGCAAGAAGGGAAAACCAAAACCGCCACCGCCATAGCCATAGCCATAACCAGGGGAGACATATCCCCCACCACGGGGTGCAGAACGAGGGCTAGAATAACTACGAGAAGGAGCGCGGAACGAACCCCCACCAATTCTGCCACCAGTGCGGGCAGCCATCGCACTACTAGCATTCCCTAATACCAAAACACCAACTAACGCCAGTGCTAGTATCGACTTCATCCAAAATTTTCGTTTAAAAATACTTTTCATTTTCTTGTTAATTATTAATGATTAGTTACTTATCCACCGCCGACAATGGTGACAATTTCTAGGCGATCGCCAGACTGCATCATTGTACTGTCCCAATATTGACGGTGCAGGATTTCTCCGTTGTACTCTACAGCGATCAGACGGGGATTTAACTGTAGTTGTAAGAGTAACTCTGGCAAAGGGATAGCCATGTCGCACCTTGTGGCTTTTCCATTGACCTGTATATTTATTTTATTAGTTGCATTCAACATATATCTAGCTTTTGATATCGTAATTACCGTCTAATCAATTGGGACAAAAACTGGCGTGTCGCCTGAGTTGGTTGCTCTGCTTGCATGATAGCGCGAACTACTGCTACTCTCTGTGCGCCTGTGGTTAGAATTCCATTAATATTATTGAGGTCAATACCTCCAATGGCAAACCAAGGTACCGGACATTTTGCTTTAACATAATCTATATATTCTTGAGTCAAAGCAGCTTTTCCTGGCTTAGTAGGAGTCTCATAAAAAGGTCCTACTCCAACATAATCGGCTTTGAGGGCGATCGCTTTATTTAATTCTTGCTTATTGGTAGTAGAAAGCCCGACTATTTTATGTTGTCCTAAGATTTCTCTGGCAAAAGAGATAGGTGCATCATTTTGACCTAAATGTACCCCGTCCGCATCTACCGCTAGAGCGATATCTACGCGATCGTTGACTAAAAACAAAGCATTGTAACGATGACATAGTTGGCATAGCTTGCTGGCAATATCCAGGCGAGCATCATCTGTAGCATTTTTGTCACGATATTGTACGAGGTTTAATCCTCCCTTGAGGGCTGCTTCCACTATTTTGAAAATTTCTGGTTCGGGAGATGTGACTAGATATAAAGGTGCGTTATGTAATTGCTGGTGGAGATAGCTATTAAATAAATTACTTTCAATAGTGTAAACGCGATAGCGCAGTTGTTTGCAAGCTGATGCCATCTCCAAGTTGTAAAGCTTACTGTATTCTTCTAAAACTCTTAAAGCTTCTTGAGCGCGACATAAATTAGCCTGAAGCAATTGTTCGATGCTTTCACGTTCTTCTTCTTGGGGATGAGATAAGTCTGTCCCCACATCACCAGGGGTATCTCTGGCTTGACGCAATTCCCAACTATGCCAACTTCCCAACTCTTGACGGATTTGTTTGCATTCTTCAGCTAGAGGTTGATGATTTAACCCCAAGCGACACCATTCTTCAATGATTCTTAGTCCTTCTCTGGCGCGATCGAGATTGGCATCTAAAATACGGTGAACGGCTTTATTCATGTAGGTTTACTCAGTGTATTACTTCGCTTTATAGATTTTGATAATAAAACGACTTGTAATATTAATCCACAACTTTGAGAATCTTACTAAATACGTTAGAAGAATTAATATTTTTAGCGACCCATAGCTGCTATATGACTTGGCTCACGATGAAGAGCAATGAAGAGCGATGATTCCTTCTTAATACTTTTCACCCCTACATTGAGAAATTTATAGAGTGTATTCTGCATTTTTTAGAGTATTGCTGGGCTTTGGTTAGGATAGTAGAAAAAATTTATTCTCCCACACTGAATTGAAGTAAAGCGATTTGTTTGCTAATAGATTCGATGCCTAAAATTAGCGATCGCATTAGTTCGGAATCTAGGTTGTAGTTGGCTGGCACTAAATTAGTTAACTGCTGGCTATTGGTTACTTTTTTACGATGTTCCCATTTTTGGGCAGTCAAGTTATCTTGAAAAATACCCAAAGCAATCCCTCCGTATTGATTGATCACAGTAAAGCAAGGAATATCAGACGTACCATCACCGACATAGATTACTTGATTGAGAGGAACGTATAGTTCTTTAATCGGCACATCACGGTAGTTGTACATCAAATCTTGCTCGTTTTCTCGTTCGATACCTATGGAGGAAAGATAATATAAAAAATGAGTTTTTTCCGTATGGCTCATTAACTGTTTGAGAAATTGAATCTCTCCATTTTCGTCATAAGCTAATTCGCAACCCCATATTTGAGTAAAATGTTTGGCAATAGAGGTATTGCGAGCAATATCGACAAAGCCACCGCTAATCAAATAAAACTCTACTTCCACTTGAGGAACTATTTCTACTGCTCGCTTTCTCAAGCACTCAAACATGGAAGATACTCCCTCAATCAGATGCAGTTTCTGACCTAAATTAGCCAATCGCTCGTAAGTAATTTTATCTTTGCCCTCTCTACGTCGTGACTCTTGAACTAAACAATAAGTTCTAGCTAAATACTTGTGCTAGCCCTGCTCGACTAAAGGTGTAACGCGATCGCGTTCAAAGGCTTCAACATCTAGCTGACAATCTCGCAACAAGATTTTGAAGCTATCGTCTCGAATCAAAGTTTCATCGAAATCAAAGACAACTGCAATACGATTGGAAAGTGGTTTGGTGGCGTAGCTCATAGATTGAATAGTTCTTGACAAAATTGTCAGTCTAAAGATTAATTAATCAAAACTAGTGATTAAAAATCAATTTAAGATCAATTGTTGGCGATGCACCTTAAGCAATTGAAATTCAAGATCTGCAACCTGTTCTAACATATAAATTAGATTATCTGGTGATAAATTAGTACCATCATTGCGACAGCTACCAGTAAAGCGAATTACTGCAGTATTGTTGTCCTTATCTTCTGATTCTAAAGCTAGAGCAAACAGGCGATCGCGTAAATTTATTTGTTTTTTATTGCCTGATTTAGTGAATTTCTCCCAAATTATTTCTTGGCTATTGTTAATTGCTTCTAGCCATGATTGCCATTGGGGATTATCTGCCTGTACTGTAATCAGATATTCTGCTCGATCCATTACGCGACTGGCATTGAGAGCTTTTAGATCTACTTCTTCTATTTTATAGATGGGGATATTCTCTGGTAGTTGCACTGCTAAACGATCGCGAAATTCCTTTTCGTCCATTTCTTCGGTTAATTCAAAATCTACGATTTCGCCGTTACTAGTAATACCTAGAGATAATGCGCTAGCGATGGAAATTTTGGGACCTGGATGATATCCTCCAGTAAAGGATATGGGTAAGGCGGCGCGACGAATAGCGCGATCGAATAGACGCACTAAATCTAGGTGACTGATTAGCCCCATTTCATCTCTTTTGCCAAACCACATTCTTAGTTTTTGGGCTTTATTTTGATTGGGTTTAAAATGTCCTTCAAACTTAGGGATCTCAGGGGGTTTGACGACAATATTGTGTCCAAAGTCAGTTCCGCAGATACCACAGTGGGAACAGCCTTCAAAGGCACAGTCGGGTACGGTAGCTGCATCTAACGCCCGTTGTAAGTCATCTTTGAGCCATTGTTTATCGATACCCGTATTCAAATGATCCCAGGGTAACGGTGCATCGGTGGCATCTTCAACAGAGGTAGTTGTATCATTATCTTGAAAAATGTTCCACTCGCCGTTTTCTACTAAACGGTATTTCCAAGTTAAATCCGCTTCGGCGATCGCCTGTTCCCATGCGCCATAGGCTTTATCTAGGTTTTCCCACCAGGAATCCATTCCCGCGCCCAATTCCCAAGCCCGTTTTACTACAGGGGCAAGACGGCGATCGCCTCTACCGACAAAGTCTTCCATAGCGGAGATGCGGACATCGGTATAGTTGATTTTAACTCCTTTAATACGGCGAAATTCTTCTTTAAGTAGTTCTTGTTTGCGAAGAAACTCGCTAGTAGATACGGAATGCCATTGAAAAGGGGTATGGGGTTTGGGAGTAAAGTTGGAGATTGTAATATTGAAGTTGAGGCGTTTATTACTTAGGCTCGTGCATTCGCGACGCAACCATCTAACAGTATCGGCAATACCGACGACATCAACATCAGTTTCTCCTGGTAAACCAATCATAAAATAGAGTTTTACCTTACTCCAGCCACGGGCGACAGCAGTTTGGATACCCCGCAATAACTCTTCGTTGGTGAGTCCTTTATTGATTACATCCCGCATCCTTTGCGTACCAGCTTCGGGGGCGAAAGTTAAGCCCGATTTTCGCAAGCCACCAATAATATCGGCAATATTATCATCAAAGCGATCTACTCTTTGACTGGGAAGAGATAAAGAGATGTTTTCTTCTTGCAAGCGGTTTTTAATTTCCATACCCACCGCAGGAAGTGCCAAATAATCAGAACAACTGAGAGATAACAAAGAAAACTCGTTATAACCAGTGGCGCGCATTCCTTTTTCGATCGCATCTACCACTTTTTCTGGTTCGACATCAGTAGCAGGGCGGGTTAACATCCCTGGCTGACAAAAACGACAACCGCGAGTACAGCCCCTTCTTATTTCTACGGTAAGGCGATCGTGTACGGTTTCTACAAAGGGTACTAAACCAATCGAATAGGCAGGAATGGGCGTAGCTACTCGACGCAAGATTCTTTGGGGTACGTCATCGTTTATAGGATGTACCGAACCATCTTCCGCCATTTCATAGAATCTAGGAACGTATACCCCAGGAACTTGAGATAAATCAAGTAATAGATCTTCTTTACTCAGTCCTGCTGCTTTTCCCTCTTTAATAATCAAACCAATTTCGGGTAATAATTCCTCACCGTCACCCAAAGCAATAAAGTCAAAGAAATCCGCATAGGGTTCGGGGTTGGAAGTAGCAGTTTGTCCCCCTGCAAAGATTAAGGGATAGTCTCCTCGATCTCTTTCTTGCCAAGTTAGGGGAATATTTGCCAGACTAAGCATCTCTAAAATATTAGTTGCCCCCAATTCATAGCTGAGACTAAAGCCCAAAATATCAAAATCTTGTAAGGGGCGTTTTGATTCTAGGGCAAATAAGGGTGTGTTGGTTTCTCGCAACTTAGCAGACAAATCTGCTGCAGGGAGGTAAGTGCGATCGCATAACTGTTGCGGTTGGGCATTAATTATATTGTAAAGAATAATATGACCCAAGTTAGACGCCCCAACTTCGTATACTTCAGGATAAGTTAGCACCCATCTGACTTCGGCTTCTGTCCAAGGCTTATGAATCGCACCGAGTTCGTTACCTAGATATCTGGCTGGCTTGAGTATGTTGGCATCAATGGGGTTGTCAAAAGTAGCGGTCAAAACTTATCTCTCCTGGTTGGGGCAACTATCTCAATTTTATAACTATAGCGAAATCTTCTCTTTTGTAGTTAGACAAACGTGGTTGCTCATTTTAGGAAATGTTTCTTATCGTTAATAATCGGCGAAAATTATTTTTCGTCTAAAATTTAAGTCTCACGGTAGTTAAAAACTAATTAAATGGCAGAATCAAACCACGCCTTTGTTTTTGATATTGCTCTCGTACTAGGTTCATCAGCCTTGGGTGGTTTTATCGTTCATCGTTTACGCCAACCTGTTTTACTGGGTTATTTAGTGGCTGGTTTAATAATTGGTCCTTTTGGATTAGGACAAATTAACCAAATTGAAGAAATAAAATCTCTAGCAGAAATAGGCGTTGCTTTTTTACTGTTCGCTTTAGGTGTGGAGTTTTCCTTAGCAGAATTAAAACGAGTTAAAGATATTGCCATTAAAGGTAGCTTGTTACAGATTGGTTTGACCATTGCTTTGGTAGCGTTGTTAACTACTTTGTTAGGTTGGGTGCAGTCTCCCACCAAGGGCATTTTTATGGGGGCGGTATTGTCCTTATCTTCTACTGCAGTAGTCCTCAAAACCTTAACTGAAAGAGGAGAAGTTAATACAATTCACGGTCAAGTAATGTTGGCGATCTTAATCGCTCAAGATTTAGCTTTGGGACTAATGTTAGCGGTACTACCTGCATTAAATCAACCTGATAATCTGCTTCCTGCTTTAGTAGCAGCCATAATCAAAGCAGTACTATTTTTTGCTAGTGCGATCGCAGCGGGATATTGGGTTATTCCTCGTATGATGACTATGGTAGCTAAAACCGAAAATAGCGAGTTGTTTTTATTGACGGTAATTGCCCTATGTTTGGGCATCGCTTTAGTAACTGCTAGTTTGGGTTTATCAATTGAGATGGGTGCGTTTGTGGCAGGATTAACCATCGCCGAGATTGATTATGCCGATCAAGCCTTAGCGAAGATGATTCCCCTTAGAGATACCTTTGCCAGTCTATTTTTTGCTTCTATTGGCATGCTGATCAATCCCGATACTCTTTTGCAAAACCTGGGAGTAATAATTGGATTGGTAGCACTAGTAATGATTGGTAAAGCAGGGGTCATCTTTCCCATTATTTGGCGGTTTGGCTATTCGTTTAAAACTGCGGTAATTAGCAGTTTAGGATTAAATCAAATTGGTGAATTTTCTTTTGTATTAGCAGTATTGGGGGAAAAGCTAAATTTTATCAATCAAGAACAGTACGATCTTTTAATTGGGACAACTGCCATAACTTTGGTACTAACACCCATTGGTATGAAATTCTCACCAGACATTGCTCACAAACTAGCTACAATTCCTACCATAGCTAGATTTTTGTCAAAACAGCAAAATAAAGGTATGTCTATGCCTCAAACCATAGAAAATCATATTATAGTGGCAGGTTATGGCAGGGTAGGCAGGGTTCTAGTCAAAGTATTGCGCGATCGCAACTATACCGTATTAGTGATTGAAAATAGCGAGGCTGCAGTAAGAAGCTTGCGCCAGGACAATATACCCTACATTTTTGGCGATGCAGATTCGGAATTAGTGCTAACCAAAGCCCATTTAGCTAAGGCAAAAGCGATCGCGATTGCCTTACCCGATCCTTCTAGCACTAGAATCTTACTTAAATCAGCCCAAGAAATTAACCCTAATTTAGATATTGTTGCCCGTTCTCACAGCGATCGCGAAATCGATCTTTTAACTCAACTGGGGGCAACCGAAGTAGTACAGCCAGAGTTTGAAGCAGCATTGGAAATGGGCAGACAGATTTTAGAGACTGTTGGTGAAAATGAGCGCGAAATAGCTGATGTGATTCAAGAAATTCGCACTGATCGATACATTAGCGTCAGGGATTATACCCAGAGGAGTTAGTAAGGCGATCGACAATAAATTGCTAGCTTGTAGTATTTGTAATATGCAATAGACTATTTATTATTATTCGCGATCTCCGAAGTTCCTAGAAAAAGTGGATACATACAGGGAATTGAAGGGAGCAAGTCAGATTGGTTAGAACAAGCGAACTAAATAAGGAAAACCAATCAATTATAACGTTACAATCAGGTGTGGTCAGAAGAGAAAACAGATAACACCAGAAAAAGAAAAAGAGCTAACAGAACACATTGATGAGATCGCCAAAATCCTCTACAGGCAAGCTCAACCAGAACAAGTAGAAACTGAATAACACCTTTTTAGCTCGGCAGTATTTCTATTCTCACATAAATGACCTGCTCCCAAAACAACACACCAAACATCATTATTGTAGTCTTGTAAAACATTGAGACATTTACCTGTATCTATTTGCCGTTCGATCAAGTATTCCATTACCACTGGCTGTTGGGTAAATCCCCCTGCCGTTTGTTGGATTAGCGATCGCATTTTTAACGATTTAACTGCTTCTAAGAGTTTTTTAGCCGAAACCGATACTAATAAATCTTGCTGTAATTGGTTTAAAGTGATTGGTTCTTTTTCAATCGCAAGGCAGTACATTAGTTCTTGCTCTAGCTCCGAGAGGCGATCGCCTTATAGAACCGAGAAACTGTAGTGGAGTTTAAAGAAAAAAAAGCGATCGCCGTTATTCATTTTACCCTAACTACCTCGAACCACTCTTAACATCAAGGTAATACTTCTAGTAGCCATAAACAAAGCCATTGCCAACCATAGTAAATTATTAGTCTGCCAATACCAAGCTGCGATCGCCATAGGCGCAAAACCTAACAATGCTGCAATCAGAGTAGACTGACGTAAAACTTTTCCTGCGGTTAATCCTAAAAAATAACCATCTAGCATATAAGCGATCGCGCCAAAACTTAAAATAGGAAATAGCCACCAAATATAGTTTTGCACCCCTACAATTATCTCCGAGTGATTAGTCAGTATGCCAAATAATTCTTGAGGAAACAAATAAAAGATAGTGGCAAAACCCAACCCCGCTAGCAAACTAGTACTACCAGCCAGCTTCAATAAACTATTCAATCCCGCGCTTTTTCCTTGTCCTTGGAGATTTCCAGCAATACTCTCAGTAGCAAAAGCAATACCATCAATAAAATAGGCAGCTAGAGTAACTACCTGCAACAGTAAAGTGTTACTGGCTAAAATTCCCGTTCCCATAGTTGCGCTGAGATTGGTAAACAGGGCAAAGGTAGATACTAAGGCTAAAGTACGAATTAAGATATCGCGGTTGAGAGTGAAAATAGTCTTTAAAGCAGAGAAATTTAGAATCTGCTGATAATGCGATCGCCACACATTCCAAGGCAGTTGACGTAACACTAAAATCAAACCTAACAAGAGAGTAATATATTGAGCGATCGCTGTAGCAGCCCCCGCACCGCTACTAGATTGATTCCAACGCACAATTAACAAATAATCAAAAATAATATTTGCCCCCTTGTTAACGCCCGATAGTAACAAAACCTTACCCGCTTCTTCTTTACCCAAAAACCAACCTAAAAGAACAAAATTGATTAAGGTAGCAGGGGCGCCGTAAATTAAAGCATTGTAATAATCTCGACCAGCTTCTATCACGTTAGGATCTGCTCTTAGTAAGCTAAAACCAATTTCTTTGATCGGCTGTTGCAGAACCAAAATAATAATCCCAATAGTCAAGGCGATCGCAACATTACGCAACAAAATTAACACTACTTCTTCTGCTGACTCCCTACCCCTAGCCTGGGCAGTTAAGCCAGTTGTCCCCATCCGCAGAAAACCAAAAGTCCAATAAATATAGTTAAATAAGACAGTCGCGATCGCAACTCCCGCTAAATGACTAATATCTGTCAAATGACCCAAGAAAGCAGTATCCACCAGGCTAGCCAACGGCACAGTCAAATTGGACAAAATATTAACCGCAGCCAAACGCCAAAACCTTTTCATTTATTAGTTATTAGTTTTCAAAAAAATTATGCTATTACTCAATCCTAATGTTGGTTGGTATGCCAGGCTTAAATCATTCTTTCGGCAAAAATATCCCGTACAAACTAAAAATGTCGAAGAATTTTGGAATACTCAAAGTGGTGACTGGCACTGGTTAGCTGAAAAACCCCTCCCCATCGTTACCCTTAATCGTAATTTATGGAGATCTTCAGTACCATCCCTCAGCTTTTATGTCTTGCTTGGTTTGTCGGGGTTAATTTCCACTTTGGGTTTATTAGCTAATAGCGTAGCAATTATCATTGGAGCGATGATTATTGCACCTTTAATTGGTCCAATCACGGGGGTTGCCTACTCCACTACGGTAGCTAATCGCAGACTACTCAAACGTTCGGGTTTGACTTTGTTGACGGGGGTTCTATTTACCATTGTTATCTCAGGGGTGACAGTATTACTGTTGGGTTTAAAAACCGTAACGCCAGAAATAGCAGCCCGTACCAATCCTAATTTAATCGATTTGGTTATTGCCTTAGCAGCAGGATCAGCAGGAGCTTTTGCTAATACTCGCAAACGAATTGCAGATGCTTTACCTGGAGTGGCGATCGCGGTAGCTCTTGTCCCGCCTTTAAGCGTTGTGGGAATAGGGTTTGCTTGGGGTGAAACTACTATGGCGATCGGGGCGTTATTATTATTTGTCACCAATCTCACAGGAATTATTTTTAGTGGCGTAGTTATTTTACTTCTTCAGTCTTACGGTAGTATCGAACGAGCCAAGCAGGGATTGATTTTCGCCGTTACCAGCTTGTTTGTCTTGGGTTTGCCCTTAGGATGGTCAATGAAAAGCTTTATTTTACAAAATAATGTTCGCTACAACACTAACGAAATATTTCGCCAACAAATTACATCTTTATCTAATAGCGACGTGCGCTCAATTTCTATTAAACCCCACCAAAATACTATTGCGATCGAAATAGAAATAACTGCCGAACCCAATACGATAACGCGCGATCGCCTTACCACTATTAGAAATTTGTTGAGCCAACGATTAGAAAAAGATGTCGAGCTAGAAGTCAAAGTTGTTCCAATTAAGACAATCAAAATTGACAAGGCTGAACCATCGATAATCAACAATTAACCATTGAATAATTGCATTAATTTGTTTTACACAACGTATCTAAATACCTAAGTAAGACTATTAGGTCGTAATACTCAGTGAGGGTGAAATATAAATGCTAAAACAACAGTACGAGCCAGCTATACCGTTAACTGTAGCTTTAATTATTCTTAACTGTTTTACCAGAGTTCAACCAGCTTCGGCACAGTTATTAGAATTGGCAACAGGAGCATTGAGCATTCTCAACAGTGTTGCTGGACAATCAAATCAATCTAATTCTCAACAGCAAACACCACCAATAGCTATCGGGCAACAATCAATACCATCATCACCACTCTCCAATGGTAAATTTGATGTAGGTACTGATAATTTTAGTGGCAATACAATTAATTTTTGTATCTCTGCTTGTTTCCCCCAAGGTAGTCAGCCCGTTACTCAACCACCAGTTGCAGTTCCTCCTAATTCTGTTAATTCTACATCTCCTTCTGCATCTAATTCTGCATCTACTTCTTCTACCTCCAAGCAATCTCACTCCAATAGCTCTGAGCCTAACAACTCTCAATCTGATCGCTCTACGAATTACTTGCCAATAGACTTCTCAAGACTCTAATCTCTTTAATTTATTTTTAAGTTTTAACAAATACCATAATTAGCCAAAGCATTACCATTTTCATCAACAATTAAAACGCGATCGCCTTCATCTAATTCGGGAAATTCCATTTGCTCTATTTGCCTAATCAAGACGTTTTCGGGAATACTATGACGACGTTGTTTGTTGCGCTCAAAGTAAACAGATTCAGGACAATGAAAAATAACCAAAGTAACTAATGCGCCATAGTCTCGACTAATTTTAATTATCTGTTGGCGAAAGTCTCGCCTGATATTGGTAGCATCCCAAACAATCTTGCTATGACTGCGGAGAAGGGTTTTAAGTTGTTCTTTAGCTAATTGAACTACTCGACTGTTTTGGGACTGATCGCTGCGAGATTTAGCTACGGAGTCACGCAAATTATCCAAAGAAATTAGATTGTGTTCTGGCAAATTTTTACTAATCCAGGTACTTTTACCCGATCCGCTTACTCCAAAAGTCACCACTACTTGCGGAAAAGAATCCCGATAAGAATACGATCGCGCAATTTCTGATTCGGGAGTAAAGATTTCTCCTAATTCCCAACGAGCGATCGCCCTGTTGAAAACTAAATCTCGTGTATCCTGACTCCAATCTGCCAATTCTCGACTAAAAAACTGGCGCCAAGCCTGATATTCCTCACCAAAACGCGACCAAGCCCGATATTCTTGAGCAAACAAACCATACATCTCAATATAATTTAATTGCTGCTGTTTATCTTTGCATTCTCGTCCTCGGATATCTGCTAACTCCAGCCAATAAAGCAATTCTGGATCGACAAGACGGGCAAGGCGTTTATATTTCCCCGCTGCTTTTTCTTGAGTAACCAACTGTTTGGGATCGTGATGATAGCTAACTAAACCCAAAGTAGTTTCTACCACATCGTAGGGTAAATCCATCCCGATTAACTTCGGCGCTAGATAAGATCTTCCCCTACTAGCGTGTCTTGGTGCAACAGTACGAACTATTCCCCCAATTTCCTGTTGCTTAGTAGTTACAGGTTTAGCAATATCATGTAACAAAGCCCCTAAAATCAAACTCAGACGACGCTCTTGACTGAGATGAGTTGCCTCCGTCTCCAGAATTTTATAAGTTTGATCTAACACCATTCCCACATGAATATGCACGTCACCTTCGGCGTGCCATTCTGGATCTTGAGGCGTAGATTTGTAATCTTTTAACCAAGGAAGATCATTGCCCAACTCCGCGACAAAGCGATCGATACTTGGCTTTGCACCTTCTAAAACCGTTGCTAAAAATTTCATCTCAATGACTAAATTACTAATACCCAATAGAAAAAAGAATGCAATCGCCTTAAACATCAAATTGCTAATTGATTGGTAATAACCTCTTGATACATCCAATGCTTGTCAGTTTGAACGTGATCGGGGCGTACCCATTTAGCGATATTTAGAGCAAAATCATCATAATAAAACCGATCTATTTTTCTCACCACCAACCCTTCGCAAACATCCTCATCCAAATTATCAGCGATCGCTTTTATTTTCTTCTCATCCCAGATACCTTCGTACATTATTTGTGGTATTTCTAAACCTAAAATTTCTGCCCATTCTTTAGTATCCGTCCAACTCAAACAATAATTATCCTGATTCCAGATCGCAAACAAATAAAAATAGCTAGTCAAATTATCATAAGCAATTGAATGTCTGGCATAAAGATTTTCACCACAGATTCGCCAACCTTTAGGAATATCATTACTAATTGAAGCTTGTAATGCTTTCACCCAAGCCCTCGATGGATGATGGCGACTATCTAGCGAGCGGGCATGAATATAATCAGCATATAGAGTAGTATTCTCTCCATCTAGTTTTTCCGTAACTACTACCCGACAATTATCAAACAACTTATTACGATCTAGTTTTAGATCGTCTGCACTAACCCCAGGTGAAAAACTTAGATGAGGCGTGCGGGGATATTTGTAGCGTTGAGCATCCATTTCAATCTGGTTTAATCTTGGAAAGATTATTGTAGCTTATTATGCTCGCAAAAGTTTTTACCTGGGATCTTAAAGATAATCGAGCAAAAAAAAGACCGTAATTTATGCCACGTAAAACAACTATTTTGTTGATTGTTTATTCAAGCTAAACTATGATGTAAGTAAATATTCAATTGCAAAAATATCAAAAATGAAAGATGATTTTGGTCAGTTAATTCGTCAGACAAGAAAAGAGCGGAAATTTTCCCAAAGAGAACTAGCAAAATTGCTGAAGATAGATTTTACTTATTTGTCTAAACTAGAAAATAATCGCGCTGATTATGCACCCAAAGAAGAAGTAATTCGTGGTTTAGCCAAGCATTTAAAATTAAATGAAGAAGAACTTATTTTCTTGGCAGGGAGAATACCCCAACAAGAAGAAGATCTGCTAAAAGAGCATTATAAAGAGATGCCCGCTTTATTTAGGCGGATGCGCGAAAATCCTGAATTTGCTAAAAAGGTATTGCGCGAGGCTTCCACTGATTAATAGTTGGCATTAGGAGTTAATAGTTTGTGAGCGTTTTTCGTCCATTTAGATTCATATCCAAATTAGAAATCGAAGCTGCTGCTTTGGGTATTTGGCTACAAATGGCAGATTCGCATTGTCAACCCGAACTACCAGTAGATGCCAGTCTGATTGCCGAATTTTTGGATTTAGATATAGTCTGGGATATCATTCCCGAAGACGAACAAGGCGCGATCGCAGCACGAATTTTACCCTTAGAAAAGCTGATCGAAATCAATGATAATATTCCTCAGTTGAGGGGTGGGTTTGGCGAGTCTACTATTGCTCACGAAATCGGACATTGGGTATTGCACATCGATACAGAAAAAGTAGCTAGCTATTTACGCCTCCAGCAAAAAGGGGTAGACGTGCGGGTAAAACCATTCCTCTGTCGCAGCAGTGAAGACACCATAGCTAGAATAGAATGGCAGGCACAGTACTTTGCAGGATGTTTGCTGATGCCACAACATATACTGACCCAATTAAAACAAGAAAAAGATTTGACTAGATGGCAAGATCTTTATCGTATGACAGAAGAATTAGGCGTTACGATCTCCAACCTGACTACTCGTTTGCAGGATCTAGGCTGGATTTATTTAGATACAGAAACACGTAAAATTCACCTCAGACAGATTTAATTTCTAATTTCTTGTAGAATCAATCCAAAACTATTGAAAAATCAAATTTCAAATATAAGAATAGCGTGGTAGAAACATCTTTAGGCAAAAGGGAGAAACCCCAAGAATTAGACTGGTATTGGCAAGGACACAAAATTCGTTATACTACGGCAGGAATTGGTAAACCATTGCTGTTGATTCATGGTTTTGGGGCATCGATCGGACATTGGAAAAAAAATATTCCTGTTTGGGCAGATGCAGGTTATCAAGTTTTTGCCTTGGATTTATTGGGTTTTGGTGGTTCGGATAAAGCTCCTTTGCAATACACTCTAGAACTATGGCAAGCCCAAATTAAAGACTTTTGGGCAGAACATATCAACAAACCGACAGTGTTTATTGGTAACTCTATTGGTGCATTGTTGAGTCTGATGTTAGTTACCAACTATCCTGAAATCTCCGCAGGTGGAGTATTAATTAACTGCGCGGGAGGCTTAAATCATCGCCCAGGAGATCTTAATCCTATTTTGGGTACAGTGATGGGCGGATTTGCTAAATTAGTTAGTTCACCTGTTACGGGTAACTTAATTTTTAATAGCATTCGTCGCAAAAGCCAAATCCGTCGTACACTCTATCAAGTTTATCGCGATCGCAATGCTGTGACCGATGAATTAGTAGAAATGCTCTATCAGCCATCCTGCGATCGAGGCGCACAGCAGGTATTTGCTTCGGTTTTGACTGCTCCTGCAGGAAAAACCCCTGGTGAGTTGTTGGTCAACCTTGATCGCCCTTTATTGGTAGTTTGGGGAGAAAAAGATCCTTGGACACCAGTCACAGGAGCAAAAATTTATCAGGATTTAGCAGATAACGATTCTAACGTTCAGTTTGAAATTATTGAAGGAGCAGGTCATTGTCCCCACGATGAAAATCCTGAGGCAGTTAATGCCAAGATTTTGGCATGGCTACCGGTTATTAGCCAGCAATAAACAATTTTGCTCAATTATCAATCAACAAATAATAGTTAATAGTAGGGTGGGCAACGATCGTTAATCTGCGAGTAATTTAACCCCAGCTTTAACTATTTTTAATTGCCCACTAAAATAGTGAGCTGATAGCTAAAAGCCTTAATTAATCTTCATGATCTTCAAAAGGATCACCAAGATCGGCTGATGGTGGGCCAAAAGCTGTGTAAATAGAATATCCAGTAATAGCGACTACTACGGCTCCTATACTTATACCAAGAAATACTGCGGGTTCCATAAGTAGATATAATTTATGATTAGTCTTCCTTTATAATATTACAGAAGATTACAAAAAAACCGATATTACATCACTATTGGACTATGTCACAAGAAACTCGTTTGGGGAATATCCTCAAACCTTTAAACTCTGAATACGGTAAAGTTGCACCTGGCTGGGGAACAACTATCTTGATGGGAGTCTTTATGGCTCTATTTCTTGTTTTCCTCCTCATTATTCTGCAACTTTATAATTCTTCTTTACTACTAGAAGGAATTGATGTTGACTGGAGAACTCTTAGTCGATAGACTTTTACCTTCTTAATATATAAAGCTTTGATTAGCTAGTAATTAAGTTCGATCCTCTTATTTGTATTGAGGATCGAGCTATTATTTATTTGTAAAATAAAAATCTACAGGAATTTAACAAATATGAACATTTTTGGCATCGGCTTACCAGAAATGGCTCTAATTACCATTGTCGCTTTATTAGTATTTGGTCCCAAAAAATTACCTGAGATTGGTCGCAGCGTTGCCAAAACTCTCCGCAGTTTTCAGGATGCTTCTAAAGAATTTGAAAGTGAATTTAAAAAAGAAGCACAAAAAATTGAAGAATCGGTCAGCATGAGTGCCAAACTAGAGGCTGCAAAAGAAGGACAGCCGATTGAATCGAAGCAAGATAACGTTTCGGCAAACGAATCTTGAGTTACCGATAATTAGCAAACTATAATCAATAAATTTTTAATATTGAGACTCTGCTGCTAATTGATAATTAATCATTAATAATTCATAGCAACTAGCTGCTTATCCTTACAATTGGATCAAGCATAGTTGCCAATTTCTTTTGGACGAAAAAGAATTTTAGTTGAGTTAGTTATTAGTTTCTGAGAGTATGAAGGCAGAAAAAAAAAGCTCCCAACAAATTTATCTAAATGCGATTGCTAAATTTGATCGCGATTTGATTGAGACTTATTATAAACGTGGTAAGACATACCTCAAACTAAAAGACTATAATGCTGCGATTAAAGATTTTAATACCGTACTCGCTCTTAATCCCCAAAACACTAAAGCATATTTAATCCGAGGCTACACTTATGGGGAAATGAAAAATTTTAGTCAAGAAATTGCTGACTATACCGAAGCGATTCGTTTATCTCCCAGTTTAGCCAAAGCCTATCGTAGCAGGGGTTACGCTTACGGAATTTTACAGAACTATGAAAGTGCGATCGCCGATTTTTCCCAGGCAATTAAACTAGATCCAAGCTACACTCAAGCTTATTATAATCGAGGCTGTACCTACAGTTTGTTAGAAGAATACCAATGGGCGTTGGCTGATTTTACCAGGGTGATTGAACTAGACTCAAATAACACTGCAGCCTATTATCATCGTGGTAATCTCTACAATTTATTAGAAAATTACGAGAGTGCGATCGCCGATCTATCGGCAGTAATTCGTCTCGATCCAAATCGCCATCAAGCTTATGCCAATCGCGCTAACGCTCACTCAATTCTTCAGCATCATCACGATGCCATTATTGATTATAGTCAGGCTATTTTACTTAACCCCAATGACTGGCAATCTATCTACAATCAAGGTAATGAATATCGCAATCTCAAAAATTATGCTAACGCCATTGCTAGCTACAGCAAAGCGATTCGTCTCCAGCCTGAATTGATTCCCGCATACAAACGTCGGGGTTATATCTATGGTAAGCTCAAGAAATTTAGTAATGCCGTTGCCGATTATTCTACTGTTTTAAATTTTTCTCCTGACGATGCTGAAGCATTCTTTCATCGTGGCAATGCTTATAATTACCTGCAACAATTTAGCCAAGCAATTGTCGAATACTATGCCTGCATCAAAATAGATCCCGAATATCACAATGTTTATTACAATTTGGGTGTTACCTATAGCTGCCTTGGTGAATATCAACAGGCGATTGTTAATTACAATCGGGCAGTAGCAATGACTCCCCAGTCTGCACTCATTTACAATAATCGTGGCAATGCCTACACAAAGTTAGAGAAATACGATAGTGCGATCGCTGATTATACTCAGGCTATTTTCTACGATCCTGACTATAGCGATGCTTACTACAACCGAGGCTTACTTTATTGTCTTTTAGAAAAACAAGATAAATCGCTTAAGGATTTGACTTTAGCTGCTAACCTATTCAAAAAACAGGGTAAAAACAGAATTGCCGAAGAAATTTTTACTAAGATTGAAACCTTACATTTAACATTTAACATTTAACATTTAACATTTAACATTTATCTAAAATTTATGGATAAAATATCTCTATCATTAGACGATAGCAGTCAATTAACACAGTTAAATCTAACAATTAAACAAAACCCTGACGATCTCCAAGCATACTATGACAGAAGTGAGCTTTATTATAGTCAGGGTAATTATGATGCGGGAATCAAAGATTTAGATGCGATTGTGCAGCTAGATAATCAACAAACCTTAGCCTATATGTTTCGTGGTTACGGTTATGGAAAATTAAATCAAAATCGCCAAGCAATTGCCGATTATACTCAAGCGATCGCTCTTTGTCCTAATTACGCTAAAGCTTATTTTAATCGCGGTACTGTTTACGATCGCCTTGAGGAATATATTAAAGCACTCTTAGATTATGACAATGCCATCAAATACAATCCCGATAATAGTGAAGCCTATTATAATCGCGGTTTGGTTTACAATAAGCTCAATCGCTTTACTGAGGCGATCGCTGACTATACTCAGGTTATCCAACTAAATCCTCAAGATGGTGAAGCTTATTATAACCGAGCTAATATCTACAATAAAACGAAACAGTACGATTTAGCTTTAGCTGATTATAATCAGGCAATTACTTTAAATCCTCAGGATCTAGAAGCATATTACAATCGCGCCAACGTCTATCACAAAACTAAAGTGTTTGAAAAAGCGATCGCTGACTATAGCAAAATTGTCGAATGCAATTCTCGTCACGCACCCACTTACTATAATCGCGCTACCACCTACCTCGCTAGTCAACAGTATCAACAGGCGATTGCTGATTTTTCTCAGGCGATCGAGCTAAATCCTAACTATGCTGAGGCTTATTACAATCGAGCGATCGCTCATAACAAAATTCAAGAATACTCACAGGCGATCGCATCTCACCAAGCTGCAATTAGTCTCAAGAATGACTATGCAGAAGCTTATGGCAACTTAGGATTAGTTTATACAACTTTAGGTGAAGATGAGTTAGCGATCGATAATTTGCAAAAGTCGGCAACATTGTTTAAAAAACAAAATAATCGACCTCTATATCAATATGTATCAGAAAAACTAAGAGTATTGCGATCACCAGCTTCTGAGGATGAAAAACTTAAATAAAGGATTTTTCATTTCCTATTTCTCATATTCTGAGATTTGACTTTTCACAAGTAAAACAAAATTACTATATATTTAGTTTACAATACTTTATGGTCTATTTTTTTTCTGCTTTTATAATTAAGAGGCAAGTAAAGTTTTGATTTGACTTTTAGCAATTGATTCAAATATTCAAATTTGCTAAAGTTAGGCAATTTGATTGATTTTTTAATAATCAAAAGAGAATAAAATTTTAGAATAGCGCTAAAGTAATTTAAATTACAGGATTGTTTGTAAAATCGATCAATTGCTATTGAGTTGTTTATAATCACGGTTCAATTCTGGCATTTTTATGATTCAGCCGTGTACGTAATCAACTGTAGCTCAACCAAGCTTATGCTAATAGCATAAGTAAGATTTTCAGCGTTTAAATATAATATATCAAGGTTAATATAAGATGAACACTCCTGCTTTTTGTCCCTGCTGTTCGAGTAAGCTGATTCGCCATATAGATGGTCATCGAGACTATTGGTTTTGTCGAACCTGTTGGTCCCAAATGCCTATTCTAAATAAGAAAGAGCGAGATCCCCAAAAAAATTATCATCATCAGTCAACGAAAAAGCAAACAATTAATCATCATCAAAACATTTTAAATTTATAGTAGTAGTTTGAGTAGCTAATTTAGCAAAAAACAACACCTCATACAATTGAGGTGTTGACTACAAACTTATTAATACTGTGATAAATTAGCTATGAAAAATTAGAGTTATAGTTATTTTAAATAGCAATCACTAGGTCTTTGGAAAAAGTAGTAAATAGTTTCGAGAATATAGTCATTCTAAATAGAAATCATCGGAAAAAATGTACTATTCCCTATTCCCTATTCCCTATTCCCGAGAAATGATAACTTAGACCATTAGGAAATTAATTAGAACGACTATAGTGTTTTTTTTGTCGCATCTACTCGCATTATATTCAAAACTCGTAATCCATTGAGCAAGTAACATTACTCATGATTATTAATCCAAAATAACCACAAAATACTTCTAACCTTCATCCGAACTAATAATTTTGGGAACGCGGAAAAAATCACCTTGCTGTTCGGGTGCCGCATTTAATAACTCCTCTTTATTAGGGAAAGGAGTTAACTTATCAGCACGAGTAATATTACTAGTTTCGATCGCTCTAGTAGTAGGAGGAACATCAGTAGTATCCAATTCACTCAGTTGATCGAAATAATCAAGAATACTATTTAATTGAGTGGTAAATGCTTCTTCTTCCTCGGCAGTAATATTGAGGCGGGCAAGATTAGCTACTTTTTTGACTTCTGCGCGATCTATCATTAGTGTTGATTATTGATTGTTGATTGGTTTGTACCTAGCAAATCTACCATTCAAAAGAATTTATAGACAATTAGAAAAATACATCCATTTCCGATCTTCCCGTAATCTTCAGCCAATTTTGAGCTTCCATATAGTTATTGGGTGCAATTCTAATCGCTTGTTTCCAATATTCAGCAGCTTTGTCGTAATAAGACTCTGCCTTTTCTACATTCCCTGCTTCCTTGGCTTTCTCCCCTTCATAATGGTAAATCACGGCAATATTATTAAGAGCTTGGGGCATTCTGGGGTTAAGATCGATAGATTCGGTATATAGCTCGACTGCCTTGTCAATATCGCCATTACTAGCGTATATTAATCCCATATTGTAGAGAATGTAGCTGCGATCGTTAGGATCTTCTTCTAGGGTTAATGCTTCCTCGTAGTTTTCTAGAGCTTCTGCATATTCTCCATCACCTTGAGCAGACATTCCATCGCGATAATAGGCAAATGCTTCCTTTGCCTTTTTATTGGTAGGCAGAGCTTTTAAAATAATGTCTGCCATCACGGTAAAAGTTTTATCGACAAAATTATCGTTTCTCTGGGTGCGGGGCATAGGTAGTTCTCAAAATTAATTAAATATAGTTCACAGTTAATGTAAATACTAACGTCAAACTCTAGTTATAAACTATAAGTTATACTAAATCCGTTTAATTTAATTATCGAGCAATCAACTACCCGTACGACAGTCTCTTAACCAGAGTTGAACCCCTTGTCCAATGATGCCATTAGTAGTTTCTCTGGGTGGGGTAGGAGGTTGACCAACTTGAGAATTACCAAACCGAGAGAACATGACCACAGTTTGCCAACCGTTGCTAGTTTTAGTTAAAAATAACCAATGATAAGTTTGAATTGTGGTGACACGCTCTTGGTTATATTGTCTTTCTAAGATCGTAAAAAAAACTTGTTCCGTATCGCGATCGCCAATTTTACTATATTCGATCTGAGGTAAATCCAGAGGTTCAAATTCTCCTTGACTAGCAGTAACAATAAAGTTTCTAATTCCTGCTTGGCGATTTGCTTTTTGAGTTCTTTGAATCACTCGGTTGCTATAGCCTGGTAAATCTTTTAATAACGAGGCGGTTAACTGCCTAAGATCTTCAGGACAACTAGTATCTTCAATAAATTTCGTCTCAGTTTCGCTAGTAACTGATTTTGCAGGAGTAATTAATAACAAAAGTGTGATTAAAATACCCCAGCCAAGCAATGAGCCAAAGGCTCCGCTGCGCGATCGCCATACCTTGGTAAATACTATTAGGGCAAACGGCTGTTCGCCCCTTAATCTGTTCTTGTTCAACCAACTAAACGAATAAATTTCTTCTTGCCTACTTGTAACACTTTTCCTGCCAAATCATCAGGGCTATCAAAGCTAAGATTAACATCATTCAAGCGATCGCCTTCTAAACGGACAGCACCACCCTGGATTTGTCTTCTACCTTCGCCACTACTTTTGCACAAACCACTGGCACCCAAAATATAAAATAGCTTGGCAGGAAATTCCACCTGAGACAAAGAGTACTCGGCAATATCTCCCCCTGCAGTATTTCCCTGCAACACAATCTGTTCGGCAGTTTGTTGCGCTTGAAGTGCTGCGTCTTTACCATGAAACTGAGAAGTAACTTCGATGGCTAATTGTTTTTGCGCTTCTCTAGGATTTTCGGGTATTTTTGTTAAATCGATTTTAGTTAAAAGTTCAAAATAATCCTTGAGCAAACTATCGGGAGTCTTTTCTAATTTCGAGTACATCGACAAAGCATCTTCACTCAATCCTACATAGTTACCCAAAGATTTTGACATTTTTTGTACGCCGTCTGTCCCCAATAAAATCGGCAACAGCAAACCAAATTGGGGAGTCTTATTAAAGTGTCGCTGTAGATCTCTACCGACGGCAATATTAAATTTTTGATCTGTACCGCCCAACTCTACATCCGATTCAATCGCTACCGAATCATAACCTTGCATTAAAGGGTATAAAAACTCATGGAGAAAAATCGGTTTTTCTTGTTTGTAGCGTTCGGCAAAACCTTCTTTGGCTAGCATTTGCCCTACAGTCATCGTCGCTAATAATCCCTGTATCTGCGCCAGATCTAACTTACTCAACCATTCTGAGTTATAACGAATTTCCAAACGTCCTGGGGTATCAAAATCAAGAATGGGACGTAGCTGATCCAAGTAACTTTGAGCATTAGCTTTAACCTCCTGGGAAGTCAACTGACGACGGACATCAGATTTACCTGTAGGATCGCCAATTTGAGCAGTAAAATCGCCAATAATGACCACGGCAGTATGTCCTGCATCTTGAAATGCTCGTAACTTGCGAAAAGGAATACTATGACCAAGATGAATATCTGTACCAGTGGGATCGATACCCAGTTTGATCCTTAGAGGCAGATCGCTTTGAATAATGCGCTGTACCAAATTTTCATTGCTACTATCGGAGTCTTGGCGATCGGGAAAAATTTCATTCGTCCCCCTCTGTAGCCAATCTAAGTTTTGATTTAAATCTGAATCAGACATTTGTTAATGGTTAATTGCTAATTATTGATTGTTAATTATCATAAATGTCGTTTATCCTAGCAGCATTAATAGCTGGTAACTGCTGGTGGGCAATAAAAGCTTTTTAAATATAGCGAACTAAAATTTTTGTTGGCACTAAAGCATTAGCTTCGCGTCACCTACCCTACAATTGACAAATGATATGCCCTCTGGAACAACCCACGATCGCATTACTCTCTGGACACTTCCCTGGATCTCTGGCATTACCTATGGTTTTACTCGTAATGGAGACTTGACCCTGTTGGTGTCTGGAAGTTTTTTATTTAGTGGCTTGATGTTTGGCCCTGATTTAGATATTCCCTCGGTACAGGTCAAGCGTTGGGGTTTCTTGCGGGGTATCTGGACACCATATCGTAGGTTATTACGCCATCGCTCTTTATTTTCTCACGGTTTGATTATTGGTACTTGTATTAGGGTGCTATATTTACTTATTTTGGTGATTTGGTTTTCGATTTTTATAGTTGGTATTGCTCAATTATTTTTGGGTTTTCCTTGGAATTGGCAACAGTTTGTGATTAGACAATCTCATTTATTAACCCATCATTATTACCAAGAAGGTCTAGCTGTCTTTGTAGGATTAGAATTAGGTGCCATGAGCCATAGCCTTAGTGATTGGATTGGTTCAAATCATAAAAAGCGTCTTAAAAAAAAGCAGCTTAAAAAGCAATCAAAAATTAAAACTAAAACTAGATGATAGATAATTGCTCAGCGAGTTAACTACCTTGCAAAATACTTAAACCAAACAGAGTCCAAGCAGACAAAGAGCCGATCGCAAACATGAGCGATCGCAATAAAGGAATATTAGCGATATAAAATACCGAATAAAATAAGCGAGCTACGGTAAAAGCGATCGCCGCATTTCTCGCCCATTCTGAATCTACTCCCGTGGCATAAGCCATTAAAGCTGCTAAACCATAGATTGTTAAAGCTTCAAAACTGTTTTGATGCGCCCAGGTAGCTCTTTGAGCATAAGGGGGCAATTGATCGAACATCGCTCTAGGTGCTGATTGGTCGTATCCAGCCTGTAAACGTCCCCAACCCACTACCAAAAAGGGTGCGTAAGCCAAAATTACTGCTCCCACTACAGAATAGAGCAGAATTGTATCCACAGATAGATTCATAATATTTTAAGTATTTAAAGAATTATTAGTTGCTTACCTAATCAAAATAAAACAGAGTAACAATCTTGCGTAAATCCTCTGCCTCTTGACAAGCCTTTAACAAAGTATCGCTGTCATGAAAAGCAAAGCAAATCAACTGATCGCAACGAGCAATAATTTCACTGTTGCACATCGCACTAGCTTCGCCTAATGATAGACTATCATTTTTCGAGTTTTCGACTAGATGAACCACTTGCTCTAATTGCTTTCGTGATTCTCTAGGCTGACGTGATAGACTCTGGGGCAAAATCACCGTTAGCAGGTCAGAATCAGCGCGCATTGCTCCTTTAATAGCTGCTGAATTGGTGCCAATCGCTCCTGAAGTTAACAAACGATTGCCTCCCAAAACTAAGGCATAGCTCATCATTTCAATTAGCTGCTGGTGCATAAGCGGTACGTGACGCGAACCTAATAATGCAATTCGCCTAGAACCAGTTTGCTGGATGGCGGCTAGCTCTTGAGTCAGTGTATCGAGACTGGGGTCGCTTACAGTTACGGTATCTAATGGTTGTTGGCTCAATGAATATATCTGGTTTAATGGTTGATTTGAACGCCAGTAATTGTAACAAAAGATTGAGGTTCAAAGCGATACCTTGTGGTAAAACTTTATTTTAAAGCTGTTAATCAAGCAATACTGCCTCGTTTGCGGGCTTCCTTGTAAGAAGTACCTACATTACGTAAACCAGCTTTAATTAGCTGTTGTTCCAAGAGGGCAAAGAAACGAACGCGATCGCCTCCTCGAACTACCGCCTGGTTATGGGCTTCTGCTAAGGCGACGGGATAGCCATAACCCTTGTGTACCTGTGCCAAGATAATTGCCAATGATTGCTCAAACAATGTACGATCTTCTACTAGCCATGCAGGGACTTCGATCCGAGCTATTTCTGCTCCTACATTGACATAACAAAAGTAGACCCGTTGCGCTTCTTCGTAAAGATCGAGGATACGTAAGTTACTGCGGTATAGAGGGCTTCTTTGCCCAGGACTTAGTCTCCCTGCCCAAAAGGTGGAATCTCTTAGAGAATCAATTTTCTGACAGGGGTATTTATCCCCCAGATCGCTACAGTTAACTACACAATTAGGGTGTTCGTATTCGCAACTATTAAAGCGTAAAAAGTTTAAGCCTTCGGTACTGCGCGAAGCACTAACGTAACCCATCATCGGGATTTTAGTTTCGCGTAGTTTTTCGCAAGCAGTTAAAATAGGCGGTAAAATTCGCTCTCTGGCTTCGGTAGGCAAACTATCCAAAAACCAGTAGATTAGAGAACCATCAACTAAAGCCAAATTAGGAACATCATGATGTTGTCCTGGAGGGAGTACCCAATTACAAGCCATCTGCGCCAAGGTTTCTGCTTCGGAAACGGTACGCCTATGCCCCATCCATTCTTCTAAGCGAATGCCCCACTGTTTAGAAATATACAGGTCTTCTTTTTTGTAAAATACCTCTGGTACACTATCCAATAATGGATGTAAACTCTGTCCGTAATGGAGCATAATCTGACCGATATTAATTAGATAACAGTAGGCAATTTCATGATGAGAAGGAGAAATTTGCGAACCATCTGTGGCAAAAACACTGTGACTATAGGGTGCTTGCTGAATATCGAAACATTGGTCTAATGGTTCGATGGGAGTAGCTGCTGCAAAAATAGTGCGATCGCGAAAATCAGCTTGAGCCTGAATTAGTTGAGCTTGTTTGGAGGCTGCTTGATGTTGTAGCTTTTGAGCTAATTCAAATCTTTGGTGCGAGGCGATCGTTTCCTTCCTCATGTGATCGCTAATCCCAGGAATTTGCCCCGCAATTTTGGCTAGATCTAACATGGTGATTAGGGATAAATTTATGTAATGTCAGATATCATAAATTTGACTACCAGAATCCAAATTCTTGGACACACTGGTGAGCTAAACTATAACTGACACTATAATTCATTTTCCTAACTACAATTAATATAGGAAAATAAATATTTAAAAAATAAATACCCCTCCCTCTCGGTATATTTGTAAAGGAAGTAAATAGTGAATGTCTAATTTAGAACGTAGAAGAACTCCGCTAAATAAAGTCAGTAGGCAACCCAGGCAGTCAAGCTACAATACTGGCGAGCATCCTTTTCAAGATAGCGCGTTGGGTTTGGTTTCTACTACTAGCTTTCCTGCAATTGTTGGTACGGCTGACATGATGCTCAAATCAGCCGAAGTCACTATGGTAGGCTACGAAAAAATTGGTAGCGGACACTGTACTGCGGTAGTTCGGGGTAATATTGCAGATGTTCGGTTGGCAGTCGAAGAAGGGGCAAAAACAGCTGATAAGTTTGGTCAGCTAGTTTCTAAGCTAGTAATTGCGCGCCCGATGCCCAATTTAGAAGCAATTTTCCCTATTGGTAGCCATTTAATCGAACTAACCCAAAAAAGAAGGGGTTATAGTCGTCTCAGTAATCGCTCGATTGGTTTACTCGAAACTAGAGGATTTCCAGCTATGGTAGGTGGTGCAGATGCAATGTTAAAATCTGCAGACGTACAGTTGGCTTCTTATGAAAAAATTGGTGATGGCTTGTGTACCGCTATTATTCGCGGTTCGATCGCCAATGTGGCTATGGCGATCGATGCTGGAATGCAAGAAGCAGAAAGGATTGGTGAACTACACGCGGTAATGGTAATTCCTCGATTGTTAGAAGATTTGGAACACACCTTACCTGTAGCTAGCTATTGGATGGAAGATGAACAAGAGCCTCTACCTGTGTTGTTACCCAAACAAGTGAAGCAGAAAGAGAAAGAACTGGTAGAACTACCTCAAGCCGAACCCCAACCCATGCAAGTTCCTCTCAAAAAACCGATGGAAATAGAAGAACTTTAACTGCTGGCTACTTTTAAGAGATTTAAGCAATTTGAGTTTGATGGTGCATCGAATTTTGGGGGAACAATTCCGCCTGAATCCGCTCCAATAGACTTTCTCCTTCTAAAACAGTATTGTTCAAGATGGCAAACTCTAAGTCAGTATCATTCAAATTTGCCTTGGTGAGATTAGCACTGTTTAAGTTTGCTTGCTTTAAGGAAGCTTTGGTCAAATTGGCATTAGTTAAATTGGCATTACTAAGATTGACCTGTTTTAATGAAGCTTCTTCTAAATTAGCGTTACTTAAATTAGTATTACTTAAGTTAGCTCTAGATAATTTTGCCTGACTAAGGTCAATCCCTGCTAAATTTGCACCACTCAAATCTACATCAATCAAAAAAGTTTGACTTAAATTAACATTAGTTAAAGAAACATTTTGTAGTTGCGCACCTGTCAATCTACCTTCATATAAATTTGCCCAATTGAAGTTGACTTGATTAAGATTTGCTTGTCTTAGATTAACTTTTTGTAGCTTGGCGCCACTAATATTAGCAGTAAATAAATTTGAGGCTCTCAGGTTAGTATGAGAAAGATCTGCACCGCTTAACTTAGCAGCAATTAACTGAGACTTAACCATAAAAGCTCCTGTGAGATTGGCTTTGGTCAAGTCAGCTGATTCTAAGTTAGTTTCACTCATTTTGGCATAACTAAGATTTGCCCAGTTGAGGGATGCTTCACTAAGATCGGACTTAGTTAAAAAAGCCCGACTAAAGTTTGTTCCTATTAGGTTAGCTCTAGTTAGGTTAATCCCAATCAACATTACTCCTGATAAATCTTCTCCTCTAAGATCGACTCCTGTGAAATCTCGATAGCCCTGCTCATAAAACTTTAATAGGTGTTCAGCTTTCATAGTAATTATTAACTTTAATTTAATGCAAATATAGCTAAATCAAGAACTATTTAGTTGCTTGTTTTTGGCTGTTATTAATATTATTACCCCATAAATTTAATTTTATAGCTAGTAAATAATAATTTTTATGTTGATATATTATTAATTTTAATTCTATATACAACAACAAATGAATCGATATTCATACGAAACCAATCAACAACTGCTAGAAGATTTGATGCGACAAGTAAATATACCTAATATTTATGAATTGAGTAGAGTCGCTGGAGTACCTAGACTACCAATAATTAGAATCGAGAGAGGTCTAATTCGTAACATATCAGTCAACGCGATCGCCAAAATAGCTAAAGCTTTAAATGTCTCGGTAGATAGTTTAATTGAAACTTTTAGCGAACAATCCGTAACAAATATTAGTACTAGCACTCCAAAATCAAAACCAGATAACGCTTTAGCTGCTTGCCAACAAGAATATCACAAACTACAGCAAGAAATGCTACAGCAACAAGAATTTCTGGAGGCTCAATTTCAAAAAACTAGTCTAGAAACGATTGAATCGTGGTTGTTACAGTGGCCAACTGCAGTAACTGCAGTACAAAAAAATCCTCAGTTACCCGCTAGTAGATTAATTGCTCTAATCGAACCAGTAGAGCAACTATTAAAGCAATGGAATGTTGAAGCGATCGCCACAGTCGGCGAACAGTTGGCTTATAATCCTCAATATCATCAGTTAATTAGGGGGACAGCAGAACCAGGGGATATGGTAGAAGTGCGTTATGTCGGCTATAAACAAGAAGATAAGCTGCTTTATAAGGCAAAAGTCAGCCCAGTCTAAGCGGGAGTAATTAATAGTATTTTGAGGATTAAAGTATGAACTGGTGGCAAAAGCTCAAGAAAAACTCCTTAGCTCGTTTTGGGGCAACAATCCTAATTGTATTTTACCTTTCTGCTATTTTTGCTGATTTTATTGCTCCCTATTCTCCCTACGCTTCTCAAGATGATGGTTCATTGCTACCTCCTACTGCGATCCACTGGCAAGATTCTGCTGGTAAGCTAACTGCACCATACGTATATCCTACTACTCAAGGGGTAACCGATTTAGAAACAGGCGATCGCCTGTTGATTATTGATCGGAAGAATCCTGCACCCATTGGGTTATTTGTTAAGGGAAATCCTTATAATCTATTTGAAATTTCTTTACCTTTACCCCCCAAGTTTGAATCCCAGGTGATCTTTCCTGGTATCCCTCTCAAACGTCATCTTTTTGGGGCATCAGGCAAGGGCAAAATCAACATTTTGGGTACAGACGAACAGGGACGAGATTTATTTAGTCGTTTGCTATTTGGCGGCAGAATCAGTCTCTTTATTGGGCTAGCGGGAATTGCTATCTCTTTTCCGATTGGGATGCTGGTTGGTGGAATATCTGGTTATTTTGGCGGTTGGGTTGATGGATTTCTGATGCGGATTGTCGAAGTCTTGATGACTATTCCTGGTATTTACTTACTAATTGCTCTGGCTTCAGTGCTTCCTCCTGGGTTGAGTAGCGCGCAAACCTTTTTATTAATTGTTTTGATTACTTCTTTTATTAGTTGGTCAGGATTAGCCAGGGTAATTAGAGGACAAGTATTATCAATTAAAGAGCAAGAGTTTGTCCAAGCAGCAAATGCGATGGGTGCCAATCCTCTGTATATCATTGTGCGTCATATACTACCTCAGACAGCTACCTACATTATAATTTCTGCTACTCTAGCCGTACCTGGATTTATCATTGCCGAATCTGTCTTAAGCCTAATTGGTTTGGGCATTCAGTCCAAAGATCCTAGCTGGGGTAATTTGTTGTCTTCTGCTACTAATGCCTCTATTTTAGTATTGCAACCTTGGTTAATAATTCCCCCAGCCTTACTAATTATCTTTACAGTTTTAGCTTTTAATTTATTAGGAGATGGTTTACGAGATGCTCTAGATCCTCGTAGTTTGTATCAAAATAAATAACTGATTCAATTAATATTTTGTTCTTGTCCATTTAGTATGTCGCCAAATTAAAATGAAGCAAACCCCTGAAGCGATCGCGCCAATTAACCATTTAAAAGTTGTTTTAAATAACTCTTGTTCCTGCTGATTAAATTCAGATGTTAGTTCTTCTTGGGCTTGCAACTGCTGTTGTTTTACTTGGGCTAATAAATCGCTCTTGATTTTCTCAGTAGAGTCGGTAGGAATTCCGGTAGTGGTTTGCTCTGTAGTGTATCTTTGGAGCAAACTAGCTAACTGTTCTGGACTCGCTTGCTGCAATTGCTGACTATATTGTTCTACTTGAGTTTTTTGTTGGTCAATTTGACTAATCATTTGAGCTTGAGTATTACGGTAGAGGCGAAAACCATTACCGACAATCACAGGAGTAATTAAGAAATAACCAATAGCGAGGAGCAAAACTAGCCAAGAAATAGTTTTGAGTAACCAAGATTCTTTGGATTTAATAATATCTTGGTCGCGACGATAAAAAACGAATGATAAGCCTAATAAAAATCCCCAGACATTTTCTACTAGTTTTCCCGCAGTATTATATGCCCAGTTAGGATTAAAAAGTTGAGATGAAATAAGCAAAAAACTATAGTCTAATATAGCCAAAAGTAAAATTACGTAGCCAACTAAATTAATAATATTAGTAGATTTTTGTTCGATATTAATGTTCAGTCGGCGATATTTTATGGTTGCCTCAGTCTTAGGTTTAAAGCTTCTTTTAATACGTCGTAAACGAGACTTCAACATAATAATTTTAGAGATCGATTTTAGATAGGTTAAGTAGTTTATAGCCTAGGGACTAGCGATCGGCAATTACAATGCTTTAATAGATTTTAAATAGTATTTTATAAGAGTAAACTTAGCAACTAACAAGATGAGTAATCCGATTGAGCGAGTCCGTATATCCCAAGCTGCTGAAGCACAATTAATTAAGTTGAAGCGTAGTACTAAAATCAGAAATTGGAACACTCTATGTCGTTGGGCTTTTTGCCGCTCTTTAGCCGAATCTAGTATTCCATCTCCTGTGCCGATCAAAACTGATAGCAAGATAGAAATAGCCTGGAGTGTTTTTGGTGGAGATGTGGCAGATATATTGTCCATCGCCCTCAAGCAAAGATGTTACCAGGATGGATTAGGAACAGATCCCGACACCCTAAAACAACAATTTACTCTACATCTTCATCGCGGAATTGGTTATCTAGCGGGAAATAGCAGTATTCAAAATATTGAAGATCTAATAGTATTAAAATTTTAAAGATATCTAATACTATTCAGGGATATAAAGAAAAGCTTGATTTCTGCCCCGCTCTTTTGCTTCATAAAGAGCTTTATCTGCCAGAGTAATCAGTAATTCGGGAGTAGATTCTATGCTAGGAATCAAACTATGCACTCCCAAACTAATGGTGACATACTCATTAACTAATGATTCTTTGTGAGTAATATGTAGTTTATTGACATTAGCTGCAATTTTTTGGGCAACTTTAAAAGCTTGTGCAGCATCTACACTAGGTAAAATAATGCCAAATTCCTCGCCTCCATAACGAGCAACTAAGCCAGGGGTAGATTCGACAACACATTCAATAGCCAAGGCTACTTGTTGTAAACAATAGTCGCCAATGGGATGACCATAAGCATCGTTATATAGTTTGAAGTAATCTATATCACAAAGAATCAGAGAAATAGGGGCTTGCTCTTGTTTGAGCTTTTGCCATTCTTGGAGTAAATAATCATCAAAACGACGGCGATTAGCTACCTGAGTCAGACTATCTAACACGCTTAACTTTTCCAATTCTCTATTTGCCAAACTAAGAGCAGCCTGAGCTTTTTGGCGATCGCATATTTCGTTATGTAGCTGAGACTCTACTAAGTCAGCGTGTTCGGTAGTAGTATCTAAGAGAATTTCGAGATCGGCTTTTTCTAGTTTTGCCTCTTCTAACTCTTGGCGTAGCTGTTCGATTTGAAATAGTAGTTGCTCATTGGCTATTTGTTCGTCTAACGAAGATTTGTAATCTTCTACCTCCAAAGTTTGAGTATTAGTCATTTCCGAAGCAATTATATGCCCGACAATTTCTCGATCCAAAGGTTTGGATAAAAAATATCCTTGACCATACTGACACTTTAAAGCCTTTAGCTGAGACAGTTGTTTAACCGTTTCTATACCTTCGGCGATCGTATCCATACCTAAATTACGAGCTAAGGTGATAATGGCTCGTACAATACCTAATTTATCCTCGTTGTTGTTAATGCTGTTAACAAAAGAGCGATCTATCTTTAAAGTATCAAAAGGAAACTGATGTAAATAACTTAAAGAAGAATAACCAGTACCAAAGTCATCTAAAGAAAACTCAATACCCGTTGCTTTCAACTCTTGTAGAATTGCAATGGTAGACTGTGTATCTTCTACTAGAGAGCTTTCGGTGATTTCTAATTTTAAATTGTGCGGATCTAAGCCCGTTTCTTTTAAAATTTGTTTGACCTGAGCCGCAAAATTAGGTAATGCTAGCTGTTTGCTCGATATATTAACGCTAATTTTCCAGGTAGCTAATTCCCCGTATTTGACTTGCCAAGTTCGCATTTGATTGCAGGCTTCTCGAAGTACCCAAAAGCCTAAAGGTACGATTAATTCTGTTTCTTCTGCCAGCTTGATAAATTCTCCAGGAGGAATAATTCCTTTATCTGGATGTCGCCAACGTACTAATACTTCAAAACCATGTATTTTGTCATTGCCCAGAGATACGATGGGTTGATAGTGTAGAATAAATTCTTCTCGTTTGATTGCTCTACGGAGATCGTTTTCCAACTGTAATAAAGTCAAAGCTTTGCCACGCATCGACTGATTAAAAATTTGATAATGAGACTTTCTGTGCTTTTTGGCATCAGATACCGCTAACTCGGCATCTCGTAGCAAATTTTCTGGTTGAGTATAATCTTGATTGCCTGGTGCAATACCGATACTAGCTTCAATAAACAGTTCATAACCACTAAGGTTAAACGGAATACTTAATTCTCGATAAATTCTTTCTGCGACACTAGTAGCATAGTCAAGATGCTCTATATTACGAAGCAAAATAGCAAACTCATCATTTCCCATACGGGCAATAAAATCATGGGAACGCAAACAAGTTTTTAATCGTTGGGAAATTGCTACCAATAAGCTATCAGCAAAAATTCTCCCCAAACTGCTATTAATTACTTTGAAACGGTTAATATCAATAAACAGGACGGTAAATTTGTAGTTGTGCTGTTGCCGAGAGAAGCATATCTCTTGTTCAATATGGGCAAACAGTAAATTGTAGTTGGGCAAATTAGTTAGGCGATCGTAATTTGGATCGTTACGAACTAGAAAATTGGCGGATTTTTCTTCTACTGGCAAAATTCCAAGTGAAGGCGAGATCTGGTATTTTGCTGTAGATGCTCCTTCCCCCTGATCCAAGCTAGAATAATTGCTCAATTGCTGCCATAGTTTACTACTCACATCTAATTTGCTCACCATTACTTCCAAATTATTTAATTTAGATTCACAAAGTGCAGCTATTACAGTCGGTAACTTTTCTGCTTCAAAAACCATAACTTTTTGCTGGTTGTTTTGAATTTTAGAACGAATCCAGTCTTTAAGCGTAGCAAGATCGAACTCGCGATCGCCCAATATTGCTTCGGCAGCAGTATTCAGAAATAGGCAATCCTGGTTGTCATCAAAAACAATAGCTACATTGCTGAGATTAATCTCAGAAGATATAGAGCTACAAGATAAATCAGTCTTGGTAAACCGATATGTCTGTCCTAGCTTGAACTGCATTTCATAAAACATGATTGATTAATCGCCAATCAAAGTATATTGATGGTCTTGGAGTAAATTAGTTTGTTAGAAAATAGCTTGATTAATGTAATTGATTTTTTGATATTAAAAATCCAATCAAAATAATACGTCACGTCTAATTTTTTTAGAGTGTTTATAAACTAAATGGAAATGGAGTCATCAGCTGTGATTTGAGTCAATTTTACTGCTTTATCTAAATATACTTATAGTTTTAAGCTAATTTAGCTAATTTTTATTTCGGCACACTGATCAAGTGAAAATATTGATAATTATTAATGCTAAGATTAGCAATTTCACGACTGTTGAATTTATAGTCGAAAAAATCATAATAAAAAAGAGAGTGGAAATTTTCCACTCTCTTTTTTAGGTCATACGACATAATTATCTATAAGCCAATTTATAGTATGCAGTATTTTACTTTATTGGTAAATTACTCTCTTAAAAATTATCTGCAATTGATTGAATACAAATACGTTCAATTATTTCAGTGGGAGTAGCAATATTTAAGTTAATAACTATCCCTTCTTTAGTTTTGATTGAGGCTTGATCGGGAAAATTATCATCATAAACAAAATCATGACCGTTACCTATAGCATAGCTATGAGCATCAACTGGCGACTTTCCTAATAAAGTACCCCATTTTTTTAGATTGGTATCAGAGTAAGATTTACTATTAGTACAAACCAAAGAGTCTGCAGTATTGGCTTCAGAAAATTTTAGCTTCCAACTAACATAACTAATACCTTCTAGCTTAATTAAGCTAACATTAGCAGCAGAAAAATTAACTTGGCGATTGGAAATATTTCTAGAAAAAGTAAAAGAGGGAGGTGGTAATTCTGGTTCAAAAACTATTTCGTTATTATTTTGCATCACTGATGAATAATAGCTATCTCCATCTTTGCCCACAAAATAAATAGCTTTTCCATGACTAGCTCGGAAAATATTACCTCCGAAAACTACTTCGGCAGGTGTAAATATATCATTGTTAGGATTGGTTTTAGACTGACGATGGTAATAAAAATTACTTCCAAGTTGGCAAATATCGATATAAAAGTTTTCAGTCTCAAAACTGTAAACTTCTTTATAATAACTATTGAATTCGTGACAACTTGAAATTTTCTGCGTCAGCAAATTATAAAGCTTTTTGCGATAATTTTGCTCTTGATGATCGTTTGAACCTAACTTACTACGATTAATTGGTAGTGCAGAACAAGAAAGAGCATTATTTCCATAAAAACAAATAACAACTATTAATAAAATTGCTTGTTTGCACCAATCTATTGTGGCAAAGCTCATTTATGTATTTAAAAAATTTATCTTAATATTTACTTAACAACTTGATTGAATATTGATCGCTAAAAAGCAACCAAAAGCAGTTTAAAGTTGCTAAATATGTGGTTAACTTAATTTTAAACTCAAAGAGTAAAGAGTTCGGCAATATTTCAACTACTATTTACAATCTGATGTCGAGCTTGACAAATAAAGAATATCTAAAAATCTTAAGAAAATTATTATTTTAAAATTGGAGAAGTTTAAAAGATAGAATATAGAGGTATAATTGCTCGTAAACTCGATAAAATGGCTTCTTTACCAAAGCATAGACCCAAAAAGATGTCCCTTGGGCCATTAGAAACAGAGATTCTGGAAATAGTCTGGCAGTTAAAGACTGTAACAGTTAAAAACGTTCACGATCGCATACTAGAAGATCCAAATCGAGAATTAGCCTACACCTCGGTAACTACGGTATTACGCCGTTTAACTAACAAAGGATGGCTCAAATGTAGCAAGAAAGGCAAAGCATTTTCTTGGCGAGCTTTGATCTCTCAAGAGCAAGCCCAGGCACTACAGTCTTACGAAAAACTCAATCGCTTTTTAGCTATAAGTAATCCTGACGTGGTTGCCTCTTTTGCAGATAGTTTAGATACAGCTAGTTTAGAACAAATAGATGCGATAGCTACCCGTTTGAGTGCTATACGTCGTCAGAGAGAGGAATAATTATCATGCACTTATGGACTATAGCGATCGCTATTATAATTGCTAGCATGATTCGCGCCCAAAAAATATCGTCTGCAGAAACTTGGTCTGAACGATGGCATAAAAACTTATTTTTATTGCTGTTTCCTGCACTGTTGTTATTAAGTACGGCAATAGCAATTTTATACATGGGTTGTCACGGAGCAATGCTTGGAGTACAGGTAGGTTCTTGGGGTTGTGGAGTAGCAGCTAGCATTTTGTTATCTGCAATAGGTTGTTTAATAAAACTGATTTATCAGAGTTATATTTCTAGCTTTCGCTTGAACACTTACCCTTTACAGTCAATTGAATCAACCACCGCCAGAATCATCGACATAGATCTACCCTACAGCGCGCAGATTGGATTCTGGCATTCCAAATTAGTAGTTAGTCGTGGCTTATTAAATACTCTAGATCGAGAACATTTAACTGCAGTATTAGCCCACGAGAAAGCACATTTACATTATCGAGATACTTTTATTTTCTTCTGGTTAAGCTGGATCGTAGCAATCAGCCGCTGGTTGCCCAATACTGAGGCAGTATGGCAAGAGCTTTTACTACTGCGAGAATTAAGAGCAGATGCTAAAGCAGCTCAAGAAGTCGATTTTTTATTGCTAGCAGAGTCTTTGCTGGCTGTATCCCAAGCTGCTATGAAATCCGAACCTGTATGGAGTGCTAGTTTTAACGACTATGCAATAGGCGATCGCCTGAACGAGAGAATTGATTCTTTACTTGCTCCTACTCAACCTTTAATAGAAAAACGCTGGCGACAGTGGAGTTGGGTCTGTTTACTATTTCTACCTCTGTTAACTATTCCCTTGCATTATTAACAATTGATGTTAACCACTTATCGCTCGGTTGGGTTCTATAAAACTGGAGCGCGATCGCTTATGACACTTTTATTTATATCTTAAGATTATATTGTAAAAGGATTGATCGCATATTCATGCCATCGACGCTTATGCCATTGAGCAATGTATGGATTTACCACAAACTTTGGTTGTTCTCCAGCTTGTACATCAATACGCAAAAAAGAATAAGGGCGTTTGCGATTTCTACCACTACCGCTACGTCCCACATATAGCTGAGATTGACCGATAGGTTCGGAGCTTAAATCCGCGTTTTGATATAGTACTGTACCTTCACGACGTTGACGACGCAAACTATGTCCGCTACCACCACAAACAATCCAGTTAGTATGAGAATCGGCATATCCCGTATCTTTGGTGTAGAGATGTTCTAAGCAGTGAGCATGACCAGACAAAACGATGTCTACTATAGATCTTCCTTTGGGTAATGGATCTATTTCTTGAGCAACATCATCAAATACCTGACGCAAGCGATCGCGAACTGCCAAAGTTTGTCCCTGATTCCATTTAGTGGTTTCGGTAACGTAGGGCGGATGGTGTAAAAAAACAATTCGTCCCCGCACTGCAGAATCTTGCCAGGATGCAATCAAACTATCTTTGAGCCATGCTAACTGTTCCCAATCCGTTGCTTGGTTTTCTTGGTTTAGCTGTTTTTCAATATCCCGCTGACTTTCGGCAATATGCTCCAATTTGGCATAGTAGTCATCAATTTCTTCGGCATCTTCAGGGTTATGGCGATCGAGCTTGTCTAACTGGCTCTGTATTTCTTGTTCGCGTTCTTCTAGCTCGCTTTGACGGTTTAATAGCTGTTCTCTTTTGCTTGCGCCTTCTGCAGTATCAGGTATCACTAAAGGTTGATTAAAAGTATTAGAATCTAAGGCAAAAAAATCAATGCCTCCATAGCGGAAAGTATAGTAACGGTTGGGCAGACGGGTAAATTTCCCTGGCTGATAGTTCAAACAGCGATCGCCTGCATGATTACCAGTATAGTTATGCTCTAAATGTTTCATAAGACTAGAGCGATCTTTAATCTCTGCCAAATAATCCAAAAAAGCTCTGGCGTAAGCATCTCCCTCATAAGAACCATGCCAGCCTACATCTAGGTCAATTCTTCCCCGTAACAAACGCCGAGGTAACCAAGTTGTCTGAGCTAAAACACCATAGATTAGGGGTAAGTCGTAATAGTCATGATTTCCAGGGACTAGAAAAAAAGGCAATTTAAAAGTCAAGCGATCGTATGCTAAACCGTCTGGTTCTTCTCCCCCTACTAAAAATTCTTGATAGGGATTAATAAAATTTTGTTGGTAATATTCGCTCGAACCAACTTGGTAGACCACATCTCCAGTATGAATTACAAAGCCCGATGATGTTTGTTGAGCCATCATCTCAGCAATTTTAGCTTGAGGATGATGTTTGAGATGAGATCCGCAACCACTATCCCCAATTACAATAAAAGAAAAATTAGGATTATCCCTATTCTCATCCTCAACAACTAATTTAGTTTGAGATATCTCTTGTTCCTGGATAACAGTATCTTGCCAGCGCACTCGGCGCTTCATCCGATTTATTTTTACTGATATATCGGGATCGTAAACAAATTTCATTCTAAATTAAATTAATGGTTAAATTAATGACTACACAACAATACATTCAATTTTCATCTTGAGGAGATTCAATCACTCGCATGGGAATAACTTCAACTCGTAAGTCAATCGGCTGCCCGATCTCTTGGGTAAGAAACTTTCTTAAACGATCGATATCTACTTGAGAAATAGATTCTAGAGGTGCAGCAACATCAATTTTAATCTGTAAATATTTTCTTCTGGGAGTAACTGTAATTAAATTTAGATCCCCACTCTCAAAAGTATCTGTTTTGGCGATAATCAAATTTTGAATTTGCGAAGTAACATTTTTTTTGATAATTAACTCGCGCATCGATAGAGTTAAAGGAATACCTAAAACAAACATAACTGCCGTAGACATTACCAAGCCTTTCTTTGCCCGATCTAGGTTACCGTAAGATTGAAATAGAAATACTATACTGCCAAAAAAGATAATACAAATTAAGTTAGTAGAAAATAATAAAGACGCGCCAAAAGCAATGTCGTTTTCGCCTAATCCCAAACCGATTCCGATCACACTCAAAGGTGGTACTAAAGCTACGGCGATCGCTACCCCAGGAATCGCATCTGCAATACTACGTCGAGTTTGAGTAAAAGCCCCTGCCAAACCTGCTGCCATTGCTATTCCAAAGTCTAATAAGGTTGGATTGGTACGAGAAAGAATCTCAGATTCTACTGACTCCAAGCCAATAAGTGAAGCAGTTAGCCAAGAAGCAGCGATCGTTAAAACTACTCCTTTAAGCAGGGTTAAACTAGAGCGACGCAGTAACTTACGATTGCCCATCGCTACAGAGTAAGCCATGCCGATAATTGGACCCATTAAAGGCGCAATAATCATTGCCCCAATAATAATAGCAACGCTATTTGCCAATAGCCCCAAAGTTGAGATAATTGCTGATAAGGTCAGCATAAAATGAAAGCTAAAGCTAGGAACGGATAAACGCCACAAATTACGATTTAAACTAGCAATGGGAGTAGCTTTTTCTTTGATCCATTTCCAATCACCATTATCTTTTTGCCAAAGCTTTTTTAGATATAGCTTGCGATTAACTAACCGTAATAGATATTTGATGCGGGTAATATATCTAGGGGTAGCAGTGAATAAGGGGATCATTACTGTTTAAATATTGAGATCATTTTTAGAAATAACTATTAAGCATCTATTGGATTAAGCTGCATCATCTGCCAGGTTACGAACGTTCCTACAGGACTCCAAAGTAAATAGGGAACTAACAACCAAAATGCAGTATTAGAAATAGTCAAGACTGCCATTGCTAAAATTGCCCCTAAGAAAAATCCCGTACCGCCAATTACCGTGCCTACCTTGAGGCTGCGAGTTTTGCACATCACCAAGGTGTAAAGTGAAATTGCCGTTTCTACAACTATATAAAAAGCCATTAATAACCAGGTAGAAATTGTTCCTGGATTCGCCGACCAAACATTATAAGCAGACCAAGCACCACAAATAAATACGATTGTCCAAATAATTGGAATAGCCCATTCAAAAGTTAACCAGTTAGGACGACGCAGACGTTTGAACCAGCGCAAATCTTGGCTAGAAATTAAACGATTGCAGCTAAAAGGAATAGCTAGGGTAACAATACCAATTATTAGCCAGGAGGGAATCATGTTTTTAATATTTTGAGTAACACTTAGTCTAATATTGACGATTTTTAGTAGATCGACCAAAAATATACAGCACCTCATGATGCTGCATTTACGATCTAGTAGTCTTCTAGCTGAAGATGTATCTTAATAATCAATTTGTGATGTACCTACACTGACGCTTCGCGTACAGATGTAGGCTTCTGCAAATCCCGTAGGACAGACAGAACTAGCTTTGAGGTACTATTGGTACTAATTTCTTAATTATTATTACTTTCTGGCACTTGAGCCACGATTTGTTTACCAATTTCTACCGAGGCAGTAGCAGCAGGAGAAGGGGCATTACAAACATGAAGAGCGCGATCGCGACTAAGAATTAAAAAGTCTTCTACCATCGAGCCATCAATTTTTAAAGCTTGCGCCCTAACACCTGCAGGGGTAGGGACAATATCCTCTGCTTGCACTTCAGGAATTAGTCTTTGCAGACTACGAACAAAAATTGATTTACTGTAAGAACGAATCATTTCTTGCAAACCTTCGGTGGGATACTTAGTTGCTAGTTTCCAAAAACCAGGATAAGTCATGGTATCCCAAAAGTCTTTGAGATCAAAATCAAACTTGTTATAAGCTTCTCGTTTAAAGCCCAATACTGCGTTAGGTCCTGCATAAACCCTTCCATCTACACCAGGATGAAAATGTACTCCCAAAAAGGGAAAATTAGGATTGGGGACGGGATAAATTGCCCCGTTAACTAAATAGTTTTTTTCGGGGGTTAGTTGGTAATATTCTCCTCTAAAAGGAACTATCTTGGCTGGTGCTTTTTCTTGGGCTAATTCAGTCAGGCGATCGCTATATAAGCCTCCGCAGTTAATTAAAAATTCAGTCTGATACTCTTGTTTGTTGGTTTCAATAATATAACCTTCAGAGGTAGATTTAATTCCTGTAACGCAGGTATCATGGTTCAGTTCTACTCCCTGAGATTGAGCAATTTCTGCATATTTATAGCAGACTTGTTTGTAGTCTACTATGCCCGTAGACTTGACCCAAATTCCAGCCAAACAGCTAACATGGGGTTCAATTTCTCTAACTTGCTCGGGGGTTACTTTACTAATCTCTAGTCCGTTAGCGATACCTCGCTCATAAAGATTATCTAATAAAGGTAATTCAAATTCTTCTGTAGCGACAATTACCTTTCCACAAATTTTGTAATCGATATCGTGTTGTTGACAAAAAGCCACCATCGATTGATTACCCTGGCGACATAGTTTAGCTTTATAACTCCCTGGCTTGTAGTAGATACCAGAGTGAATAATACCGCTATTATGTCCTGTCTGATGAACAGCCCAAGAGGACTCTTTTTCTAGCAAAGCGATTTTAGCAGTCGGGAAACGCTGACTTAGAGCCATCGCCGTTGACAAACCAACAATTCCACCACCAACAATAATATAGTTATACATTTTTAAATCGGTAATCTTAATAAATTATTTTGCCATGAAAAAATAAGGGATGAAGATTTATTAGTCCTCATCCCTGATCCTTTAATCTTTACTTCTTAATTAAAGTGCTACCACTTCAGCATTAACACCCATCTCCGCTAGCATTGCGCTAATTTCATTGGTATAAATCGCATTCATAATAATTACTTTGTCAGGCTGATAAGTTTTAAGAAATTCTGGAGACATGATTTCTTTTCCTACTCCAGGAATATACTTACCGTGACGGTGAGGATTGATGTCTACCGCATATTCAATTTTATCAACAGTTTTTAAAGTGGTTAAAAAGGCAACACACTTCGAGCCAGAACCCCAAACTACAACTTTTTCTTGTTTAGCCTGAGCATCTTCTAGATATTGCTTCCAATACTCCAATTTATCGGCAATTTTGTCGCTAAATAGCTGTACATCTTGAGCCACATCTTCAACGGTTTCTTCAAAGGGGTGAACCTTATCTGAAGGCATAGCGACTGGTTTAGCTTCGATCAAGAGATATTGATCGCCGTAGTCACAATATAAGTCAGTTACTTCAAAGCCACTGTTGCGGAACAAACGAGCTAATGTACCAGGACTAAAGTAGGAACAGTGTTCGTAATAAATATCTTCAAAAGCCTGTTCTTTTAATACCCTAGTATTATCAGGAATTTCAAAAACAATGACGGTATCGCGATCGCCAATAGACTTGCGAACAGTTTTAATAAACTCTGAAGTAGGTTGAATATGTTCTAGAGTGTGACGACAGCAAATAAAATCGCCGACATATTCTGCATGTTTCTCTGAGTAGTAGTCTTGAATAAAAGTAACGCGATCGGCTGCTTCGCTTTCTACTCTGCCAGGAACTACACTAGGATCAATGCCCACTCCACGATTATTTCCTAATTCGCAAAGTAGCAGTAAGAAATCACCTTTGCTACAACCAATTTCAATAATATCTTTGTTGTGAAGGTCGTATTTATCGATTAAGTGGTTAGCTAATTTCAGAGAAAACTTATTAAAAGTGGGAGAATAGCTTTGCTGATCTTCATAGTTAGGAGCATAAGCAGACCACTTAGCATCAAATTCAATATTAGTTATAAAGCCACAGCGATCGCAAAAACCTAAGATTACGTCACCGCAAGGAAAATCAATAGCTTCTGCTTGATCCGACATCATCAAGCAACTGTGAACGGGGACATCTTTTACTTCGTAAAATACTGAAAGTTCATGATGACCACAATTAGGACAAGAATGCTCTACTTTTTTGGACTTTAATTCTATCTCTTTGGTATCTGGGATCAAATTTTGTACCACAATATAAATACTCCTTTACTAGGAATCAGTTTTTTGGTTAATGTTTCAAATATCAGTTAATCAATCTTTATATAGCACAAGTAGCTCCAATAGCTAAATTAGAATCAACGATTACCTAATCAAACAATCGTGCTTTACCCGCTAAACAATTTTTGGTTCGGGAATTGGAATAATAAATTTACCACCACCAGCCTGATATTCCTGCTGTTGTTTGATGATTTCTTCAGCAAAGTTCCAAGCCAAAATCAAGACGTAATCTGGTTTATCTTCTAAAAGTTTGCTGGGAGGAAAAATAGGTAAATGATTGATACCCATATAGCGACCATGTTTAAAGGAATTAAGATCCACTACATAATCTAGTAAGGTTTTATCAATTCCCAAATAATTTAGCATTGTTGTTGCCTTAGCAGCAGCACCATAACCAACAACTTTTTTGCCTTGTTTTTTAAGATCCCACAAAATATCTAGAAGAGAATACTTAAAAGCCATCACGCGATCGGCAAAATCGCGATAATAGGTTAAATTATCTGCTTGAGACTGTTGTTCTGCTTTTAGTAGAGATGAAACCGATTCCTGTACCGCTTCGGTTGGCTCAATATACAAACGTAAAGAACCTCCATGTATTTTAGTACGTTCAATCTGGTTTAGGTATAGGGAATGTCTTCTAAATAATTTGTCTAAGGCTGTAACCGAAAAGTAACACAAGTGCTGATGATAAATTGTATCAAATTCACAATGTTCTACTAGATCTATAACGTAAGGGGCTTCAATTACCGCTACTCCAGTATCCTTAAGTAAGATTGAAATACCTTCTACAAAGCCATTCAAATCGGGAACGTGAGCCAAAACATTATTAGCCAAAAATACGTCAGCTTGCTTGCCCTCATTCTGTAATTTTTGGGCCAACTCCTTACCAAAAAAAGTACAGATAGAGTTAACACCTGCTTTGATAGCGGCTTCTACAGGTCCTGAAGCGGGATCAATTCCCAATACGGGAATGCCTTCTTCAACAAAGTTTTTGAGCATATAGCCATCGTTACTAGCTGCTTCAATAACGAGGCTATTACTATCTAAATTTCTAGTTTTGATTAGGTTTTTAGCACTATTACCAAAGTGCTTGAGTAAAGATGCAGATACTGAAGAAAAATAAGGATAATCTTGGCAGAATAAAATTTCGGGTGGGACTATTTCAGTAATTTGTACCAGGCTACACTCAGGACAAAAAGCTAAATCCAAGGGTGCCGTATACTCTGGTAAATCTAATTGTTCTCTAGTGAGCAAATTATCAGCTAAAGCGGTATATCCAAAAGATACAATTGATTCTAAAGCAGAGTTACCACAAGAGAGACAATTGGACTGTTCTCGATTCATAACTATATTTTTTTACTTTTAATTAATAGTTCAATTTTTAACTTTATTAATCGAACAACCTATTTAAAACTGTTCTATATTTTTGCTTCAAGATATTAGGCATTTTTTATTTTCTAATAATTCAATCACCTAATATCTTGTGATTAAATTTATTCCATAGTTATCAACTTTTCCGTTTGCCAGCGTAGCTCACTATCTAATAATTCATTACTTATTAAATATTTAATGTGGGCTATTCTTTGGTATTTAGTACCTTCAAATTCCTCTAAGGTTAGACCTACTTTTTGATATACTTCATAAAGTTCCTGTGCTCCTTTTCGAGCATCCCATTGAGGTTTAAAATGAGGTAATACCTTGGCAATCTTGCTAGAGTCAACTCGATAACAACGTTTATCTGGGCCTGCATCAGGAGCATATTCAACCCGACAGTTAGGTACTGTTTCTTGAACAATTTGGGCTAGGTCACGAATTTGGTAGTTATCTTCATTGCGTCCAACGTTAAACGCCTCGTTATGAATCAGTTCTGTTGGAGCTTCAAGTACTGCAATAAACGCCCTAGAAATATCTTCGATATGTACAATAGGTCGCCAAGGAGTACCATCACTTTTAATGTAGACCAAACCTTTAGTAAAAGCCCATGCCACTAAGTTATTTAACACTAGGTCAAATCTCAACCTTGGGGATACCCCATAGGCAGTTGCATTACGTAAAAATGTAGGGCTGAAGTTATCATCAGCTAGCTGACTAACTTCTTGCTCTACCTTCACTTTGGAAACTCCATAGGGAGTAACTGGATTAAAATCGGACTCTTCATTAAGCCAATCCTGTCCACCTGCCCCATAGTTACTACAAGAAGAAGAGAAAATAAAGCGTTTTACGCCAGCTTTTTTAGCTAATTTAGCAATTTTAACTGAAGCTAAATAATTAATCTCTTCGGTAAGTTTGGGATTGAGATTTCCCAAAGGATCGTTAGACAGACCTGCTAAATGAAGCACAGCATCAAATCCTTCTAAATCCTGAAGTTCGATATCCCGAATATCTTTGTTGAGTTCGGGAATTTCGACAATTCCTTTGCCAAAAGTACTTCTAGCATATAAGTCGGTATCTAAACCAACAACATCATACCCTTTGTCGAGAAGCATTGGCACCATTAAGGTTCCGATGTATCCCTTGTGACCAGTCACTAGTATTCTCATATTTTTGATCCTCCCAAGTTTTCCAAGGCGCGTTACCGTTAGCCCAAAGAGCTTCTAAACGGTGTTTGTCTCTCAAAGTGTCCATGCACTGCCAGAAACCATTATGCTTATATGCCATTAGTTGTCCATCTCTGGCTAGTCTTTCTAAGGGTTCTTTTTCCCATTGAGTTTCATCGCCATCTATATAATCGAAGATTTCTGGCTCTAAGACAAAGAAAGCTCCATTAATCCAACCTTCTTTAGTTTGAGGTTTTTCAGAAAACTCAGAAATCTGGTTTCCATCCAAATCTAAATGGCCAAAACGGGCAGGAGGGCGAACCGCAGTTAAAGTAGCTAATTTTCCATGAGAACGATGGAAAGCTAGTAGTTCGTGTAGGTTAACATTAGAAACACCATCTCCCCAAGTCAACATAAATGTTTCCCTGCCAACGTAAGGAGCAAGTCGCTTGATGCGTCCGCCTGTGTTGGTCATCAATCCTGTATCAATTAAATCAACGTTCCAATCAAGTTGATAACCACCATGAGTTATTACTTCACCATTACGTAGACCAACAGTTAAGTTACTGTTGAGAGCGCAGTAATCTACCATGTACTTCTTGATCACGGCACCTTTATAGCCCAGGGCGATTGTAAAATCCTTGAAACCATAATGATGATAGTGCATCATAATATGCCACAGAATTGGCTGTCCGCCAATTTCTACCATTGGTTTGGGCTTGTTTTCTGTTTCTTCCGAAATTCTAGTACCTAAACCACCAGCAAGAAAAGCGACTTTCATAATTGTTTCCCGTTTTGAACGTATTTAAGGTTTAAATAAAATGCAATAGTTTTACTGTTTGCGCTAAATCATATTACTAATAAGTAAAGGTTAGCTTTTAATTATGCTTATTGTAAATAAATAAAGCTGATTTTGATTTAAAGTTTTAGTAAAGTTATGGTCTTATATCATCTGAAAATACTAAATCATAGGTCAAGAAAAACTCAAACTACTACAGTTGTTTATATTGGTTGAATATTATGCTTAATATTAACTTTAAAAAGCTGACATCGGATTGAGCCAAAAGATAACTTCTTGCTGTAAATCATCTAAATTACGAGACATTCCCTGATTGAACCACTGCCCAAGCGCATCAATGGGAGTAAATAATTCACCCATTCTCCAAGTTATTTTTTGATTTAAAGGAGTAATATGAGTTCCTGTTAAGGTACGAACAGTAGTCAAAGCAGGAAAAAGTTCTTGCAAAAGTAGATTCAAATCAACTGTTTGATCTAAATCATCTTGAGTAAATTTGATTAAAAGGTTACGACGTATACTGTAGTTTTCACTAATGATTTTTTTTGTTTCTAAAGGAGAAGGACTAAACTCCATCTCTAAAATCGGATTAATATTAAATTGCTCCATAAAAGGAATGGCTTGATTGACAGGATAATTATTAAAAGAAATTAAAATATTGCCAGCTCGTTCTACATCATATAAGCTACCAATCAATAAATGTAGCTTGCAGCCCATACTATGGCCAATACCATATATAGGAAGGTAGCTTTGGGGTATTTTGTTAGTTTTATAAAGTCTATCAATAACTGTTTCAAAACGATTTAATACTTCAGTTGCGATCGCAAAATGATCGAACGTATTGAGAAATGGGGTAGCCACTACACAATAACCAGCCTGACTAATTTGCTCTAAAACTGTGCGATACGATATTTGAGGAGCAGTAGCAACAAAGGCACCTCCAAGAAAGTGAACAATGCCAGTTATTTTTCGACTAGGAAGATACACCCAATTACCAGAGATTTCTTGCCACTCCATAAATTTTTAGTTTTGCTAATTTTCAAGTAAGTGCAGTTTATTTAAAAGGTTAACAATAATAGGTCATAGTTAGCATCATTAAAATATAAATAACAATTATGGATATACTTGGGCAAAATCTAATTCGTCTATCCCAATCCCATCTTAATCTTCTCAGTATTTGCCCTCCTAAGTTTCAGCAAATTTACTTAGATTGCTTAGGTATAATCCCCGATCTACAACGACAAGAAAACATGAAATGGGGTAGTCAATTTCATTTATTGATGCAGCAGCGAGAGTTAACCTTACCTATTGAATCTCTGTTAAAGCACGATCCCGAATTGGACTCCGCTTTCAAAGCTTTGATTAAAAATGCAGCAGAGTTAGGAACAAACAGCATAAATGTTTGGCGAGAAGCAGAACATTGTCGTACTTTTTCTCATCATAATTTTGTGTTTACCGTAATCTATGATTTACTGATTGCTAAAGCCGATCAAGCCACAATTTTGGATTGGAAAACTTATCGCCAGCCTCAAAAAGCTTCAAAGTTGGCTCATAATTGGCAAACTCGCCTTTATTTATATGTTTTGACTGAGACTTCTGAATACACACCAGAGCAAATAGAAATGACGTACTGGTTTGTTAGATCTGGCAAATCTCAAAACGTAACTTTTCAATATAGCCGAGCACAACATCAGCAAACAGAGCGAGATTTATTTGATTTGCTGGCTAAATTAGAAACATGGTTACAAAATTATCAAGAACACCAAACTGGTTTTCCCCATCTACCTAATTGCGAAGCGAAATGTCCTTATTATCAGTTTTTCTCTACAAAGGTATCTGCTATTAAGCAACCCCAGCAATGGCTGGCATCAATTGAAAAAGTTGAGGAAATTTCTATTTAGAGTAATCGAGCAAAGATTAACTTTGTAGCTAAATTGTAGCTAAAATGGGAAAATTTTTAGATTGTATAGATAAAGTGATAACCTTGAAGATGGCAAAATTTTATATTCTTTTTAGGATTTTACCTGCCATATAAAACAGCTAACCACCAAGTAGATATTTAAAAAATGGTAGCCACCACAGATAAAACAACAACTGGTAAAATTACACAGATTATTGGGCCCGTACTCGATGCCGAGTTTCCCAGCGGCAAAATGCCCAAGATTTATAACGCTTTAAAAGTAGAAGGAAAAAACCCTGCAGGACAAGACGTTTCCGTTACCTGCGAAGTGCAACAACTACTTGGTGATAACCAGGTTCGCGCTGTTGCCATGAGTGGTACTGACGGATTAGTCAGAGGTATGGACATCCTCGATTTGGGTAAACCTATTAGCGTTCCTGTAGGAAAAGCAACATTAGGTAGAATTTTCAACGTATTAGGCGAAACTGTAGATAACAAAGGTCCTGTTAATACAGACGAAACTTTCCCTATTCACAGACCTGCTCCTAAATTAATCGATCTAGAAACTGCACCAAAAGTATTTGAAACTGGTATTAAAGTTGTAGATTTGCTTACCCCTTACCGTCAGGGTGGAAAAATTGGTCTATTCGGCGGTGCTGGTGTTGGTAAAACCGTTATTATGATGGAATTGATCAACAACATCGCAATTCAACACGGTGGTGTATCTGTGTTTGGCGGCGTGGGCGAACGTACTCGTGAAGGCAATGACCTCTACAACGAGATGATCGAATCCAACGTAATCGACGAAGAAAATCCCGAACAATCTAAAATTGCTCTAGTTTACGGTCAAATGAACGAGCCACCTGGAGCTAGAATGCGCGTTGGTCTATCAGCCTTGACTATGGCTGAATATTTCCGCGACGTTAACAAGCAAGACGTATTGCTCTTTATTGATAATATTTTCCGCTTTGTACAAGCTGGTTCTGAGGTATCTGCACTACTAGGTCGTATGCCTTCTGCGGTAGGATATCAGCCTACTCTCGGTACTGATGTAGGTGACTTGCAAGAGCGTATTACTTCGACAAAAGAAGGTTCTATTACTTCTATTCAAGCAGTATACGTACCAGCCGATGATTTAACCGATCCTGCTCCTGCAACTACCTTTGCTCACTTAGACGGAACTACTGTACTGTCTCGTGGTTTGGCTTCTAAAGGTATTTATCCTGCGGTAGATCCTCTAGATTCTACTAGTACTATGCTTCAGCCCAGTATTGTAGGTGACGAACACTATGATACTGCTCGTGCGGTTCAGTCTACTTTACAACGCTATAAAGAATTACAAGACATCATTGCAATTCTTGGTCTAGACGAGCTTTCTGAAGAAGATAGAATTGTTGTTGATCGCGCTCGTAAAATCGAACGTTTCTTATCTCAACCTTTCTTCGTAGCTGAAGTATTTACAGGTGCGCCTGGCAAGTATGTATCTTTGGACGCAACTATTAAAGGTTTCCAAATGATTCTCGGTGGCGAACTAGACGAACTTCCAGAACAAGCTTTCTATCTTGTTGGTGACATTGAAGAAGCTAAAGCTAAAGCAGAAAAAATTAAAGCTGATAATTAATCACTTTATTGGAAAGCAGTGACCGTCTTCCACGGTCAACCGCAAGCCCCGCCTTTCAAAAGCGGGGAACGGTTGACCAAAAAATAATTGTGGATCAATTTTGCTGGTTACTGTTTTTCGTTGTTTGTCTGCTGATGAATGATCAATGATAAATGGTAAATAATATATGGCGTTAAACGTAAAAATAATTACCCCAGACAAAACTGTTTGGGACGATACAGTAGAAGAAATTGTTCTTCCAAGTACTACTGGACAACTAGGTATTCTGGGAGGTCACGCACCTTTGCTGACAGCTTTGGAAGTTGGCGTAATGCGTGTTCGTCCTGAGAAAGAGTGGAAAACCATCGCCGTAATGGGTGGTTTTGCTGAAGTAGAAAATGATGAGATCAAAATTTTAGTTAACGGTGCAGAATTAGGCGATAATATCGACAAAGAAACTGCTCGAACTGATTTTGAACAGGCACAAACTCGTTTTCAACAGGTAGAAAATGGTGATGACCGTTCGGAAAAGATTCAAGCGGAAAACTCGATGAAAAAAGCTAGAGCCCGATTTCAGGCTGCTGGCGGCATGATTTAAGAAACAAAAATAGAGAAATCAAAATTTGTTTAATTTATTTAAAAAGGGCAAAGATAGAATTTAATATCTTTTTGCCCTTTTTTTTGGGTGATTTGATTAATTTTGTCCCAATCTAAGTAAGAAAAAAGAAGAATCAATGTCAGTTTTTCTAGCATACTATAGCAATAATATATATACCTCTCATCAAAACACAAAAAGGGCAGAAAACACTACATTTTGCTCCTGCCCTAATTTTATTTTGTTATTTACTTCAAATATTTGCTAGCAATTAAGCGGGTGAGCGAAATCTTTGAAGCTAATCTTTAATAACTCTTGCTTATAGCTTAGAGCTTTTAAATTAGTTTGTTCCAGTAAACACAATGTTGGGAAACTTAGTTTGTGCCTGGGTCATAGGAGTAGTTTTTCCTCTTTCTGTCCAGAAATTGATGACCTCTGTAGCTTGGTTGAGGATATCAATGCTTTCTGCTTCTTCAATCCAATGCTTTGCTTCTAATTCGTCTTTTAATTGCTGCCAAGCGTCGTTACGAGGCCAAAAGTAATACGCTGTTAAAGGGCTAGTGCCTTTGCCTACTACTTGATCTACTGCGATCGCAACATTTTTATCTAACCACAGAACTTTTAATTTAAATCTTGCTTCTGACTCCAATACAAGCCTCCAATAATTATATTAAAAAATATTTTGCATAATTAGCCGATTCTAATTATACATTAAACATTTATCATTAAACATTAAACATTAGGAAAAAGGGCGATCGCCAAAATAGTTTTTGACTTGATATTTTAAATTATCTTTTAAAGATACACCGTATATTCAAGTTAATTGAACAAAGATACCCGTCGAGAAAACCTCGACATTGGGAAGTTTGGCTATTGGTTTGACGTTTTCCCTTTGTGGGATACTTGCAATCAGCAACGTCTAAGTCTTTACTATTGAGTCTCAATTTAATTATTTATTAGTTTTTTTTGTTACCCTTTCACTATTGCTCCGAAATCAGCCAAAACTCTAGCGTGGTTGCGGAGTAAACCCAACAGATTTAAACGATTTCGTTTAATATCAGCATTTTCCGCCATAATAAGGACACTGTTTTCTCCATCAAAGAAATTACTAACTATGGGAGCAATTTTGCTCAATCCATCTACTAACAGCTGATAGTTGCCCTGTTCTTGGGATGCCTCTGTTTGAGGTAACAATTCGATCAAGGCGTTATAAAATTTTTGCTCAGATGACTCCTCGAACAAGTCGGGATCAATATGTTCTGGTGGATCTAAAGCCTCGGTGTCTAAATTACCTTTAGATGCCAAACGAGCGGAGCGATTAATTGTTTCGTATATTTCGTCTAACTTGCCGTTATTACGAATTTCTTGTAGGAATAAAGCGCGATCGCGTACATCTAATAAATCTTCTAAAGCTCGCTGTGTATACTCTGCATCATCATCACCCAAGATAGCATTTACCAGGTCGTAATCGATGTTCTTCTCGTCTTGTAATAATGTCCGTATACGTTGCAAGAAGAACTCTTGTAAGGCTGTTAGGGGTGATTTTGCATCAGAATGTGCGGAAACAAAATCTGCTGCACCCTGTTCTAATAAATAATTTAGGTTAATATCTAAGTCTGCATCCCAAGTAATGTTGACGATACCATTAGCAGCACGACGCAAAGCAAAGGGATCAGATGATCCCGTGGGAATCATCCCAATACCAAAAATTCCCACTAAAGTATCAAGGCGATCGCTCAAACCTACTACTTGACCATTAAGGGTACTAGGCATCTCATCCTCTGCACCCCTGGGTAAATAGTGTTCAAAAATTCCTTTGGCTACTGTAGGCGACTCCCCACTGACGATCGCATATTTTTCCCCCATCACTCCTTGTAATTCCGGAAATTCATATACCATTTGGGTAACTAGATCGGCTTTGCACAACAAAGCAGTACTTTCAATCTCGTTATGTTGTGCTTCACTAATCTCAAGTTGTTCGGCGATGATTTTGGCAGTATCAATAATGCGATCGACTTTATCCCGCATCGAACCTAATTTTGCTTGAAAAGTAACGTTTTCTAGTTGGGGAAGATAAGTATCTAAATGCTCGTCACAATCTGCCTGATAAAAAAATTGAGCGTCTGCTAGTCTGGCACGAATTACTCTACCGTTACCCTCAGCAATAATTTCTTTTTTGCTCGGATCGCCATTGGAGACGGTAATAAAGTTAGGCAACAAGGTATTGTCACCATTTTCTTGATGCACGGGAAAATAACGCTGATGACTCACCATCACCGTCGTAATTACTTCAGTAGGTAGCTTTAAGAACTCCTCTTCAAACTTGCCCGTAACGGCGGTAGGATATTCAACTAAATTGATAACTTCTTCAAGTAAATCGGGATATATTTGAGCTTTACCCCCCAATTGCTTGGCTTGTGATAAAATTTCGGCAGTAATCTTTTCTTTTCTGGCATTAGAATCGACTTCTACTGATGCCGATCGCATTGTTTCAACATAATCAGTAGCTCTAGCAATACTAATACTATCAGGATGTAATACTCGATGCCCGTTCGTAATGCGATCGCTCTCGATAGTTTCTGTTCCATTAACCAACTTTATTGGTAAAACTTTCTCATCCCACAAAGCTACTAGCCAACGTATGGGACGAGGAAAGCGTAAATCTCCATCACCCCAACGCATAAAGCGTTTACCTTCTAAACCAGTAATCCATTGCGGGCATAATTCTTGCAAAATTTCGGTGGTGTTACGACCTTTAATTTGTTTTTGGATAAAGAGAAATTCACCCTTGGGAGTATCGCGAATCTCAATATCGTCAAGAGTTACACCCTGTTTGCGAACAAAACCCTCTGCTGCTTTAGTCGGTTGTCCGTCTTTATATGCTGCTTTGACGGGAGGTCCTTTGACCTCTTCTTCGCGATCTTCTTGCTGAGTGGGAATATCTCTAATCAATATGGCTAAACGGCGAGGAGTTCCATAATATTCGATGGATGCAGGGGTCAAAAACTCTTCTGATAAACTTGCAGGGACTTTAGTTTTCCATTGTGCGATCGCCTTACTTACAAAGTCTGCGGGTAGTTCCTCTGTACCTACTTCCAGTAAAAAATTAGCCATAAATCAAGATCTTCAGATTGCTACATCGTTTAATCAGGATAGCAGGTATCAATTGACATTTATCATTGAACATTTATCATTTATCGAGTTAAATCTGACCGTTTTCTGTAGCGATCATAGCAAGAGCATCATTTAAAAAAAGGATTGAAGTTAGAAGCATCAATTAGCTTTATCTTCAATCCTTGTTATTTTTGATCGCTGTAGTTATTGATGACTCCTTCAAAGAAAAAATCTTAGAAGGTAAAGGTTGTTCTCAACGCACCAATAAAGATGTTGGCATTGTTATCGCCATCTTGGTTGGGATTAGCTAGCCAAATAACCCCTGGTGTAATCGAAATATTGTCGTTGAGTTGATACTTGTATAAAGCCTCTACATGAAGGGGAATATCTACTGAAATATCCTCGTCTGTATCATCGCCGTTGGCATCAATTGTAGACAAGAAAGGCTCTGCGCCAACAACCACTGCTGCCATGCTACCTTCTTTGAGGATATCTGAGATTACTAATGCTCCAGCAAAGTTAATCATCTCTGCATCACCATCATTATCATCGCCCTCATTGATAATATTTGCAGTTGTATAACCACCCCAACCACGGAGGCTAATTTTTGGAGTAACATCGAACTGAACCTGTGCGCCAAAAGAATTGGTAGCAACTGGGGATTGACCGATAGCAACGTTATTAGCACCACGTAAGTTAGCAGCATTAGTACCTGTACCACCCCACAGGAAAGAACCTCTAAAGTTAGGATCTCCATCTTCAGTCAATCCAGTTTGTTCGCTATCATAACCACGAACATAGGTCAGACCGATTTTTAAAGGTTCAAAAGGTGTTAGCTCAATTTGACCCATAGCAGAAAAGCTACCGCTGAACAAACCATTTTCATCCGTCGGATCTGAGGCTGTAGGAGCAATGTAGCCACCAGAAAGGGCTAAGAAATCAGTTAAGGTTAACTTGGCACCAACACCAGCAGAAGATCCTGCAATACCTTGACGATATAGGGGGTTACGTTCGCCAAAACGAGTTAAAGCACCAGTAGCACCACCACCAGTATTTAAACCAGAATTATAAGTTTCTGCATAGAAATGGTGGGCTGCTAGACTTGCCATAGCAGTTATTTGTAATTTCTCGCCTACGGGGAAACTATAATGAAGACGATCTACTACCACATTATTTCCAGCAGGGCCATCATGGGCGAAACGACCTTCTCTCGTACCAGTTTCGTTTTGAAAAGAGTTTTCAATATTACCAGCAGTTATACGAGTAAATAGCTTATCTTTACCTGTGAAACTACTAACAAAGGTCAGACGTATTTTGTCAGTAAAAGTAATTTCGGAATCTAAGTCTGGATTGTCTTCTAACCCTGCTGCTTGTTCGTCACCAAAAGCATTTGCCAGAGTAAAGGCTACTTCCCCAACTAGTTTAGTAGTGGTTGAGAAGGCACTATCTTCTAGTACTGCTGTCCTGCTTTCTACTTCATCAATTCTGCCTCCTAAAGTAGCTAATTCTGCTTCAAACTCTTGACTTAATCTTTGAACAGTTTCTATATCCTCATCGGAAGTAGCAGTACCAGAAGCGATTAAACGTTCGATCTGATTCAAACAGGAATTTAAACCCGCAGCGAATTCGTAGCGGGAGAGGGGTTGATTTCCACGATAAGTTTGATTGGGAAAACCAGAAATACAGCCATAGCGATCTACTAGGCTACGTAGTGCTTCATAAGCCCAATCTGTAGGGGCTACGTCTCTTAATTGGTCAACGTTAGTTACTTGTCCCATCGCGTCTGGGACAGAATTTAAGCCGCCATCGGTTGAATCGCTCAGATCGGCATAATTACCGATCGCATCTGGATCCAACAGATCTATCTCTTGGGCAGAAACTCCTGTTCCTCCCAAAAATATTCCAGCAGAAACAGTTGCGATTGTTCCTAGCAAAAATGGATGCTTGATTTCAAACGTCATAATTTACACTCACACCTTTTAATAAATCAGGCCAACAGCTAATTTGATCACTGTGGTTGATTTATTTTTGTATGTTGGGCAAGATTTTTTTGTGACTTTCAATACAATTTTTTTTTAGATCATGTAGCTTAAGAATTAAATAAATGCCGATCTTGCAATTATTTTAATAATGGCAAAATCAATCAACTATATAATAGACATAGTTGGAGACTCTATATTCTCTCCTTGAGGAGATTGCCAAACTTTACCATCTAGAGCCATTTGTTCGATCAGACTAGCTAACCGCAAAGCTTTTAAAGCTTGTTCTCCACCCACAGATGGACGTTCGCCACCACGAATACAATTAACAAAATGTTCGATCTCCGCGTAGATAGGTTCGACATTGCTGGTATATACTTTCTCGGTGATGCCATCTTGTTTATAATTAGAGGGTTTTTCGGCGGCAGACTTACCTTGCTGATGGCGATGAATCAGGATTTCGTTTTTCAGAAAATCAGTTTCAATCAAGGAATCTTTGCAGTGTGCAGCCAGACATCTAATTTTGCGATGGGTAACTTTGGAGGCAGTTAAAGTAGCTACCACACCATTGGCAAAACCCAAATTTGCTGTAACGTAATCTAAGTTTTGGGAATTAGCAGATACGCTACCGCTAGAGGTTAATTTGACTACGGTTGAAGCGGATAACTCTAACAATAGATCGATATCATGAATCATTAGATCCAAAACCACCGAAACATCATTGGCGCGATCGCTATAAGGACTCAAACGACGAGCTTCTAATGCCAGAATTTTTTCACTTTGGATTACTTTGCTTAGTTCTCTAAAAGCAGGATTAAATCTTTCGATATGACCTACCTGTAAAATACATCCCGTTTCTGCTGCCAAATTGACTAGAGATTCTGCTTCAGCAATGGAGGCGGCAATCGGCTTTTCAATTAAAATATGAACTCCAGCCTCAAGACATTTAGTTCCTACTTCGTGATGTAGTCTCGTAGGTACAGCAATACAAACTGCATCAACATGGGCTAACAACTCCTCATAGTTTTCATAAAAATGAGTGCGATACTGGCTGGCAATTTCAATACCTCTTGCCAAATTAGAGTCGCAAACCCCTATTAATTCAGTTTCCTTGAGTAAACTAAGAACACGGGCGTGATGTTGCCCCATATTCCCGACGCCAATTACACCCATTTTTAAAGGTTGAGACTGACTTTTGAGATTTTTTTGTGATTGTCTGGGTAAATTAGATTGCACTTCGTTGATAAACTCCTCCACCATATAGATCGCAATTCCTACACTACAGAAGCTAGGTAATCACGTCGCTGCTTAATATTTGCCGATTGCTTGAATCATCCAGATACTATCACAGAGATTTTGTTTTGTTAGTGAGTTAGCAACTTGCCAACTTCACCTTGATTATGAACTATTGTAATGCTGTGTATCTTAATATATCTTCATTGTTTCTGGCAGTAGGCGATCGCATCTTTATACTAAAGCATACCTAAAGGTGACTTGGGGATTGGTGCGCTGGCTAGCAAGACCCCAAGATTTTTTGACTAAGTTTTTGGGTCTAGATCAAGTTTTGGTAATGGCCAATAAAGGGGTTAAATGTTAGTCTTGCCTTGAAAATCAACGTTCTAATTAAGATTTTCTGTGAAATTTAGTATTGTTTACAAGGCAGTGTGTGAGATGAAAATGTCAAAATCCCAAAAGTGCAGTCTGATTTTGTGGGGACTTGCTTGGAGTGCGATCGCCTTAGGTGCAACTCCAACAATAGCTAGCGAAACAGAAGCAAATAAAATAGCATCAGCTCGAGCTTCTACCAAAGCTCAAGACTTACTATCACCAGGAATAGAGCTATCCAAGTATTTTACCGATCTAGACACTAGAACTTATCAGCTAGGACAATTAAATCTAGAAAAGTTTTGTCAAGATTTTCCCTACAATTCCAAGTGCCGAGATGCTAATACATCTCCTACAGAATCCAACCCGATAGAGATGGAAACAGAACCAGATTCAATTCCTGTACCAGTGCCACCTCCTGCACCATCAGAAGATATAGAGTCTAGTACTACCAAGCAAAAAAGTGGCTGGGCGATTGTTCCTGAAATCAGTACTTTAGGGCTAGGAGGTCATGTCGTCAGAAGAATTATTCCTCAAGTAAATGCCAGAGTTGGTGTCAACGCCTTTGGTTTAGATTTAGATGGTGCTATTGATACTGATGTTGATTATGAGGCAAATTTAAACTTGTTTAATGTCTCCACCTTGGCAGATATTCATCCTTTCAAAAGCTCTGGTTTCAGAATTAGTACGGGTTTAGTCTTCAGCAATAATAATTTTGATGGTTCGGGAGATCTTTCTCAGCTAGTGATCGATGAACTACAAGACCGAGATGAACTGGATGATGATACTATCGCTCGATTAGAAGAAATTGACAATCTGGCAACTGTAGATGCAGAAGTCGATATTAGTAATAGCGTATCTCCGTACCTAGGAATTGGTGGGGGAAATGCAGTAGCCAAAGGCAAAGGTTTTGGCTTTTGGTGGAACTTGGGTGTAATCTTTAGCGGTATGCCACAGATCAATCTGAGTACAGATGTTGATAGCGATCGCATTCTTGATGAATTAGATGAATCAGGTGACTCAGATGAAGCACAAGAAATCTTAGAAGAAACTCAAGCAGCAGCAGATGAAGCAACTGAAGAACAGGAAGACGATATTCAAGATGCTTTGGATTTTGTCAATATTTATCCCGTTTTATCTTTAGGAATTTCTTATCAATTCTAATAATATTTATTGCCAAATTTAAGATGGAATAATTTTGAAAGCGTTCGGGATAGATCAACATTTATCCTGATTATTGTTATTTGCTCTGTTACAAAATTTTGCAACCTGTAGTAATGCCGATCGCTATTGCCTTAACTTGATAGTTATTACCTATTTGCAATAATAAATTTTCTTTTACATGACTGTTTCTCCCCACAAGAAGGCGAAAGCATTAAAACCAGGTAGCCGTCGTCCCGCTAAAGAGCTTTGTAGTGAATGTGGACTTTGCGATACTTACTACGTTCACTATGTTAAAGAAGCCTGTGCTTTTCTCAATCAACAAATTGCGGAGTTAGAAACAATCGCTCATGGTCGTAGTCGCGACCTAGATAATGAAGATGACTGGTATTTTGGTGTCAGTCAAGAAATGATGGCTGCTCGCAAACAAGTACCCATTGAAGGGGCGCAGTGGACGGGAATTGTCAGCACGATCGCTTGTCAGATGCTAGAACAAAATCTAGTAGAAGGAGTAGTCTGCGTTCAGAATACCCCTGAAGATCGCTTTCAACCCATGCCCGTAATTGCTACCACCCCCCAAGAGGTATTAGCGGCTAAGGTAAACAAGCCCACCCTGTCTCCCAATCTCAACGTACTCGAACAGATCGAACAGTCGGGAATGAAACGCCTGTTGGTAATTGGGGTAGGCTGTCAAATTCAAGCCTTAAGAGCGGTAGAACAAGAATTGGGGCTAGAGAAACTCTATGTATTAGGTACGCCCTGCGTTGATAATGTCAGTCGCCAAGGACTACAAAAGTTTTTGGACACTACTAGCCGATCTCCCGATACCGTTGTGCATTATGAATTTATGCAGGATTTTCGGATTCACTTTAAACATGAAGATGGCTCAATTGAAAAAGTACCTTTCTTTGGTTTGAAAACCAATCAGCTAAAAGATGTGTTTGCTCCTTCGTGTATGAGCTGTTTCGATTATGTAAATTCTCTAGCTGACTTGGTAGTAGGCTATATGGGTGCGCCTTTTGGTTGGCAATGGATCGTAGTGCGCAATGACACTGGTAAAGAAATGTTGGATTTGGTGCGAAACCAATTAGATACTCAGCCCGTCATGTCTCAAGGCGATCGCTCTAATGCAGTGCAGCAGAGTATCCCTGCTTACGATAAGGGCGTTACCTTACCGATGTGGGCCGCCAAAATGATGGGCGTAGTAATCGAACGTATTGGTCCTAAAGGACTAGAGTATGCCCGTTTTTCGATTGATTCCCACTTTACCCGTAACTATCTCTATCTCCAACGCAACTATCCTGAAAAATTAGCATCTCATGTTCCCGAATACGCTAAAAAAATTGTGGGTCAATACAAGTTGCCCGAATAAACAACTAAACATCAGGCTTAACAGCAACAAATTCAATATTGGTTGCCAAATATTTGAATGGAGTAAATTCAGTCAAATGTTGGTCGATTGATTCAAATAATCGATACTGAGGATACCTGATATTATTTTTGGGCAACAATTGTCTGTGCCATAAATCGATAACTTCCAAACTACTATCATCTAATAACTGGTGGACTTGAGACTTAGAATAAAGCCTGTCGTGGTAATAGTTGCCCCGAAGGTGAGCCAGGTTTTGCGTCCAAGATAGTTTGTAGGGCAAATTAAAACAAAAAAATAGTCCTTGGGGTTGAAGAACTCGATTTATTTCGAGAAGAGATTTAGCATCGTGGGGGACGTGTTCTAACACGCCAAAACTCAAAACTACATCGAGCGATCGCGACTCAAAAGGTAGCTCGTATTCATGGTCAAGTTCCACCACAGCAATCTGGTTTTTATCTATAATTGGTGTCTGTTGACCAAAGCTGGAGTCTGCATCAGGAGAAAGACGATCGCAACTTATTGGTTGTGCTGTTAACTGCTGCAAAAGATAAGAAACATGACCCTTACCACAACCCCAATCTAAGATTTTTAGCTCGGAAATCGATTGCCCAAAATGGTATTCTACTAGCATTTTAACGAATAATGTCAAATACAAATAGATGTTCTGACCAGCGGGATTGATTAAAAAATTGTGGCTATCGTACCCCTGTACGCTTTCAGTTAATTCTGGATCTAGAGCGATCGCCTGGGAAAACACAGTTTTTCTAATCTCGATGTATCGATCTAAATGCTTTTGATTCATCTGTAATCTCGATCTATTAATTTAATTTTTTGTCTAACTAATGAAGAATACTCCCCACAATCAATCTGTAGTAATTATGACGGGAATGCACCGTTCTGGTACTTCTTTGACTGCATCGCTATTACAAGATTCGGGAGTCTTTCTTGGCGATCGCCTAATGGATGCCAATTTTGCCAATTCTCCAGGTTATTTTGAAGATTGGGATTTTGTGGAATTTCATCAAAATGTCTTAGAATCTCAAGATCTTAGTTCTGCTGGATGGACAGAAAATAGGATCATTGAGGTTCAATCAGAGCATTTGTCTCGCGCCCAAGATTTGATTGAAGCCAGAAAAGAGCGAGAAATTTGGGGTTGGAAAGATCCGCGAACTACTTTGTTTTTAGATTTTTGGTTGGGATTAATTCCCGATGCCAAATATGTGTTTGTTTTTCGCTCTCCTTGGCAGGTAGTAGATTCTTTATTTCGTCGAGGAGATCTCGTTTTTCACAGCCAACCCAATCTGGCGATCGAGCAATGGTGCAATTACAATCAGGCAATTATCGATTTTTACCAACGCCACGGGGAACGATGTTTGCTATTAGAAATTAGCGATATAATCGCTCGCCCCAATGAATTAATTGAGCTAATCAATCAAAAGTGGGCTAAAAGTTTGCGATCGCCAAAATCGATTTATGAACAGTCTTTATGGAATAGAGACATTCACAACCGCCAGCGTCAGGTATTAATTACACAGTTTTTTCCTCAGGCGATCGAGATTTATCAACAACTTCAACAACTGGCGGATGGCGATCGCAGTTACTCAAAAGCACCTCAACTGTTCGATCTAGACTGTACAAGGGAAATTTTACAAGATTGGAGCGATTTACAACGAGCTAGATGTAACGAGCGTCAGCTAAAGATAGCCACCATGGAGATTTCTAGATTAAAGAGTCTGGTTGTAGCAATGGAAAGTAGTAAATTTTGGCAGCTAAGACAAAGTTGGTTCGTACTGAAACAAAGACTTAATACCTCCAGTTCTGATGCTATCTATCAAAATTATCTAAATTCTACAGGGCAAGACATAGCTAAAGTTGCAGTTAAGAGTACTAGAAGAGAAATTGCCCCTTCAGATAAATATATTCAAAAGTTAAAACGTAATTTTCCTGCTAAGGAAACTCTAAAAAAAATCGCCAAAGAAATTTCTAATTTGGCTTATCCCTCAGTTATTGATTTTAGAAAACCTGCCCAAAGCAGAAATAGCAAATACCAAAAATGGCTTGATCGACATTATCCTAAACCAAAAGACTTGAGTAAGATTCGCACAGCTACTCTAGCTTTGGATTATCAACCGCTAATTAGCATTATTGTACCGATCTACAATCCTCAAGAAAATTTCTTACGTCAGGCGATTGAATCGGTATTAGAACAGGCATATCCTCACTGGGAATTGTGTTTAGCTGATGATTGTTCGACTCAGCCTTATGTAAAAGAAATTCTCGAAGAATACGCCCAGCAAGATGAACGAATCAAAGTGATCCTGCGAGAAGCTAACGGACATATCTGTCATACTTCTAATGCTGCTTTGGAGATTGCTACGGGGGAATACATCGCTTTATTAGATCACGACGACTTACTCGCTCCTCATGCTTTGGCAAAAGTAGTCGAGTTGCTTAACGAGCATCCTGAAGCAGATTTTATTTATTCTGATGAGGATAAAATAGACGAAAAAAACCTCCACCAAGATCCTTTCTTTAAGCCAGACTGGTGTCCCGATTCCTTTTTGTCGCGAATGTATACTTGCCATTTAGGTATTTATCGGCGATCGCTAGTTAATCAAATTGGTAACTTTCGGCTTGGATTTGAAGGTAGTCAAGACTACGATTTAGTCTTGCGAATCACTGAACAAAGCGATCGTATTTATCATTTACCCGATGTGCTATACCACTGGCGGATTCATCCCGCATCAACCGCAGCGGATACTGAAGTCAAACCCTACACCGTTGATGCAGCCCAAAAAGCGATCGGCGAAGCCCTCACTCGTCGAGGAGAACCAGGATTGGTTAAGCTACACTCTAGTTTGGCGGGAGTTTATACAGTACGTTATCAGATTGGCGATCCTAAATTAGTCAGCATCATTATTCCCACCAAAGATCTAGCAGACACCCTTAATGTTTGCTTGAAGTCTATTTTTGCCAAAACTAGCTATCCCAATTATGAAGTCATCGTCATTGATAATGGCAGCACCGAAGTTAAAACCAAAGAGTGTTTTGCATATTGGCGACAACAACAGCCCAAGCGTTTCAAATGCTATCGCTATGATGTACCGTTTAACTTTTCTCAAATTAATAATTATGCAGTAACTCAGGCTCAGGGAGACTATTTACTATTTCTCAACAACGATACTGAAGTTGTTACCCCAGATTGGCTCGAAGCAATGGTAGAACAGGCGCAACGCCCTTCCATTGGGGCAGTAGGCAGCCTATTATTATATCCCGATGACACTATTCAACATGCGGGGGTAGTGCTAGGTATTGGGGATGTTGCGGGGCATAGTCATAAATATTTTCATGTCTCTCAGCCTGGATATATTTTTCAGATCGCTTCAACCAATAATTATTCAGCGGTGACAGGGGCTTGTTTGATGTGTCGTCAAGAAGTATTTGAAGAAGTTGGTGGTTTTGAAGAGCAACTGGCGATCGCTTTTAATGATGTCGATCTTTGCCTAAAATTCGTCAGCCACGGTTATCGCAATATTTATCTACCTCATGTAGTTCTCTATCACTACGAATCAAAAAGCAGAGGCTACGAAGATACCCCCGCTAAAAAAGTTCGTTTTGCTCAAGAAACAGACTATGTTAAACAAAAATGGCAAAATATTTGCGATCGCGATCCTTGCTACAATCCTAACTTAACTTTAAGTCACGAAGATTATAGTCTTAATGTATAAACTCGAAAGAAAGATTGGTACTAAAATACATTAGTTAGAAAAAGTTTAGGTGTTTGAGGAGATCGAACTATGGCAATTCAACTTCAACAAGCGGTAACGGTAGGCAAATATTTAGTTTCTCAGCGTTTGATGGGACGAAAACGTTTCCCTTTGGTATTAATGCTTGAACCTCTATTTCGTTGCAATTTAGCTTGTTCTGGGTGCGGTAAAATTCAGCATCCCACAGAAATCTTAAAACAAAATCTCACTCCCCAACAGTGCTTTGATGCGGTAGATGAGTGCGGTGCTCCAGTGGTTTCTATTCCTGGGGGAGAGCCGTTATTGCATCCTCAGATTGAGGAAATTGTGCGAGGCTTGGTGCAACGCAAAAAGTTTGTTTATCTTTGTACCAATGGCATTTTATTAGAAAAAAGTCTCAGTAAATTTAAACCTTCTCCTTATTTGACTTTTAGCGTCCACTTGGATGGTTTACAAGAACAACACGACAAATGTGTCGATCGCCCTGGAGTATTTGACAAAGCTATTTCAGCTATCAAAGCAGCTAAACAAAAAGGGTTTCGAGTTACCACCAATACTACTGTATTTGAAGGGGCAGATCCTCAAGAAATGCAAGAGTTTTTTGACTATCTAGAAAGTTTAAATCTAGATGGCATGATGGTGTCTCCTGGCTATAGTTATGATTGGGCTCCCGACCAAGAAAACTTTTTAAAACGAGAACAAACTAAAGCCTTATTTAGAGAAATACTATCTCCTTGGAAATCGGGTCAAAAGAAATGGAATTTTAATCATAATCCTCTATTTTTAGAGTTTTTGATGGGAGATCAAGACTTTGACTGTACTCCTTGGGGTAGCCCCAGTTATAGTGTTTTGGGTTGGCAAAAGCCTTGTTATTTACTTAACGAAGGACATTTTTCTAGCTATAAGGAATTACTCGCTAAGACTGAGTGGAGCAACTATGGTAAGAAAAGCGGGAACCCCGAATGTGTAGACTGCATGGTGCATTGTGGCTATGAGCCTACCGCCGCTGCCGCCGCTATGCAACCAGAGAATATGGGTAAAGCAATTGGAGCTTTGTTTGGAGGTTAATTGTTGCTAAAGCACAGCGATCTTAAATTCTGGATTTATAATCTAGTTCTTTAAAGGTAATTTTGATCTCTGTGCCGCGATCGCTATTCATGGTAATATCTCCTTCTAATTGTTCTACTAATGTGTGAACCAGCTCTAGTCCTAAAGATTCACTAGTATAAAAGTTTTTGTCTTTGGGAAAACCAATACCGTCATCTTCAAATAACAAAGTAAAAGTTTTGGCAGTATTTTTTTGAAAAACTATTTTGATATTCCCGCTATCAGTATTAGGAAAAGCGTGTTCTACTGCATTAGAAATCAATTCATTAATAATCAGACCACAGGGTTGAGTAGTTTCTATATTTAGATATGCTTGCTGAATATCAATAGTTAAATTAATTTCTTTAGTTAGTAAAGAATCTACAAGTCGCTCTGCTAAAGTAACCAAATATTGCTGAAAATTAATTTTAGATAAATCTGTAATCTCCGACGAAGTCTTATTGTGTAACTGTTCGTGAATCAATGCCATTGAAATAATTCGGTTTTGACTATTTCTTAACAGTCTAATAATGTCAAAATTCCTGGTATATTCTTCTTGAGATTCTAACAGAGTTGAGACAATAAAAAGATTGTTTTTAACTCGGTGATGAATTTCTTTTAATAGTAAATTCTTTTCTTGAAGAGATTTTTTTACCTTATCTTCTGCTTGCTGACGTTCAATTATTTCTGCATGTAGCTGTTTTTCTATTTTTTTGCGATTGTTAATTTCTGTTTTAAGGGAATTATTGATTTTTGCCAGACATTCGTTTATTTCTAATAAAGAAACTTCTGCCCCATATTGTTGATTTATTTCTTGCATCAGTAAGTTATTTTTCTGTTCTAACGTTTGACGTAAATCCAGTATCTGCAATTGAAATTGGATTCTTGCCAGTAATTCTGCTTTCTCAAAAGGCTTAGTAATGTAGTCATTTGCTCCTAATTTAAAAGCTTTTACTTTTTTTTCCGTTTCGGATGAAGCGGACATAAATATAATCGGGATTTTACAAGTATCGGAATTTTCTTTCAGTAATTTACAAGTTTCAAAACCATCTAGACGAGGCATCATAGTATCTAAAATGATTAATTCTGGTGCTTGGGTATGAACTTTATCGATAGCATCTAAACCATCTATGGCAGTGATAGTTCTAAAGTTAGCCTGGGATAAAATTCCGCACAACAAATCTAAATTAGAATCGCGATCGTCAACTACTAAAATCTGGGAAGTTGTCTGATTCATAAACTGATGAAACCAAATATTTAATAGTTAATATTTTTTTGGCTTTTAAAAGATAATTAGTAGCTTAGGCTATCTGATTAGTTATCAGATTTTGCTGAGAAACTAACTCGGTAAAACTCTGAACATCTATGGGACGACTAAACAAATAACCTTGAATTTCATCACATCCACATTCTTGTAAATATCCTAGTTCAGCTTCTGTTTCTACTCCTTCTGCGACAACTTTTAATCCTAGTTGATGCGCCATAGAAATGATATTTTTAGTAATAACAGCATTGACGCGATCGCGATTAATATTACGGACAAAACTAGCATCTATTTTTAGAACATCGAAGGGAAACTGTTTCAAATATCCTAAAGATGAATAACCTGTACCAAAATCATCTAAAGCAATTTGAATTCCCAGTTCTTTAATCAAATTTAATCTTTGAATATTCGTTTTGACATTTTCAATTAAAATCGTCTCGGTTAGCTCCACTTCTAAGTGCTGAGGTTTAATTGCTGTATTAAATAAAACTTGGGTTATTTGATGAAATAAATCTGATTGTCTAAACTGAACTCCAGATAAATTCACTCCAACACGGAAAAAGTCTAAACCCATATTATGCCAAAGTTTAATTTGTTTACAAGCACTATCTAGCACCCATGCACCAATTGGTTTGATTAAACCAGTTTCTTCAGCTAGATTAATAAACTTGCCTGCGGAAACTATACCCATAGTAGGATGATTCCAACGTAATAAAGCTTCTGCACCAACAACTAAATTAGTAGTGAGGTTTACTTTTGGTTGGTAATAAAGTTCTAGTTCATTATTATCTAAAGCATGATGTAATTCTCCCTCCATTGTTGAGTTTTCTGCTGCGCAATTTTTTGGGATATTGAAAGCAAAAGTGAAGATCTGACAGCGGTTTCCTCCCTGTTGTTGAGCATATTCTGAAGCTTTTTGGCTACGATCTAATAGTTCTTCAATATTGCTACCATCTGTAGGATAAAAAGTTATGCCAATGCTAGCAGAAATCAATATTTCGCGATCGCCAATATTGAAAGACTGTCTTAATTCCTTAAGTATTTCTTGTCCGTAATTCTTAGCAGTTATTTGTTTATCTAAGGGAATTAAAACTAAAAAGTTATGCTCCTTAAGATGAAGTGTAATACCTTCAAAACTACACTTACTAATATAATGAGTAATCCGCTGAGAGATTTTTTTAATTATTATTTCTTGTTGTTCTTGATTAAGACCACTACAAATTTGGCTAAAGCGATCTAAATTGATATTAAAGACTGCAATCAGATTTTGAGCTGGTAATTTATTATTATTAGATACTTCGCCACTATCATTTACTAATGATAATAAATAATCAAAAGAATCTCTTAAAAAAAGTTTATTGGGTAAATTAGTTATATTATTAGTGCAGATATCATTAAAGTAAGAAGAATAGCCATTAATTGTATCTTGCAGGGATTTTCTAATTTTGGATTGCTCTTTATATTTGCTCAGACTCATTTTGACTGTAGCCTGAAGTTCTTTTTCCCTAAATGGTTTAATTATGTAGCCATAAGACCCTGTTTTGGAAGCTCTATCTATAGTACTATCGCTAGCATAAGCGGTTAAAAATATCACAGGAATATCCGTGATTGATTTGATTTGATGGGCAGTTTCAATGCCGTCGATATCCCCTTTGATCGCAATATCCATGAGGATTAAATCAGGAGTGTTTTTGCTTACATAATCTATGGCATCTCGACCAGATGAAACTATTTTGGCAATGTTGTAGCCTATTTTTTTGAGTTTCTTTGCAGTATTTTTGGCAATGATTAATTCGTCTTCGACAATTACAATATTAGCTAGATTCATATATTTACCGACTGCTATTTTAGTTTCATGTATTATTTTTATCGAATTTTAATTTATTTTTACTTTTATTTTGATAGAACACAAAGGAGCAAAAAAAGTAAAAGCAGAATATTAAAAGAATCTAAAGATAAATACAACTTAGCAACGATAGAAAAAATTGTAAATCGATAATTACTCGATAGAGTAATTGCTGAAAATCATCATTTTTTAGCAACTACAAGTAAATAAAAGGTAATGTGGATTACCTAGACAATAAAAATAGCTCACCAAGATATTTAACATTACGGTAAAAATACATAGATTCCTTTCTTATTAAGATTGCAATTTAATACCTTGTTGTTTTATTAAAGTTTATCAAAAAGCTTTAAGCTTTAAGCTTTAAGGGTTTGATACTCCCACTAAACTTTGTTTAGTGGTCTGCAATTAGGAGAGGTTTAATACCACAGAAGGTAGCGCGGTTTCCGTCGACTCCGCACTATCGAGGGTGGCTTACGGCTTATAGCTTATAGCTACGGCTTCGCCGTTTATATTTATCAGCAATATCAAAATAAATAATTAATCAATCACTAAAAGTCTGCTTAATAATTGGTGTAACCTCTGTTGTTGAGGTTCCAGTAGTTTCAGGGGGTTCAGATATTGTTGAAATAATCGTGTTGGTTTGAGCTGGTGTTTCTTGCTCTGTATTTGCATCTGTATCTGTATCTGTTTGTGCAGCAATAATGGCATCTATTCCTTGTTCTTTAATGCGATCGCTCAATCTTCGCAAGACACCATTAATGAACCTAAATCCATCTTCGTCAGAATATCTTTTGGCTAACTCAACCGACTCATTAATCGCCACTCGTTCGGGGATTTCTAGATAAAGAATCTCTGCTACAGCAATCCGTAAAATATTGCGATCTACTTGGGGTATACGGCTTAATTGCCAAGCTACTAAGACATTCTCTAAAGACTTTCCAATTTCTTCATGGCGATCGTTAACTGTCACGATCAATTCTGTAGCATATTGCCTTACTTGCTCTCTGCTAGTAAGCTGCAAAAATTCGGGAAACTCAACCGCCATACCTAATCGATTGATAGCTGTCTGAGATAAAGCGATCGCTTCTTGTACCATTACCTTAGCAGCAGCCAATTCTGTAGTTTTGGTTTCGCTACTCAAGATGCGCTCTTCACCACGCTTAATCTCAGCTGAAGCAGCCTCTAAGTTGTCTTGTACCTCAATAATTAAAGTACGAATGGCAGCAGAAATCAAATCGTCCAAATCTTTGGCACTAAGCTCGTTTTTTTTCGTTTTAGTTTGACTTATGCTCAACAGAGCTAATTCACGAGCAATACTACGGGGTTGTTTGCGGAGGGCCATTTTTGAAGATGATTTTGAAGACAATGAATAGTTGGAGTATTTGAAGCTTGTATCTAAAGCTTTATCCCAAGCCCGATTATTATACCGTTTAGTTCTAACTAACCTTCATCTTCAATAGAAATAAATCCAGATTTAGAGCTACTCAAAGCATTATCTAACGATTTGTTGTGGCTAGATTTACTTGTTGTCAATGGTGTTTTAATAGCAGGAGATTCAGGACTAACAATACCGCCAGAAATTAATACCTTAAACGCATCTTCAATAGAAATATCAATGTCAATCGCTTCTTCAAGCGGAATGATAGCATACCAACCTGAAGTAGGATTGGGAGTAGTCGGAATAAAGACGCTAATCATTTCTGAGACTAGATGGCTTTGTAGTTGAGGGCTAACTTTTCCCGTGACAAATCCCATTGTCCAGACTCCTTTGCGCGGATATTCTACTAGTACGACTCGTCTAAACTTAGTTTTAGAATCACCTAATAGGGTTTCCAAAATTTGCTTGAGAGTTTTGTATACCGATCCTGCTAGAGGAATAGCCTGAAGAAACTGCTCTCCAAAGTCTAGTAGCCAACGACCAACAATATTCCGCGCCATTAAGCCAATGATCAAAATGCTTAATAAAGGTACTGCTAATCCCACCGAGAAATTAAGCACATTGGTCGTGAAGGGGTCTAATCCATCGAAGGGATTAATTTGCTTCGGTATACGGGTAAATAAATCGATTGCCCATTTAGCTATAGATACAGACAGCCAAATAGTCGTGGCTAATGGAATTACTACCAGTAGTCCAGCAATTAGATCGTTTTTTAAATCTTGCTTTAGGCGTTGCAGCACAGAGCAATTACTCTCCTTACAACTATAATTTTAATCAATTGAAATTTTGTACTTACCTAGTACTTATCTATAAGTTGTAAGTCTTACAAAGAATTGTTGCTATCATTGACTTTTTATTATTAAAGTGCATATACATAATATACCCTATCGTTAGCAATACATTTTACATTTAAAAGGAACGAGTTAACTAAAAATAGAGTGATCAAGACCAGAAAACAAATAAATATACTTAAGTTTCGGCAATTTATCGGGCTAATAGCTTTAAAATCTAGCTAAATATTCAGGCTTTTGACGCAAACAACAGTTTAAAACTATTATGAATCGGATTATCGAAGTTTTACCCGACAAATCCTCGTTAATAGAGCGAGCGCATGCTCTAATTCTCGATCGCATACAATCAGCTTTAAAATCTCAAAGTCGATTTACCATTGCCCTAGCAGGAGGCAGTACCCCCAAACCTCTATATCAAGCTTTAGCCCAAGAGTCTTTACCCTGGTCAAAAATTCATATTTTTTGGGGCGACGAAAGATATGTCCCTGCTAGCGATCCTGATAGCAATCAACGCATGGCAAGAGAGGCTTGGTTAGATAAAATAGATATTCCTCAAGCTAATATTCATGCGATGAATATTAATACGGGAGATCCTCACCAAGATGCAAAGCAACACCAAATAGAATTACAGCAATTTTTCCAAACTTCAGGAGGTGAATTTCCTACCTTCGATCTAATTTTATTGGGCATGGGAGATGATGGACATACTGCATCTTTGTTTCCTCATACAGAGGCTTTAAAAGTCACAGATGAGTGGGTTACAGTAGGCGAGAAAAATGATCAGCCCAGGATTACTTTTACTTTACCTGTAATCAATCAGGCTCGTTGTGTTTTATTTTTAGTAGCGGGAGAAAATAAACGCCCCGCCCTCAAAGAAGTATTCGCCCAACAAGGAGACGCCCAACATTATCCATCGCGATCGATCCAGCCGAAAGGGGAACTGCTGTGGTTATTAGACCAGAGTGCAGGAGCACCAATTAAAGATTGATAATGGCTAATGATCGATCGCGATGGACAACTATATTTTGCTAGCTTATTTTTAAAGCAACCCAACCCAGTAGTATAGTGAGATAAAAAAAATGCGATGTTGCTAGATTGAGATAAGGATGCACTCAATGCAAGCCGCTTCCCATGAGAATACGGAGGAAAGAGAAGAGAGAGTTTTTCACAAACCATTTAGGATTGCTATATGAAGTACGAATTGATAACTTCGATCGCGTATTTTAGATCTAGCAACGTTTTCTTAAACGTCAAAATATTGTATGTCGTTAACAGTGTAATAGTTTAGATTTTAGTTAAGTTTTAAAGTACCTATGATTACTTGCCCCAGTTGCAATCATCAAAATCCAGAAGGATCTCTACAATGCGAAAATTGTTATACTCCTCTGCCAGCTAGCACTAGCTGTCCCAATTGTGGAGCATCTGTACAAACCGATGCTACTTTTTGTGGTCAGTGTGGTTTTAATTTACAGGCGGAAAATCCACCTGCTGCAGCCTCTATTGAAGAAACAGCCATTGGCTCGATGCCCAATGTATCTTTAGAAGAAGTATCTGGTCCTCAAGCAACTTCTATTGCTCAACCAGAGGCAAATATTTTACCTGAAACTTCTATGTCTTCTCCGATTAACAGTCCTTGGGACGATGAGGAAGAAGATCTAACTATTGGACAACCAAGGGCTATGAGCAATATTGAGCCGACGGAAATGATGAATCCTATTCCTGAGACGAATTTGGATTCACCAATGGAAAATGAAGTCTCCAACTTCGTAGAAGAAGCAAATAGACCTTGGTCAGCAGAGTCTCCCGATCTAGATTTGGAGCTAGACAATACTCAAGCTAATTCTCAAGAGCCAGAAAGCACAAATGTTAATCTTGCTCCAGAACCCGAGCCAGTAGTGAATCCTGCGCCTGAACCTCCTCAAGTCTTTACTCCAAACCCCAATTCTGGTACAAGAGGCAATGTTGGCGCAACTCAACTACAGCTTCAGACAGCTAGTTTGCTGCATCTGCAAAGCAATACCAATATTGACTTACCCGATAATGTAGATGTAGTTCATATCGGTAAACCCAATGGTCAAATACCGCCAGATATAGATGTGGCAGGATTTCCTGACTCGGAAGTAGTATCGCGAGTTCATGCGGATATACGGATTGAAGGAGATACTTACTACATGGAAGATACGGGAAGCTCCAACGGCACTTATGTCAATCATGCTCCCCTAGTCAAAGGTAATCGTCATCGGTTACGTCCTGGCGATCGCATTGCTTTGGGAAAAGGAGATTTAGTCACCTTCATTTTTCAACTTGAGTAGCAAATATAATTTTAATGGGCGGAACACCCACAACACACCCACAATGGACTAGCTTCGCGACCGATTGTCTCGCAACGCTAGATCGGTCTGTAGGGTGATGTTCAAATCGTTGTTGGGATCGATGGAAACTAGTTCTACTTCGTTTCCTCCCAACAGCACTCCTGCGATCGCACCAGCACCAGCACCCCCCAAAACTTCTAAAAATTCAATATCGCCAAAAATCTCGGCTAACACCGTAGCAGCAGCAGCACCAATAGCAGCACCCTGAAGAATTTCTCTGGCATTGGCACCTTTTTTCACTGTTTCCGTGCGGGTTACTACCTGAGAAACAGCATTAATGTATTGACTCCGACCATCGGGAAAAACTAGTTCTCGCGCTACAAAAAAAGAACCAGATTCAGCTCGATCGGGTTTAATTTCGCCAATTATTTCGCTACCGTAGGGTATTAAAATATTACGCCGATTATCTTTGACATCTGCAGCTACATACAAGGATAGGGGTACAGTTTCCCCTGGAGTAACTAAGATTTTCTCTTCATCATATTCTACAGGGATGACAAATCCTCGAGGAACAGTATTAGGATCGAGATTCAAATTTCGACTAGGTAGTCTTGATGGGTTATATTGTCGTTCTCTAGACGATCGTTCTGGAAAAAGCTGTGCTTGAGCAGGGTTGATCTTAGCCCAAGGTGTAATAATTGCTGCCAAAGCAGCTAGGGTTGTCACAACAGAAGTGGTTACTTTAGAGCATTTTGCGTTAAACATAACTAGGTAAAAATTATTTTGAGACAAATATTTAGATATGACCCATTGACGCCAAGCCTTGAACCAGAGTTCCAGATTAAGTCCTCTTTCTCGATCGCTCAGTTCTGTTATTTTTTATTAGGGCTGGCGATCATTTGAAGGGATTTCCACGATCTAATCAGTAAAGAGCAAAACTAATCATGCTAGAATCCCGCGTGCGCCCTACAAAACCCCCACGAAAACTAATTAAAAGTCAAGCCAAAACCGTTTTTCGCCAGCATAAAAAAATAGTTTTATTAGTATTGCTCGGTAGCTGTAGCTGGTTGATGTGGCAAGGTTATCAAAATTTGGCAGCTAAACAAAACCAGTCTCAGTTAGCTCCTCTATCTTCGGCAATCTTGCCTCTACGGACTGTTAATCCTACAGCAAGAGAAAATCGTCTACAAACAATTGCTACGGAAAATAAAACTAAAACAGAACTACAAATCAAAGATTTAGCCCGCGCTCGATATCTATTGGGTTCGGATTTAGTTCAACAACAAAAAGGAAAGCTGGCTCTCCCTTATCTTCAAGGATTGGGACAAGATTATCCTTTGCTACGTCCTCAAATTTTATTTAAAATTGCCCAGGCACACCAACAAAATAAAGATGTATGGGCAGCCCAGCGAACTCTTAAATATTTAATCAAGACCTATCCTACCTCGCCGATTGCCGCCAATGCTTTGCTATTGCTAGAAGAAGATCGAGCCAATAATGAAGCAAGACTAATTGAAGATTTTCCCTATCATCCTTTAACCCAAAAAATTGCTCGCCAACGTTTAGCCAAGAATCCTCAACAGTTTAAATTACTACTACTGCTGGCTACCTATAGTCGAGATCAAGACCTAAATTCAATTCGCGATCGCCTGGTTTTAGAATATCCTGCCCAACTGACCCCTAAAAACTGGGAAGCAATTGCTGACGGTTATTGGCGAGAAGAAGAACATCGCAAGGCTGCTGATGCCTATATTTATGCTACTTCTACCCCCCGTAATCTTTATCGTGCTGCTAGAGGTTTTCATCGTAATGGTAATTGGGACACCGCCAAACGAGCTTACCAAAGACTGCTTGATGAATATCATGATTCCCAAGAAGCAGGACAGGCTTTGGTATATATAGCTAATATTTCTAGCGGTGACGAAGCAGTAGTATATCTAGAAAAAGCGATCGCTAAATTTCCCAAAAATGCCCCCGAAGCCTATCTTGCTAAAGCGATCGTCCACGAACGTTTTGATAAAAATTTGGCAGCCGATCAAGCCCGTCAAAAGCTTTTAAATCAGCATAGCGATTCGAGTGCTGCTGCGGCATATCGTTGGAAAACAGCTCAAAAATTGGCAGCCAAAGGTAATACCCAAGATGCTTGGGAATGGATGCAGCCTTTAGTCAAATCCAATCGTACTCTAGAACAAGACTTTGCACCCAAAGCTCTGTATTGGACGGGAAAATGGTCAATAGAAATTGGTAAATTGGTTGCTGGTGAAGCAACTTTTAAAAAAATAATCAAACAATATCCTCAATCATACTGGGCATGGCGAGCAGCAATTATGTTGGGCTGGGAGGTGGGAGATTTTGATAATTTGCGTCCCTTGAGTCCTACTTTAGATTTAAAAACTAGTTACAGCCCGTTACCTATTGGTTCATCAGCCCTCCAAGAACTGTATTTATTGGGTCAAAATCACGATGCTTGGCTAATGTTGCAGTCAGAGATCGAACAGCCCCAACAGCTTTCAGTTAACGAGCAGTTTAGCGAGGGTCTGTTAAGAATTGCGATCGGCGATTACAGCGTAGGAATGCAGGAAATTTGGGATCTCACCAAACGAGAAACACCTGCCGAAATCCGAGAATGGGAAGCTTTACGTCAAACTACTGTTTATTGGCATGGTTTATTTCCTTTTCCTTATCAAGACGAAATTCTCAACAATGCCAGCCAAGAAAAAATCAATCCTCTGTTAACCCTCTCCGTAATGCGTAAAGAATCCACTTTTGACCCCGATATTGATTCGGTAGTTGGTGCAATTGGTTTGATGCAGATTGTCCCTCCTACAGCAAAATGGGTAGCCGAACAAATTCACCTACCTGAATATTCTTTAACCAATCCTGCAGACAATATCAAAATTGGTACTTGGTATCTCAAACACAATCATCATCGATACCAGGATGATTCTTTATATGCGGTAGCTAGCTACAACGCTGGTACGAGCAACGTTAATGCTTGGTTGAATCAATACGATATAGCAGATCGCGATCGCTTTATCGAACAAATCCCCTTCCCCGAAACTAAAGATTATGTCGAAGGGGTATTTGGCAACTATTGGAATTATCTGCGCCTATACAATCCCACAATTCGTCAGAAAGTTAGATCAATAACTGACTACTAGTTACTAATTATTGCTTCATAGCTTTGGACGGTATTACTGAGTAACATTGCTACCGTCATTGGACCAATTCCTCCAGGTACGGGAGTGATATAGCTGGCTACTTGAGAGACTTCATCAAATGCAACATCGCCGACTAATTTAGATTTACCTTCTTTAGCTGGAACTCGATTAATTCCGACATCTACTACTACTGCACCTTCTTTCACCATGTCGCTGGTAATCATTTCTGGTCTACCTACTGCAGCTACTAAAATATCCGCTTGACGACAAACAGCAGCCAAATCTTGTGTGCGAGAATGTGCCATTGTTACTGTGGCATTTTGCTCTAGCAACATTAAAGCAACTGGTTTTCCTACCAAAATACTCCTACCAATTACCACCGCATTTTTGCCTGAAATAGAAATTTTATATTCTGACAATAGTCTCATTACCCCCGCAGGAGTACAGCTACGCAAACCAAACTCCGATCGCACTAGCTTGCCTAAATTAGTCTGATGTAAACCATCCGCATCTTTGTTAGGATCGATACACCGTAATAATGAAATAGAATCTAAGTGTTCTGGTAATGGTAACTGTACCAAAATTCCATCAACGCGATCGTCTTGGTTTAACTCGGCAATGGCTGTTTCCAACTCTGCCTGAGTTACATCTGCCGCAAAATGCTGCCCCATGCTGGCAATTCCCACCTTTTGACAAGATCGCTCTTTATTGCGAACATATACCGCACTAGCAAGATTATCTCCCACCATTAGTACCGCTAAACCAGGTGGACGACCTATTTTGGGTTCTAATTGGGCAATTTTGGCTTTTAACTCTAACTGAATTTTTTGTGCTAAAGCTTTGCCATCAAGTAGATGAGGAGTTGAAGCAGACATAGGTAATTTAGGAAAATATAAAAAAATAAAAAGTTATGCTGGTGTCGCTAACTGGTAAATCAGAATCAGCAATGTTAATTTCTATATTTAAATTTAAACCAGTTATAAACTCGCTCAAGTATATTAGCCTGTGGGGAATATTGCTGGGTAGTTTAATTGGTTGTGAACCATCAACCACATCGATCGCGCAAATTCCCGCGAAAAAAAGCGGCAAAAATGTTTATATTACGGGTAAAGTCGTTCATATAGCTCCTTTACTCAATAATGCTGCTTATCAAGTAGAAGATGCTACTGGCAAAATTTGGGTAGTAACAGAAAATAAACCTCCCCAACTCGGTCAAAAAGTTAACCTTAAAAGTAAAATTGAATATCAAAGTTTGCCTTTTGCAGGTGGGGATTTAGGCGATTTTTATCTGATTGAATTGGAGCAGTTACCATTGCTAGTCGAGCAAGATAGTTAATTTACCTAGTAAGATTTTGAACAAACTGCAATTAATTAAGTTTTATGAAAGAAAATTTGGTTTCTTCCCAGCAAATACCCGTGGCGATGGCAATAATTCATCAAGAAGGTAAATATTTGATGCAGTTACGAGACGATCTTCAAGAGATTCTTTATCCAGGAGTTTGGGGTCTATTTGGTGGTCATTTAGACTTAGGAGAAGATCCAGAAGCGGGGCTAAAACGAGAATTAATTGAGGAGATTGGTTATCGGGTTGAAGAGTTGAGCGAGTTTCGCTGTTATGGGGATGACAAGATTATGCGCTATATGTATTCTTGCCCATTACTCGTACCTATTGAAGAATTGCAGCTTAATGAAGGTCAGGATTTGGGGCTATTGACTCCCGAAGAGATAGCTCAAGGATTTGGCTATTCTCATCGTTTGGGGGAAAAGCGATCGCTAGGAGATATCCATCGTCATATTATGCTCGATTTTATTCATAGCCAAACACCAACAAGATGATGTGTATAAGATTTGGCAATAGGTACGTGCTGCATAATGCTATACCTACTAATATATAAAAATATTGAAAAATGACTTGGTCTGATATGTAGTGAATTATCAAAATTAGTTCAAGAATCTGCTAAATCTAGCAATCCTAATCAATAGCTAAGGTTTTTTTCAGTAAATTATTAGTAATATCTCACATAGTTTTATTCAAATAAGTAAAACGGTTGTTTTTTGAAAGTGTCAAATAAAGAGCTACTTCTGTTTACCATTAAGAAGTTAGCTCAAACTTTACTATAATCATTAATTAATTAAGTTTAATCTGCTCATGAAATACTCTGATAAACGTTTTGGTTCAATCTTAAATGAATTGAGATCTAACCTGGGCGATCGCGGCTTAACTTCCAAACTATTATTAGCTTTAGTCACCACCTCTGTGTTCGTCTCCCAAAGTAGTTCTTCTGTGACAGCGGCATTAGATGAGAGTCCCAAAACCGTTATTGATGAAGTATGGCAAATCGTTAACAATGAGTTTGTAGACCGCGAGTTCAATCACACTGACTGGAAAATTAAGCGACAAGAATTGCTCCACAAAGAATACACGGATGATAAATCTGCCTATAAAGCAATTCGTAACTCTCTAAAAGATTTGGGAGATCCCTACACCCGCTTTCTCGAACCAAAAGAATACGAAGAATTGACCAGCCAAACTTCTGGAGAACTCTCGGGAATTGGGATTCAGCTAGGAATAGATGAAAAAACGAAGAAATTAACTATTTTTGCCCCCATCCCCAACTCTCCCGCCAGCAAAGCTGGATTAAAACCAGGCGATCGCATTACCCGTATCAACGGTAAATCTACCGATTTGATGAGTCTTGAACAGGCATCAGCCCAAATCAAAGGCGAAGTTGGTACAGAAGTAGAGTTGGAAATTCTCCGTCAAGAAAAACCTGTTTTTGATGTTACTATTGCCAGAGCGCAAATCGAACTACCCTCAGTGAGCTACAACCTCAATCAAGAAGAAGGTTCTAGAGTAGGCTATATAAAATTAGACGAATTTAGCTCTCATGCAGCAGAACAAATGCAAAAGGCGATCGAAGATCTTAGCAAACAGCAAGCATCTGGTTTTGTGTTAGATCTTCGAGGTAATCCTGGAGGTTTATTATTTTCTAGCGTCGAAATTGCTCGGATGTGGATGAAAAAAGGAGAGATCGTTCACACCATCGATCGCCAAGGTGGTAATGAGAAGTTCTCAGCCAACGGTAAAGCTCTCACCGATCTACCTTTAGTGGTTTTGGTTGACGGTTATTCTGCTAGTGCCAGTGAAATTTTGGCAGGAGCATTAAAAGAAAATCAACGTGCCAAAGTTGTCGGTAGTCGTACCTATGGCAAAGGTACAGTGCAATCAGTCCACGCTTTATCTGATGGTTCTGGTTTGGCGGTTACAATTGCCCGCTACTATCCTCCTAGTGGCATTGATATCAACAAAAAGGGTATTGCTCCTGATATCAAGGTAGATCTCAGTCGTGAACAACAAACCAGTTTAAGTATCAATCCTAATTTGATTGGGACAAAAGACGATCCTCAGTATGCTAGGGCAGTAACTATTTTAAAAGGAGAAGCGCTCCCTCAGGCTCAAAATACTCCTTCCCAATCTCTAACTAAAAAGCCACTGATGAAATAACTCAAACTCACATTTAGAAGAAGCAGCAGCTCAAAGTCAGACGTTTGGCTCGCCAAATAGCACCATCGAACAAGCCAACTTATTAATTACCTGATGGGGAACATCGCTAATCATTAACCCGCCTGCTGTGCGTCGACGGAGCGATCGCCATACCACTAAATCGACCATAGCTGTTTCTTTTAAAATAGTCTGGGGTATATTGTGATTAGGAATAATTTTGACTTGAGAATTTACTTGAGGAAAAGCTTTTGATAGTGCATGGGTAAACCTCGAGTGTAAGACCTTAATTTCGTCGGTTGCGGTGTGTTCTGGACAGATATGAAGTAGAGTTACCGAACCATTATTACTATCTGCCAACAATTGAGCAAAGCGAATAGTTCTAATGGTTGAGGGTGAAAGGCTCTTAACTGGAACGAGTAAACGTTGAATCTTAGCTGGTTGTTCTAATAAGCGCATGACTGCCACAGGACAATGGGCAGACCACATGACGCTATCAATCAAATTACCAAACAAACGCGATCGCAAACCTATTTGTTCGCTCCAGCCCATTACAATTAAGCTAGCCTGTTTTTCGCGGGCAGTACGCAAGATTCCTGTAGTGACATCTTCAACTATACGTAAAGTTGCTTGCGATCGCACATTAAGTTCTTGACTGATTTGTTCGGCTTGTTCTAGTAACTTTCTACTTTTTTTAACCGCTAAATCTAACTCAAATTCCCGTAGGTGAACCGAAGTTTGAGCAATCGATAGAGGAACAATAATTCCTGATTCGTGACGGGCGAGTAAAGCGGCAATTTCAATTAAATATCTTTCGGTAATCGGGTTGGCAACTGGTACGATAGCCTTAAACTCAGACTGCTTATTTGCCAAGTTTGATTTTGACTCTTCCGACCATAATGAGGTTTGAGTGGCTATATCTTCAGCATAAACTGGTTTTAGCGCATGAAGTTTTGGTGCATATTTACTAGTTAATAAAGGTCCTAATACCGATGTTACTAGCATCAAGACAATGATGGTGTTAAATACTGCTTTGTCAATCAGTCCCACCTCTAGTCCCACCAAAGCTGCTGCTAGAGTTGCTGCTACTTGGGGAATTGAAAGCGACCACATCACCATCGTTTCATCCCAGTTATAGCGATAGAGCAACTTAGCACTGATCGCAGCCAAAAACTTACTAGTGATCAAGCCCAAAACAATAGCAATGGTCAAACCAAGGTTGTTAGTTAATGTCTTGACGAAAACTGGTACATCTAGCAGCAAACCCATGCCAACAAAGAAGAAGGGAATAAACAGCACGCTGCCGACAAATTCCACCTTTTCTTTGACTGGGCTACGCCCTACTACATCATTGACCGCCAAACCTGCTAAAAAAGCTCCTACAATTTGCTCGACGTGAATAATTTGCGCTCCAACCGCAGCTATAAAAATAGCTAACAAAACAAACAAAAACTGATTACCCTCATCATCTCCCGTACGACGAAAGTATTCTTTTCCCGCCCAGTCAAAACCAAACAAGACTAATGCCGAATAAATCGCTAACGAACCTAGCTGAATACTGAGACTAAATAAAGAAAATTCTCCACCATGAATTGAGACGCAAATTGCCAAAACTAACAAAGAGCTAATATCAGTAAAAATAGTTGCGCCGATGCTCACAATTACAGCTTCATTTTTGCCTACCCCCATCCGCTGTACGATGGGATAACCCAAGAGAGTATGGGATGCAAACAGCGAGCCAATCAGAATTGAACTATTAAGACCAAAACCAAAAGCAAGACCAATTAATGTTCCCGTTACTAAGGGTAAAAAGAAAGTAGCAAATCCATAACCTAAAGAGCGATTTTTCTTTTGGCGAAACTGTTCGAGGTCAATTTCTAAACCAGCCACAAACATTAAATACAGCTTGCCAATATCTGAGAGTAGTTTAATCGTCTCGCTTTTAGGATTAAGTAGTCCCAAACCACTCGATCCTAAAATTACTCCTGCCAACAACAGTCCAACTAACCCAGGAAGACGAAAACGCTCAAACCACGGAGGGATAACTAAGCTAACAAATAAAAGTATAGTAAAGGCAGCAATGGGAGTATGAAAAATATGAGATATAAATTGTAAAGCTTGAGTCATTAAAGCATTCTCCAAAGCTAGAGGCAAAAAAAGTCACTATGCTTGCACGAGTAATAAGTAATGAGTGTTACTTGTTACTCATTACCCATTACTGCAACCCAACGGGCTTAGTAAGTCATGACTAAAATCGGCAACGCCTTAATATTTAATCGAGTCTTTAGTATCGGTAATAGCAGCGTTTTTAGCTATGTATTCGATGATTTCTCCCGCCACATCAACTTTAGTTGCTTTTTCAATTCCTTCTAAACCAGGGGAGGAATTAACTTCCATGACTACAGGACCATGATTAGAACGTAATAAATCAACCCCTGCTACATTTAACCCCATAGCTTTGGCTGCTTTAATTGCAGCAGCCCTTTCTTCGACGGAAAGGTCAATTTTTTCCGCGTTACCACCCCGATGTAAATTGGAACGAAATTCCCCTTTTGCTCCTTGACGTTTCATGGCAGCAATTACTTTGTCTCCAACTACAAAACAGCGTAAATCTGCTCCTCCTGCCTCTTTGATATATTCCTGTACCAAAATATTGGCATCAAGCCCTCGAAACGCCTCAATTACCGATTTTGCAGCTTGATAAGTTTCGGCTAAAACTACACCAATACCTTGAGTACCCTCCAAAAGTTTAATTACTAGGGGTGCACCGCCTACGGTTTCAATCAAACCATCAATATCTTGGGTAGCATGGGCGAAACCAGTTACGGGTAAACCAACTCCTTCTCTAGCTAGGATTTGCATACAGCGTAGTTTGTCGCGACTACGAGAAATAGCTTGGGATTCATTGGCACTAAATACTCCCATAACTTCAAACTGACGTACTACTGCAGTGCCGTAAAAAGTTCTAGATGCGCCAATGCGAGGAATAATGGCATCAAAATTTTCTAAGGGCGTGCCATTAAACATTACCGTAGGACGACTAGAGGTAATGTTCATATAGCAACGCAAATAAGGAATCACGCGCACTTGATGTTCCCTTTCTTCTCCTGCCTCTTTTAATCTTCTAGTAGAGTACAAAGAAGCATCCTGAGACAAAATAGCAATTTTCATTTTTAGGTAATTTTGAATTAAATGTTATCAAAAGATCTGGCAGTCTGCATCTATACTAAGACGCTTATTCTCGGCTATGGATTAACTTTTCTATCTTGACGAAATACGTAGTGTCATCTCAATGAAGATTGCTCTGTAAAAAAGATTTACCAGGATTAATTAAAAAGCGATTTTTAACTGCCTGTCTACCCAAAAGCATCCGAAAACCCATAACATCGCGGTTAGTCAGGGTCAACTCTACTCGCCATTGATATTCTCCTAACTTAGCAGTGGTCATAATTACTGGTCTAATTTGAGAGTGCCCCCCCGAACTAGTTATCTTACGATATTCTAATAATGGGGCTTGGGCGGTAATAGTCCGATTGCGATCGCGTTGCAGGGGATGAACAGCAAACCGAATCATAGTTTGATTTCCTTGCGTAAACTCTTGGCAATTGAAGGCGTGTAAGGCAGATGTTCGCGCTCCTGTATCGATTTTAGCCTTAATAATTTTTACACCTAAATCTGGTAATGCTAGAGTTTCTCGCCAACCAATAATTGATAATTGCGGAGTCTCTTGTTTGGCTTTTCTCATATCGAACAGTTTTGGACAATCTTTAGTGAGACTATCATATCGGTTAAACTTCTGGCATAAATATTAGGACGTATCATTGCTATGTCGATGACACGTCCTAATCTGATATTGTTATTTATAATGATTTGTAAAATGCGATCGCTAGTTTAACTAGCAGATTGCAACTCAGATATTATGGTAAAGTTCAAACTTTTTTGGGTTTTCTTGCTTTTTTTTCGGGATGTTCTACAGGAAAAAGCTTGTAGAGGATCAAGATAATCGAAACAATGAAAGTAAAAGCAATTAGCTGAGAAAATAAGATAGACAACATTGTTGATGGTTCCTGTAATAATTGTAAATTTATGCCCCTATTGCTCGAACCGAATAATCCAGTGACTTGTGCAGCAACTCCATATTGTGCTGTGAACTTTGCTCTGTATAAAACTCGCTCAATTGACTAGCAACATTATCCCAAGTAAACAACTCTTCTACTCTGGCTCTTGAAGCTTGGGCAAAATGCGATCGCTTTTCTGGCTTGGTTGCCAAACGGTAAATTGCTCTACTTAACAAAAAGGAATTTTGCGAGGGGAATAGTAAACCTGTCTCTTCGTGCTGCACCACGTATTTTAAACCTCCCAGATTTGAGGCGATAACTGGTACACCACTTGCCATAGCCTCTATTGCGACTATACCTGAAGGGTTATAATGACTGGGAACAACGCAGACATCAGCAGCAGCATAATAGGTTGCTAGTTCTTTACGGTCTATTTCCTTAACGAAAGTAACAATATTATCAACTCCCAAATCCCAAACCAATTTCTCAATTTTTTTCCTAAAGAGAGGATTGCTAGAGTCAGAATTTTCGATTAAGGTTAGACGAATATTTGCCACGCTATGAAGTTGGGGCTTACTAACTGCCTTAATTAGAGTCTCGACGCCAGAAGTGCGATTAAATTTGCCTACATAAAGAATATTGAAGGTTTCTGGTTCAACATTTAGTTTTTTTCTGGCTTGAGTAGCTGAAACCGAACCAAACAAGTTTGTATCTGTGCCACAGGGAACGATTTCTACATTACCTTTTTTGGAGATTAAGGCTCGAAGATAGTCTCGTTGCTGGGGACAGGTGGCAATGCTGAGATCTGCCATTTCCAAACAAGAACTTTCGATCGCTAGACGAATTTTGCCCATATTAGGCAAATCTTGCTCAAAAGCATATTTAACAGCGCCTAAAGAATGATAAGTATGAATATGCTTTAAAGGTTGAGTCTTTTTCAGTTCCATGCCCACCCAAGCAGAAAGCCAGTAATTAGTATGAATCAAGCGATATTGAAGATGGTTATCTCGTTGAAATTGCTGTAGTTGCTTAAGAAACTCTGGTAAATAGCCGATTAATTTTTGTCGATGGACAAACTCTTGGGCTCCCGCAGTAAGCCGAATAGTCCGACAAGAAGGATTATGTTGTACAATCTCTGCTTGATGAGGACTAGTCTTGCGAGTAAACATATCTACCTGCCAACCCAAGCGAGATAAAGCTTCTCCTAGTTGACGCACATATACATTTTGTGTACCAGTTTCATTTGCAGGATCGCTATGGACAGAAATCAGAGCAATGGTTGAAAGTGATTGCATAGTTCTAAAAGTTTCTCAGAATGGGTAATAAAGATCGACTGAAGTAGGAACTGCCTGGCACCTTCGACAAACGATTCAAATAAATATTATTCGTATCTATATTTCGTAATCTATGGTCTAAAGTTAGCAAGCCGTTCTTTCATCTTCGTGTCAGAAAGATGTCAATTTTGACAAACTAGCTAGATCGCTCTGATGTTCTACACTTTAGATTTAATTTAAATCTAAGTACATTAGATATTTATAGTCATTCTGAGTAGAAACCAGATAAACTTTTTTAAAAGTAACGAGTCAATCACGGATACACGAGCGTGCTTTAGCATAACCGCTTCGCCTATAGCAAGTAAGATTTAACCTTACTATTAATACAAAATTACCATCAGGTTGATTAGAATGATCCTAATTCTTTTAGGTTGTCGCAACTGCAACATCTTCTTCGGCTACAGATGAATTTTCCAGACGATCTATGTACACGTTCATTTTGTTTAACTGTACTGCACCAAATACTGTAGCAAAGGCTGTATCGGCTGCATCTCTGCCAGTACCAATCCGCACTAAACCTTCAACTGGCGCAAGACGGGTAGCATCAAATAAATACCATTTGTTTCCTAAATAGGCTTCAAAACAGGCGTGAAAATCAGGGGGATCTAACTGCCAAGCATAGGCAGAAATAAATCTAGCAGGAATGTTTAAGGCGCGACAAAAAGCAATACCCAAGTGGGCAAAATCACGACATACTCCTGCTCTTTCCGTCACTGTATCGTAAGCAGAAGTATGGGAATCGCTGCTACCAGAAATATAAGTCACTTTTTCGTAGATCCAGTCACAAATATGTTGTACTCTGGCATAACCAGACGGAGAATCACCAAATTCATCTTGTGCTAGTTTCATAAGGCGATCGCTTTGGCAATAACGAGACGGATATAAGTAATGGATTATGTCCAACGGTATGTCGGCTGGTACAAGTTCTGAAATATCGTTTTGATTATCTGTATAGTGGTGTAAATCTACCGTCGCCTGATAAGAAATTGCTAGTTTGCCTTCTGGTACTACTAAACGCAGATAACTATTTTCTATATACGGAACAATGTATTCCTCTGTTTCAATCTTAGGGTTAATTTTTAAGTTACTATCCAATACCTGCTGATATTCATTGGCGATCGCCCGAATATTAAAAATACAGGTACTCAGACTCGATACATCGTAATCTAGTTCGCAACCAAGCCTAAATTTCATAACCATTCATAATAAAGTTTTTTATAGCGTAATTCAATTTAGACGATTGTAGACTCCATAAACTATCTACCAAAAGTATTATTTGTGTTTATTTCTGTGTAAGTACATTGAATGCCAGACATGAACAGTTGTTTGTTTAACCAATCTAGTGCGGTAACATTTTCCTCAATTAGTTAATCCTAATATAAGAACAAACAACTATTTGCGCGATCGCGATTAATTTGGCATTCACAACATTTACTCAATCAATACATTTCGTATTTCAGCAAGGTACAGGGAATTGCACCATTATAGAGTTTGATTCTTTGAGATGTTCTCAAACCTACTTGTTTAGATAGTTTCATACTACCTGTAAAGATATAAGCAGTCCATCCTTTAAATCTCTGTTTAAAGATATCTCCTAGAAGTTTGTATAGTTCACCCAATTCTTGTTCGTTACCCAGTCTTATACCATAGGGCGGGTTACAAATTAGTATCCCTCGATCCGCTGGAGGTTCGATAGTAGCAAGTTCTTGACGGGCAAATTTTACGTAGTCTTCCAGTCCAGAATTTTGCGCATTGACAAACGCCTGTCGAATTACTTTAAGATCGCGATCGCTACCAATAATCGGCACATTAAGCTCGGTTTTTTGCTGATGAGTAGCTTCTTTAATTAGACTTTGCCATAGCTTGTGATCGTAATCTAACCAGGTTTGAAAGCCAAATTCACGATATAGTCCAGGGGCTATATTTAACCCTTTTAAGGCTGCTTCAATCGGTAACGTACCACTGCCGCACATAGGATCGAGGAAGGGTAGCTCTGGCGTCCATTCTGCCATGTCTAATATGGCTGAAGCCAAAGTCTCTTTCATTGGTGCAGCACCGATCGCTGGACGATATCCCCGACGATGTAAACTAGAGCCAGAGCTATCCAAACTCAATATGCAGTGTTTTTGATCAATGTGAGCATTAATTAGTAAATCTGGATTTTCCGTATCGACGCTAGAACGTTTGCCACCCCGACATTTTTGCCAGTCGGTAATAGCGTTTTTAATCTGTAGCGCAGTAAAGTGGGTATGGTTAAGATTTTTGCTTTTTCCCGTACAGGTAACAGCCAAAGTCATATCAGGATTGATATATTCATCCCAATCAAGCTTTTGCACATTGCGATAAAGCTCATCTCCTGTAAAACTTTTGACCCGTGCGATCGGCTTTAAGATCCGAAAGGTAGTTCTCGTCCATAAGTTAGCCTTGTAGAGTAATTTTTGGTCACCCTGAAAATGAATCCCAGTAAAATCGGTACGGACATTTTTTGCCCCAATTTTAATTAACTCTTGTGCAGCGACTTCTTCTAAACCGCGAGATACTGTAGCGAAATAATTGTTCATGTTTTGAATATAAGCTAGCTTTGTCTGAGTAAGGTTTCCAAAGCTGTCAGCCGTAACGCCCTAGCTAATCCTTGAGGATAGCTATTAGCTTCTTGAATATTGTATATGAACAGTACGCTCTTATTACATTCTGCAAGGTTTTTTTACTGGGGTCGTGTAACCAGACTTCTATATTTGTCAGAGAAGAAAAAAAAGATATCTAATATTACTTAGATATCTCTATATTTATCTTGCTTGAAAACTATGCAACTATTTAAACTATTTAATTTTCCTTAATTTGATTAAGCTTGATTAAACATATTCAAAGACTTGATTGTTATGGAGGTCGTGATTATTTAAATGTACATTTTCAAATACGGCAACCCCATCCCAATGACCGTCAGTATATTCGTAAAGATAAGAATTCACATTCCAACTACCTAGCCAATAGTGACCGTCATCATTTAGCTGTACAGTGTCTTGATGAATATTTAGATCTTCGACAATTACACTATCATGCCAATATTGATTGTTGTAAAAACCAGTTTCTGAGTTACCAAGAACAAAAGTATCATGACCAGCACCACCGTTTAGACGATCTTTTTCGTCTAAGCCAGCAGTATGACTGTCTGTACCTTCAATGACGTCATTTCCTGCACCACCATATAAGCTATCTGAACCAGCCCCGCCGCGCAGAATGTCATTGCCATTGCCACCTCTTAATTTATCGTGACCGATAACTTTGTCCGTACCCAATTTATGAGCTAAAGGATCATTACCCACCTCGAAGACTTTAATATTGTCAATGAAACCACCAACTCCATTACTGTGACCCGCAGCGCGGAATTCTAATTGGGTAGTATCGCCGTGACCCCCTTCTACCTCAAAAGTATATGTATTCCAGTTATTTTCGTGACCGCCGTGACCGCTGAGAGTTGTAACGCGATCGCCATTCCACCAGACTTCAATTTTGCTAGGGGATATATATTGACGAGGAGTGTAGTCAACTGATAGCTGATAAGTAACTCCTGCATCAGTATCGATATGTTGTGCCATACCGCTATTGCTATAGCTGTCTAATTCTACCCAAGCATGACCATCAGCAGCAGCACCAAAATGTTTTTCTTGTTCGATAACTTCAATTCCAGAGCCAAAAGTAGTATGCCAGCCAGCAATCGAATTAAACACGCCAGAATTGCCAGGATGCACTGAGTTGTGTTCAAAACTACCGTTGTGGACTAAATTAGAGCCAACTAAACTAGCTTCAGCAACATAGTTATCTCCATAAATTAGGTCATGTCCTGCACCACCTTTAATGATGTCATTACCCGCGCCACCAACAATAGTATCTTTTCCTTGACCGCCATCAAGAGTATCATTTCCTGCATTACCATCAAGAGTGTCATTTCCCGCACCACCCTTGAGGTTGTTATCTTGGGCGTTACCAATAATACTGTCTGCTTGGTTAGTACCAATAACATTAACAAAGTTTTGAACTCTAAAGTTTAAATTTCCGACATGAGGAATGTTTCTAACCGTTAGTCGATGATCGCTGAGATCGACATCAACAGAAACAGGATAATCAGCATGACTGGCATCGATCGCATTTGCTTGACCCGCAGCACCAATAATTGTTTTGATATCTGATAATTTATCTTGTTCGCCATTGCCTTTAAATACCGTACCGCGAGTAGCGAGCGTAATCGGCTGATGTAAATTGCTGTAATCAACAACATCGTGTCCGCCATTACCGATAATAGTATCGTTACCTAAACTTCCTTGGAAAATATCATTTCCATGAGTACCTTGTAAAAAATCGTTATGATTAGTTCCAGATATATATTGAGTCATTAATAACCTGCTTTGATTTTGAGATGATTTTTGAGGTCAAAATCAACTTAAAAGTATGTAATTTAAATATTTTTAACGACTTTATAGATTATTTTTTATCAATAGAAAAGTTATGCTTATTAAGCAAATACTTTCTATTTTTCTATTTGATTTAAGTAAGAGCTTTTAAGTGTTTCTTTAGACCTGAAGTGATATTACACTCAGTAATCTTTAAAAGTACATAGCAGGGTGTTCAAGTTTATTGAATGTTTAAAAATAGTATTTATGTAAAAAAATACTCAGAAAATATAGTGTGTATACTGTATTGGTGATTATTGAACAAACGAAACAAAAAACCAATATAAAGAAACTGAAACATTCAGATTTATAGCAACAAAATTGACATTATTCTGAAGTTAATACAAAGAAGATATCCTAATAGATTTCTGACAAGGAACGTAAGTCAAAATTGAGTCACAAGTCAGAAAATAAATAGTTATTTTGACCGCTTCGCAGTAGTTATTAGTTATTAGCGCACTACGGGTTTAAGTTCCCTTTCATAATCTTCGATTTGAGAGTCCTAATTAACTAGTCGTTCTAATTAATAACCCTGTGTCAGCGAGCATGCCCCTAACTCATGACTGATTATTGAGGAGTAAATTGCTGAGTGGACACGCCAGAAATTAGAGGACATATCTCTTGAGGCTCTAATTTAGCATCGGGTAGATTCATCCAAGCAGCACGATAAGTTTCTAACTCTGTCTTAAACAAAGACATTTGCTCGATTTGAGTTTGAAGCTGCTCGATTTTACGTTCTAAAAGACTTTTGACTAAACTACACGGTTGCTCGTTGCGATCGCGTATATCTAAAATTTGCTTAATCTCTGTCAAACTAAATCCTAACAACTGGGCTTTTTTGATAAACTCTACCTGTTCGATAGCAGATTGACTGTAATAGCGATAGCCATTATCTCCTCTTGTTGCAGGCTGTAATAATCCCAAATTGCTGTAATAGCGTAAAGTACCTACAACTACCCTAGTTTGTTTGGCTAGCTCGCCAATTTTGAGATAAGTCATGTTATTTAAGCAAAATTAAGGCTAATTAATATTCCCAATATTGTGTTGAATTTCTGCCCACTGACGAGGGAATTTATCCTGGGTATAAACTAATAAAGCTTTGTTGAGAAAGAAGATCGCCTGACGCTTGTTGTCTGCAGCATCTCCCTTGACTCGATGACGATAAGCACCACCAAGGTTGTTGTTGAGCATTGCCCAATTGTAAGGGAATTTCTCTAAAGTATGGATTGATAAAGCATTTTGATAGTGTGAGATTGAGCGTTCAATATTACTACTGCGATCGCCTTTGATGCGAGACTGAAAAGCATTACCTAAATTATTTTGTAGCATTGCCCAACGATGGGGGTTTTCCGAGAGAATATAGATTTCTAAAGCTTTTTCTAAATGATCGATCGCGGTTTCAATATTCTCTGCTTTGTCTCCGACAAGGCGGTTGGGGTAAATATCTCCCAAGTTATTGTGACTAGCTGCCCAATCATGAGGATAGTCTTCTAAAGTATGGACGGATAAAGCGCGGTTGTAACACAAAATTGCCTGTTCGATATTTTTACTGCGATCGCCTTCTAGTCTATAGGTATTAGCAATACCTTGATTGCGCTGGATGTTACCCCAAAGATAGGGATACTTTTCTTGAGTAATTACTTCTAAAGCTAGCTGATAAGTAACCAAAGCTTGTTCAATATTTTCTCGACGACTACCGACAACGCGATCTCGATAGGCATTGCCCAGATTAGACTGAATCATTGCCCAATCTTTTGGAAAATTAATTGGTTTGTAGGCTTTGAGGGCAGCTTCATAGGCAACAATTGCCAACTCTATATTGTTTGCTTTGTCTCCTGCGGGATAGCTGCTAATAATATTACCAAAATTAACTAGATCATTAGCGATCGCTCTTTGCTGCTGGGAATTAACCGAAACAATTGTTTCGTTTGCCCAATATTGCAAAATATTAGTAGAGTTGCGATCGAGTTTGCCTTGATTTTGGCGAATAAAACTATAAATTTTGACTGGCTCAACTTTATTAGAAATCTGCTGTAAGAGATTCATCAAAAACTCAAAATATTCTTTACGTTGAGTTGTTGAGGTATTCGCTTTTTCTAATTGGAGTAGCTTTCCTGCCAAATTAATCAAACGCTCTGCAGGCTCTAGTTTCCCTGACTTTCTGAGCTTTTCTCCCATCGACATCAAACAACTAATAAACTCTTGGTTAACTAACTTTTGATTAGCGTTTAGAATATTAATTTCTTGTTCTTTGGGGTTGTTGAGGATTACGTCGATTAATTTAAGGTAAGAATGATCTAATTTACTCATAAAGAAATTTGAATACTATAAGATAATAAATAGCGTAAATCACTATCGAAGATCAATTAGATACACAAAATACTGATAAACTAGTTAGTCAAAAAAATATTTTTTAAGTCAATACCATCTTCAAAATCTACAATTAGGTTATTGGCATCAGGATTGACACCGCTTGAAGATTCTTTGGCAAAACTTATTTCTAATTCGTAGTCTCCCGTACTGCCACCATCATCTTCGCGATGATTGTCATTAGGATCGTATCAATCAATATAGATCTCAAATAGGTTCTATAAAGATATAGCAAAATCGGCACATAATTTCATTTTAGTTGCATAAAATAGTTGAGAATTAGGAAACGGGGAGAGAAGTAGCAACTTATAATTGATAATTAATGAAACGTTTTTATCGCTCGATTTTAATTACAATTGCAATTATTTTAGGTTTGTGGTTAATCTTTGAAGCTACAGCACGATTATTTGCGGAAACACTTTGGTTTGAGGAAGTCGATTATCTGACGGCATTTATTAATCGTCGGATTAGCCAATATGTCTTATGGTTTTTGGTGACAGGCATTTCAGGATTATTTTTAGGAGTTAATCTTTGGTTGGCAAATCGCTGGCAATGGCGATGGCTACCAAAAGATGCCCTCAAGGATACCGCTTCGCATAATTGGTACGATGTCGGTATTCCTTATTTACCTCGCTCAAAGCAGTTAACTGCTTCTCAGGCTGCTCAAATTAGTTTAGATCAAAAATTATCTTCCAGATATTATCCCAACCAAACAACCTATTCTCCTCGTTTAAGATTACCTTTATTATTATTTACTGCGATCGCTTTAGCCATAGCTATAACTTGGCTTTGGTTGTACTATACCGATATCGCTCTAACTGTTTGGCGATCGAGTTACCAATTGCCTAAAATAGCCTTGGAACTATCACCCACTGTCAATATTGGGGAATTCAAGAGCTTGCTCGGAGTTCATTTTAGGCAAATTGTGATTGTAATAGGAGTGATCTGTTTTGTATTAGGAAAACCCCGCACTACTTTAGTTACAATTGCCTCTTTAATCAGTTTAATTTTTGGCTTAATTGCTGCAGGTAATTGGTCGAAAGTGTTGCAGTTTTTCAATCCTTCTAGTTTTAGTTCTGTCGATCCTCAGTTTCAAAAAGATATTGGTTTTTACATCTTTCGTTTACCCCTATGGCAGTTAGTTGAATCGTGGACGTTTGGTTTATCTGGTGCGACCTTAATTGCCTGTACCTTATATTATTTATTATCGGGAAATAGTTTATCAGAAGGTCGTTTTCCTGGCTTTTCTAAGGTTCAGTTGCGTCATCTGTCCTTTTTGGGTATGGGCGTGATGCTAAGTTTAGCCTTACGACATTGGCTCAATCGTTTTGATTTACTTTATAGTTCTCGTGGGGTAGTTTATGGGGCGGGATATACCAACATCAAAGTTCAACTACCCATAGAAGTGTGTCTGACGTTCGTGGCGATCGCCAGCGCGCTGTGGTTATTATATAAAGGTTTGACTGGCTATCGCGCCCTCGGCAATAGCGACAACGGGGGTTCCCCCCGCAACGCTTTGCCTCGCAACCTACAAATTCAACAACTCAAATTTAAAAGAATTGTCTTTCTGATCTTGCCCTTTAGCATTTACTTAGCAATCTTTTCTTTAAGTAACGTTTTTAGTGCTACGGTACAGCGGTTAGTAGTGCAACCCAACGAATTAGTCAAAGAAAAGCCTTATATCGAGCGTAGTATTGCCATGACTCGCCAGGCTTTCAACTTAAATGCGATCGAAGCAGAAACCTTTAATCCTCAGGGAGAACTAACTGCCCAAGATATTCAAACCAATGACTCGACAATTGAGAATATTCGTTTGTGGGATACTCGCCCCATTCTGCAAACTAATCGTCAACTCCAGCAAATTCGTCCTTACTATCAGTTTCACGATGCGGATATTGATCGCTATCTTTTGAGTAAAAATGATCCTGTTACCCAAGGGAACAAACAACAGGTAATTATTGCAGCTAGAGAATTAGACTACCGTCAGGTAATTGATATTGCCAAGACTTGGGTCAACGAACATCTAATCTATACCCACGGCTATGGCTTTACCCTTTCTCCTGTCAATCGGGTAGCAGAAGGAGGCTTACCTTATTACTACGTCAAAGATATCGGTACGGGTAGCAGAGAATCGGGAACACTATCAGTCTCCGACGATGTCATTCGCAATAGTATTCCGATTAGCAGACCTCGTATTTACTATGGTGAGTTGACCAATCCCTATATAATGACTTCCACCAAAGTTAGGGAGTTAGATTTTCCTAGTGGAGAAGAAAACGTTTATACCGTCTATGATGGTACGGGGGGAATCAAAATTGGTAATTATTTCCGACGGGTGCTGTTTGCCGAATACCTCAAAGACTGGCAAATGTTGTTTGCCCAAAACTTCACTGCCGATACCAAACTACTATTTAGAAGAAATATCCGCCAACGAGTAAAAGCGATCGCACCTTTTCTTAATTATGACGCAGATCCTTATTTAGTGGCAGCTAAAACCGATAGCCCAGAAGATCTCTATTGGATTATTGATGCTTATACTACGAGCGATCGCTATCCCTATTCCGATCCAGGTAAAAATAATTTTAACTATCTCCGCAATTCAGTCAAGGTAGTAGTAGATGCCTACAATGGCAAGATGGACTTTTATGTTGCTGATGAAGACCCCATTATCCAAACCTGGGAAAAAGTATTTCCTCAATTATTTAAACCACTTTCGGCGATGCCAACACAGTTGCGCCGTCACATCCGCTATCCCGAAGATTTCTTTAGTATTCAGTCAGAAAGATTGCTTACCTATCATATGAGAGATCCCCAGGTATTTTACAATCGTGAAGATCAGTGGCAAATTCCTAAAGAAATCTATGGCACAAAATCTCAGGCAGTAAGACCTTATTATTTGATTATGAAACTGCCTACCGCCAGTCAAGAAGAATTTATTTTACTTCATCCTTATACTCCCGCCAGTCGTCCTAATCTGATTGCTTGGTTAGCAGCTAGATCTGATGGTGCAGAATATGGCAAACTACTACTCTACAAGTTTCCCAAACAAAAGTTAATTTATGGTCCCAACCAAATTGAAGCTTTAATTAATCAAGACCCTGTAATTTCTCAACAAATATCTCTGTGGAATCGCGAAGGATCGCGAGCAATTCAGGGCAATCTGCTAATTATTCCCATCGAACAATCATTATTATATGTCGAACCTTTATATATTGAGGCAGAGGAAAATAGCTTACCTGCCTTAGCCAGAGTGATTGTGATCTATGAAAATCAGATCGTCATGGCAAAAACCTTAGATGAAGGCATCAATGCTATTTTTCAACCCCAAGAAAATTCTGAAACCATCATTCGTCCTGTAGAAGATGTAACACCAGAAGTTCAAGCCAATTAAAACATCTTAATCAACCAATTGAGGAAAAAGCTCGATCCTTAGTAATACATTAGTAAATTGCTAGTTGAAATGTTAAAAAAATCTATCGTAATTACGATAAATTAAATTCCTATGAGTAATTAAACTTATAAAGTCGATCTTGTCACTTTGTTAGTAAATTTCATTGAATTGATATGTCCGATCCTGGTTTAGAAAAGTTATTACATCGATTATCCAGTAACCTTAGCGAAGATAAATTAGTCCAGAGTGTTACCAACAGCATTAGAAATCAACTCAATGTCGATCGCGTTGTCCTATATTATTTTTATTGCAAATGGGAAGGTAGAGTAACCTTTGAATCGCTTAGCTCTAGTCAATACTCAATCTTGGGTTCTACTGGCCCTGATGAATGTTTCAATGGAGAGTATGCTAGTCTGTATCTCAATGGTAGAGTAAGAGCGATCTCCAATATTGCGACAGCGGATATTGCCCCTTGTCATCGAGACTTCTTAAAAGAGATGCAGACACAGGCAAATCTAGTCGTTCCCATATTAACTTCATCAGAACTATGGGGTTTGCTAGTTGCCCATCATTGTCAAAGTCCTTTTGATTGGACAAACGAACACATTGCAACCATGAAATCGGGGGCAAAGAAACTGGCTGATGCTCAGGCTATTAAAGAATATAAATCTTAAAACCAACACCATCAGCATCAATACCAGCTAAAGCATCCAACTCACTCATCGAAAAAGCATCGCCACCAAGACGATCATACTATTGTGTAACCGTCGATTGAGTAACTCGTTGTTTGTTTAACTTGTTACCTTGATAAAAGCTTTTATAGTAAAGCTTGATCGTCTCTTCACAGTGACTTGATACTCTTCCGCCCGGAGATTGCGATCGCAATTGTTGGAGTAATTTGCTTTTAATCTCTTAGTTTGTATGGCTTTGATTTGTTATTTTTTTAAGTAAACATTACTTTTCTCATTAAAAAAGCAATAATACTGGCTGCACAAATAGAAGCCAACTGTCCAGGAAAAGGCTGGAGAGAATAAATTGTTATGCCCTGCATCAAAGAATTTATTTCTGAGCCAAAATCCGTGATGTAATACATTACTGTTAAATAAATGATGCCCATCGTATGAATTACTATTAATCCAGCAAAACAGCTAGCAAGAAGCGTAGAAAATTTGACTCTGGTTTGAAATGCCAACCAACCACAAAGCCAAGCACCAAACACAAAACCTACTAAATAACCGAAATTTGGCTGTAGTAAATAGTCTAAACCACCACCGCGATCGAAGATAGGCAATCCCGCGATGCCTAATAATAGATATGCTACCTGAGATAGCCAAGCTGCATTTTTGCCTCCCAAGCAAGCAGTCAACAATACCGCCCCAACCTGATAACTAACCCCTAAGGTTTGAACCATTGAATCACCGCCAAACCAAGACCAAGGTGCAGCAATACTGTAGGCAGGAATAAAAGTACCGCCAATAGTCAACATCAGACCAATAGTTGCCCAAAGTAAGACTTCAGGAATAGATGGAATATAGGCACGATTTGGCTTATCCAACCTGAGATCTAGCTGATCTCGCAACCATTTATTTTCTTGTTGTAAAGTTTCTAAATTTTGCTGATTCTGTTGTAAAAGCTGCTGCAGGCGATCGATAATTGCTTTTACTGGGCGGGGTGTAACTCCCCATTCATAATCGGTGATGTCCGAGTTTGGCTTGGGTAGTTCTTTCAGGTTAGCCATAGACTGTAGCTATTGAGGGCATTTCCTAGTGTAGCTTTGGATTAAGAAATTGGTTAAATCAAAATAGAAAACTATCGCCTATTGACTCAAAATATAAAAGGAGATGTTCTAAGTTTATGGGCATCTCAAGTTAATAGATATGTTGCAAAGTTCAACTCAAATAATATGTCTTGCTGTAGAATACTAGCGACTACAATAGGACATCAAGCAGAGATGAAATTACAATTAGCTTCATTATTTTCTTGGGTATTTTGTTGTACTACTTTTTGGGTATTCGGTATAGATGCCTTTGGCTAACTTCGGGCATTGCCACAATCGTCTGATTGACTGAATTTTTACTATTGTCATTCTAAATAGAAACTATAGGAAAAGAGCAAAGTTGTTTTTACTTGAAAATAAAAAACAGCCGTTTTTAACTGAAAACGGCTGTAAATAAATTAGCAATCTTTAATTAACTAATTAGTTGTGGGTGCCAAGCGATTAACCGCAGTAAAGTCTTGTCTGGTAGCCATCCAATAAAGAACAGCTAAAGGCAAAACTCCCAACAAAATTCCTAATAAGACAGGAATATAAAATCCTGCTGCCAAACTCAAAACGGCAGCAAAAACGAAGTTAGCTAAATAAATAGCAAGAGGTAGTTTGAGATCGTTAGTAGGCAAAGTTAATGGTTTAATTTTCCACAATAAAGTAGCGACTATCATAAAGACAATTCCAGTACCCATCCATCCCACGAAGTTTTGATAGGGCATACCGAAAAATGCGCCTGGTTGTTCCCATACCCAAAAAGGAATCGGTGCTTGACTCATGGCGGGGTCTAAAACAAAATCCCATGATGTCAAACACAACGAACCACAAACAATTGCACCCAGTTGACAGAACCAATTGTTAATCTCTAATCTTTTTAATCCAGCTAAAGCAATAATATAGGCACTAAAACCTAAATAAAACCAAGATAAAGGAATTGTAAACGGTACTAGACCCGCAATTTTATATCCCAAGCCGCTTAAATAACGATACTCACCAAAGGGAAAACCTGTACTAGTACCCAAAAGTTCGCTACCCAAAGACAGACTAATAGCAGGAACCATGAAACTTAACCAGTGCCACACCCCCAAGGTACGGTAAGCATAAAGCGAAACAGCAGCAGTAGCTAGTAGCATATAGGCTACACCACCGCCAGCCATAGACCAACCGAAAATAGTTGGTCCCCATTCAAACTCGACTAACTTTGCCAAGAAATCTGGATTGGGCAAGACTAAAATAATTCCTGCCAGACCAAATACCATCGCTAAGACATGACTAATTAACAAATAATTCTCGGCACTTGATATGCGCTTCATAAGCTAAACAACAGTTCTCTAAAAAATGAATATCCTTAATTAGTTTACCGAGAAAACTAGGTTCAAAGCTTTAGAGACAAGGATTGAGTTGGCAACATTGTTGGATAAAATTTCATCTAATGACAAAATCAGCGATCAGTAGTTTTACTTAACCTGGGGAAAATTTAAAAAGTTTAACACGACTATCGAAACCAAAGAAGAAGTCATTGAAGTAATAAAGAGGCAATCGACAACAATAATATTCGGTTTTCTAGACAAATAAGTTCGGGCAGAAAACGCTACCAAAAAAGGTAATAAACCACACTTTCAGCCATAAAAAAACTTCACTAATATGATATCAAAGCAAAAAAAACAAATTGCAAATTTATCGGAGAAGTAAGAAAATGGCTATTGTTCGTTACAACCCTTGGTCAGAAATGGACTCTGTACAACGTCAAATTAATCGTGTATTTAATGATATTTTAGCTCCTGCTAGTTTTGCCGAGTTTGGTAACTATTCTAAATATCCTGTTGCCGAATTAATTGAAACTACAGAAAACCTAATTCTTAAGCTAGAAGTTCCTGGAATGCAGCCTAGGGAAATCAATATTGAAGCTACCGCGAAAAGCGTTTCTGTGTCTGGAGAACGCAAGTCCCAAGTCAAGGTAGAAGATACCCAAAAAATTCGTTCTGAGTTCCGCTATGGTAGTTTCACTAGAGTAATTCCTTTACCCGTTCGGATTCAAAATACTGAAATTAAAGCTGAATACACAAACGGTATTTTGAGTTTAACTTTGCCTAAAGCAGATGAGGAGAAAAACAAAGTAGTTAAAGTTAGTTTGCTAAATGAAGTCGAACAATAATTACTCGCTCAAAATAAAAGCAAGAACTACTTAATATAAGTTAACTATTTTTGCCAGTCATATATTTAGTATGGCTGGCTTTTTCAATATCCTATTATAACCAATTAAATAGATCTATTTACTTTGATAGATAGTTAATATCTGCTTTTAGATAGAAGAATTTATTTTAAAAAATAGATATTGTATTAACAACTGAACGACGAAATTACTACTTTTTTCTCAAAAGTATATTCAACAAGGTCAAATAGGTTTTAATTGCTTTCAATTGTAAAAGAAAGCTTACACAAATAAATAATTTTAAATTTAGGAGTAACAAATGGGTATTTTAGCTTGGTTAGCATTAGGATTAATAGCAGGAGCTTTAGCAAAATTGATTTATCCTGGTCATCAAGGTGGCGGAATCATTGCCACTATTGGATTAGGTATTTTGGGTGCATTGGTTGGAGGATTTGTCGGTCAAGCACTACTGGGAAGCTCGGGAGCGGCAGCAGCCTCGGCAGGAGCATTATCTATCCCTAGCATCATCTTTGCGATACTTGGTGCAATGTTGTTGATCTTTATTTGGGGTTTGGTAACTCGTCGAGCTGCGTAGCACCAAAGATTACAAGCCCTAGTATGAGTCCTAGAATATTGGGCATTCCTTTATAATTACCATACTTAACTTGAGAGATGTTAGTGATAGCATCTCTTTTTTATTTTCTTTTACTGTAACTATTGGTGGCTATTGGTGGCTAGTAATTTAGCATCGTTTCACACAGTTTCTTCCTGCCTCTTTTGCTGCGTATAAAGCTTTGTCGGCAACACGAATCAAATCGTCCGCTTTGGTACTATCATCAGGAAAACAGCTTATGCCAATTGAAACGCTGACAGACTCAAGGTTTTTACCATCATGCTGTAGCTGTAGCCGATTAATTCGGGAGCGAATTTCTTCAGCACGAACAATAATATTTTCGATAGATGCATCGGGCATGACTAAGATTAATTCTTCTCCACCATAACGACAGACAATGTCATAATGGCGAGTTTCAGATATTAGGTAGTTTGCTACCATTTGCAATACATAATCCCCTGCACTGTGACCATAAGTATCATTAAAACGTTTGAAATGATCTATGTCTAACATCATTAAACCAACAAATTGTTGCTTGCGATTGGCGCGATCTAGTTCTTTTTCTAGAGATTCTTGTAGATAACGACGATTAAATAAACCAGTTAAAGGATCGCGAAGACTTTGATATCTTAGTTCTTTTTGTAAGGTTAGATTGGCAAAAGACATAGCAATATTTTGAGCTACGGTTTCAGCTAATTCTTGAACCAATTCATTAACTTCATCAGAATTGTCAAAACGCAGGTATAACATACCCAAGGTTTTGCCCTTAGCAATCATCGGTTGACACAAGGTTGAGGTCAAGCAACTTTTATGTTCAGTGTGAGTGCAGTATAGATCGCAAACAGCAGAGTTGACTATATGGGCGTTACTTCTTCGCAATGCCCAACATTGATCAGGTTCAAAATGGTTGCCACTATGAGGTAATCCCCATGCTGCGATCGCATTTAATGAATTATTGCTATTATTTGTTAAATACACTACTCCATGAGTTTGCGGAAATAGTTTGGGTAGCAAATCTGATAATACTGGTTGTGCTTCTTCAATAGCGATACAAGCCTGTAAAAACTCATTCATTTGCCCTAACTTCATTCTTTGCTCGTGCCATGTTTCGAGAGTAGCAACTTTTTCGGCTAGCTGTTGATTGAGTAGGGCAGATTTTTGCTGAATTTGCTTAGTTTTACTAATATCTTGGGTAATGCCTAAGATTTGCGTTGGTTTTCCTACTTCATTTCTTTCAAAAACCGTGTCTTTACTATGTAGCCAATGCCATTTGCCAAAACGATCTTTCATCCGATATTCTAATTCTAGATATTTGTCTTGTCCCAAAGTCAAACACTTTTGATGGTGCTGTTCAATCAAATTAAGATCTTCGGGGTGAATCAGTTTGTCGAATAGCTGCACATTCATTTCTTCAATTTCTTGAGGAGAATAACCTAATATTTCTCCTACAAAGCGATTGGCATAAACATTATATTTTTTTTCTAGATCGTAAATAGATAAGACATTAGGAGTTAAATTGGCAACCTTTTCCATCAAAATTGCGCTTTCTTTCAAGTCGTGATTGGCTAATCCTAAAGCGGCAGTCCTTTTTAAAACTTGACTTTCTATTTTAGCTTGTAGTTCTAATACTTTCTTTTCAGCGTCTATTTTGTCATTTACTTGTTTAATTAACTGCTGATTCAAATCCGATATTTTTCTAAGTATAGTTGCTTTACGAATAATCCATAAGCTAGCAATTATAATTACAACTAAAAAGAAAAGAGTAATTAAATAATTGATATTAAGACAGTATTCTGGAAATAAGCTGATTATAATTGTAAAATCAAAAATATTACTAATGTTTATTAGATCAAAGCTACTAATTAAACTATACATTCCTCTAATACATTAGACTTCTCGCTCAAACTATATTATTTTTAAATAAATAATATAAGCTAAATACTAATCATTGCAATTTTCTAAATATAGAACAGTATTCAAACAACTTAATTAAAATTATCAACATATTTTGCCATAATTTTATTAGAGATGTGATATATACAAGGTTTAATCTAACACCTGAGTCTTCAAGAGTCGATATGTCCCCAGATATAAGTAAATACCGTTACTAGTTATGATTAAATATTTTACAAACTATCAACTTGTCTATAGTTATTATCTGAGAACGCTTTAAACTTTTATTGCTAGTTTTACTATGTACATTAAGAAAAATAGTTTTATTTCAAAAATCCTTTTTTCTTCTTTTTCTTTTTACCTTTAGATTTATTTTTTTGTACTTGAGCTACTGCAGTTTCAAATAAATCATTGAGATGAAGGGGAACACTAGCGGTAACAGGCAATTTTGGTATAGATGACTTGTGATACTTTAGAAGTAAATCATCTAAATCAGTATCGAGATTAAAGTTACCTTCTTCTGTGTATTCTGACAATAAGATCGCCAAACTTTTAGAGTATTTTTGCTTTAATTGTTGCCAAACATAATAATTAGCTTCAGGCTGTTCTAAATATTTTTTAACTAAAGCTAGTCCTTTCTTTTTTGTTTCAGAATTATTCGAGTCTTTGGCAATCAACAGATCGGTAAAGTTTTTGAAATTAGGTAAAAATATTTGACCCCATTTAGGATCGGAAAATACAGTCACATTTTCTGCCTGCTTGATTTCTGGAGGTAAATCCACTTTAGGCGTTACCATCGATAGCTTATCTCGATTAGCAATGATTTTATCTACAGTTTGGCTATCTACCCCCAAGTCAGCAGCAGTTTCGACAAATTCGGCTTCATCTGTACCCGATTCTGACAAAATCTCAGACAGAGATTTATCACTATCTAGCCCCGCTTCGGCTAATTTGCGATCGCTCATTTGCTGTTGAAGTTCGCCAATTTTCTGATTTAGTTTATATCCAGGCAAGATTAAATTATCGCTGCCAAAATAATCAACAAACTCTTGATGATATACCGCTACAGATTCCCAAGCCTGTTCTAATTGTTCTGGCGCATCGCCATAGAGGAAATCGGGATAATTATCGCGAAATTCTCCAACTGCTACGGCTAACTTAGGCTGACTCAATCTACCTTTAATAACGCGATCGCTAAAGAAAAACCATTGTTCCTGATTGAGTGGTGCAATAATAGTTAAAATGATTTCTCCTGGTTGCCATCTGCTTTTTTCTTTATCTGAAATTGCACTGTGAGCGAGTACTTGATAGGTTTTAGCAGTCAACCAGTTAAACATCTCAAAGCAATCGTCTTGAATGCTTTTAATCTCAAACAAGCCAGGAAAATTATTCTCCCATCGCTCGATCAGTTGCAGATCTTCGGCATCTAGATCTTCGTTCTGTTCTAAAAATAAATCTATGGGAGTTTGATCGCCTACTCTACCATCAGAAACAAATAGGTCAACGTTTAAATTTTGCTGCTTAATGCCATAGCTATTTCTAGTTGCTTTTTCGGCTGCGTAAGTTTCTAAGGCGATCGCCAGATCCCCCTCACTATCATAAACAAAATCTACTAGTTTTTGCTTGAGTTGGATTGCTGTTTCAATATTAGTTGGCATAGTAGTATATTTTATATTTTCGAATTATATTGACAAATTTTTATCATAAAAATTACGCCCAAAGTTTGTTCATCTAAAAAAGATTGAGAAAAAGCGCGTTCAATTATGGAATTTTTGGGATGAATCAGGCGATCGCTCATATTTTTGGAGACAATTAGTATCTAATAAATCAAAGTGCTGTGTAGATACAACAGAACAAATCGGGATCAGTTTGGTTAATATGGGTTGCTTGCCCAATTTTAATTTGTTTACCGCTGCTTTAGTCTCATTCCACCACGAACTGTTGACAAACCATGGTTTTTGAAGTAGGTATTCTGGAGTAAAACTGTCATTTTCAATTAGTAAAAAACTGACTTTATACTGTTGGATAAAAGATTGTAACACGAGAAAATCTTCAGTATATTGAGCCTCCAATAAATCAACAGTTCTTTGTTTGATTCGCTCGAAATAACTGGGATGGTAAGCCATGGCAAATTCAGTCCCTGATAAAATAGAACGTTTAGAGAACGCAGGTATATTATCAATTTCATCACTCAAGGAAGCAACTATAATATCTTTGGGTTGTTCGGCTAGATATTGATAGACTTCGGTTGCCGTACCTATTTTCCAATTTTGAAACCCATAAATAAATATCTGCGGTACAGCAGGAATAATTATTACCGCGATACTAAACAAGGTGACTAAAGTGATCGCTACTTTCTCTAATAAATTGAACTTACTTTTTGAGGTTAAATATTTTTTGCCAAAATCAATTAGAATTGTCAATGCAATTCCCGAAGAAATAGCTAAAATAAAACGCAAAGTATGATAGGTATAACGACTTGGTAAGTGTAAAATAGGTAATAGAAAATGGGCGACAAAAAACATAACCAAAGAAGCCAAAGTTACCTGAGTCAAAATTACAATTTTGTTGGTAGCTGACTTATTGATAGATGATTTGAGAGTTAATAACCACGGCAAAACTACTCCAGACCAAACTATAGTCGGAAACAAAGGCAAACTTGGTCCACTAGTATCGGTAAACCAATATCTATAAAAGCCACCCCCAAAAAAAGCATTTCTGCCATTCAAGTTAAACTCTGGCATTTGCTTCATTTGCGCTACGGTTACGGTAGTGGCTAATTCAGGAGTTTTTTGGGTCATGGGATAAAGTGCGATCGCGCTAACTAATAATCCACATCCCCACCAAACATAGGGCTGCTTTGCTTTAGTAAACTGTAAAATAAATTTACCTTTTAATGTTAATAATCTTAGACTCAAGATAGTCATTTCGATTAAAACAATATGGGGATAAAATAATCCTTGGAGTAGCATTAAAATCAAACAGGCAATAATATTTTTCTTGGCTAAATAATATAAAAAAGCAGCAAATAAAGGATAAATAAATGCTCTAGCAGTTGCCGAAACCAAATCATCGTTAAGCCAAATAAGTTGATTGAAAAATAGACTACTAAGAAATCCAGCTAAAGGAATAGTAAATATTTCTAAAGTAAATAAATATAGATAAATAGTTGTAATCAAAGCTAAGATAGGCGGAAGCATCTTAGCAAGTAACATAGGTTCGATACCAACTTTGGCAAATACAAAATAGAAAAACTTAAATCCAGTAGTTGCCAAACTATAGAAATAATTAGCAATAATATCTTGGGGAAATAATTCAGGATCGATAAAATATTTTTGTAGCCAGACGACGTGCTGTCTGACATCATCTTGAACAAGATATTCATGATTAAAAACAAAACTATAAAAGCAGATACCATAATAAATAGTGGCTAAGATACTTGCTCCTAGCCATAGATAATTAGCCTTTCGGAGATTGTGATTGTTTGCCTGTCCAAAGATGGGGTCTGATTTTTTACTCAAGATACTTTTTACCCATTAAAAAAATTGTCAAACTAGCTGATATCTAGAAGTCTATTCTAGTTAGATAGACATTTAGCATCTTCGATCCATTATTCAAAATAATAAAAACCCATTGGAAAATAAACAGACTACGAGTATAATCAAGTCCTCATTAATCAATTGTCTCTAGCCTTCAAGAAAATCAAATCTAAAATGAAAAAGACTTTATTCTCTCTCGGCTTTCTGGCTTATTGGATCTTCAGTAATTTTACGTTTTCTAACTCTGCTGTGGCTCAGATTACACCTGATGGAACAACCAATACAGATGTCAATTCAGCAGACAACTATAATTTTACGATTGAGAATGGCGATCGCGCTGGAGATAATCTTTTTCATAGTTTTGACCGTTTTTCTGTTCCCAATGAAGGTTCGGCAGTATTTAATAACGTGAGTGAGGTTAGGAATATTTTCTCTAGGGTAACAGGAGGAAATATTTCCAATATTGATGGTTTGCTAGGGGCGAATGGTAATGCCAATTTGTTTTTAATCAATCCTGCGGGGGTTATCTTCGGCGGCGGGGCGCGGTTAGATATTGGCGGTTCGTTTTATAGCGGTAGCGCCGATAGTATCTTGTTTGAAGATGGAGAATTTAGTGCTAGCAATTTTGATAATCCAGTTCTTAGCATTAATGCACCTATCGGCTTTAGCGTGAGAGATAATCCAGGAGATGTAGTAAATCGCTCCAATTTTAATTTGACTACTACCGTGATTGATGGGGAAATTAACCCTAGTTTTGCAGGTGCAGAATTTATAATCCAAGATGCCACGGGGTTAGAAGTTGCCACTGGTAAGACTATTGCTTTAATTGGCGGTAACGTTATTTTAGACAATGCAGGAGCGATTACTGCACCAGGGGGAAATGTAGAACTAGGGGGACTATCTCAAGCAGGAGAGATTAGTATTAATGGAAATGGTAGCCTGACTTTTCCTGAAGCAGTAGCCAAAGGCGATGTTAGTCTAACCCAGCAGTCTAGGGTAAAGGTAGTTGCAGATGGCGGTGGTTCGATTAAAATCGATGCCAGAAATTTTAGCTTAACCGAACAAAGCGAACTATACGGGGGGATTGCTGAGGATGTTGGTTCAGTTGATGCTCAAGCAGGAGACATCGTTGTTAATGCGTCAGAATCAGTTACTATAACTGGCAGTGGTGGAGTTAATAACGATCCTTTTGCTTTAATTTTTAATGACTATGATACTGCTATTCGTAATGTAGTTGGCTTGCGCCCCAATCAAATAGACACCAATCAACCTAACTTGCTGCGAAACCCCAAGTCTGAGAGTACCGCAGTAGGAAATGCTGGTTCGATTATTATTAATAGCGATCGCATCGAACTTAGCGATCGCGGTTCGTTAACAGCTAAAGTATACGGTCAAGGAGATACAGGAAATATTAATATTCAAGGTAATAATATTACCTTGGATGAAGGAGATATTTTAAACCAGGTAATTTCTGGGGCTGGTAATACAGGCAACATTAATCTTGCTAGCAACAATTTAACTTTGTTTGGTTCTCCAGAAAATGTAGATGGAAATTCTTCTTTTATCTTGGCGGATACTCGTAGCCTGGGTAATGCTGGCAATATAAATATCGATGTGGAAAATGAATTTAACATCGAGCAAGTAAGTTTAATTCAAACTCAAGTCTTGGAAGCGGGAGAAGGCAATGCAGGAGATATTAAGATCAATGCCAGAACTTTTAAAGCAGTAGGAGGAGTAATTCAAACCGAAGCTAAAGGAGAAGGTAATCCAGGGGATCTTAATATCGATGTGGTAGGAGACATTAATTTTGATACTGTAACTCTCAATTCTCGATTATCGAGTATTGGAACAGGAAATCGGGGTAATATTACGATTTCGGCTGCTAATTTCCAAATGAATCAAAACTCAGATATTCCTCGACAATCTCTGATTCTAGCAGGTACTAGCGGTCAAGGAAATTCGGGAAATGTTGCGATCGCTGTTGATAATGCGATTAATGTTAGTGATAGTTTTATTGAAGCTAGAGCAGAAAATGATGCAGTAGGTAATGCAGGCAGAATTGATATTACTAGTAATTCTCTCGATTCTACTAATACTTCTTTTAATACCCAAACTTTGGGACAGGGAGATGCAGGAGATATTAAGATTAATGCGACAGAAAGTATCTTTTTGAACAATCAAAGTCGAATTGAAAGTACTGTAGATCAGAGCGATCGCCTTAATAATAGCGCGGTTGGTAATGCGGGAAATATTGAGATTATTACTAATAATTTAGAATTAAATAATAATTCGGGACTGCGTAATATTAGTTTTGCTAGAGGTAATGCAGGAAATATTACCGTTCGGGCTAATGATAGTTTAATTGTGAATAATAACAGTGAATTTAGCAGCGATGTCCGAGACTTTAGTCAAAATCAATTTGATGCTGTAGGAAATGCTGGGACAATTGAGATCTTTGGGGGGCAAATAATCCTGAAAGATAGTTCTAGTTTTCGAGTAGACAGTCAGGGAGATCGAAACGGCGGAGTTATCAATATTAAGAGTAACTCTTTAGAATTAAGCGATCGCGCAACTATTTCGGCAATAGTTACCTCTGGTAGTGGGGGCAATATTAATCTCACCGTTGCCAATACTATTAGTCTACTGAATAATAGCTTAATTTCTGCTGAAGCCTTCAATTTGGCTGATGGAGGCAATATTAACATCGATACTCAGTTTGCGATCGCTTTTCCCAATCAAGTAGAGGGGAATGGTAACGATATTATTGCCAGTGCAGCAGCAGGTAATGGAGGTAATATTACTATCAATGCTGAGTCTCTTCTGGGTACTGTAGAAAGAAGAGCGATCGCCAATAATCGCACTAACGATATTGATGCCAGTTCAGCTTTTGGTTTAGATGGCAATATTGCAATTGATACTATTAATACTAATGCTCTAGAAGGAACAACTGAACTACCGCAAAATATTGTGGAAACAGAACAAACCACTGCCCAAGCCTGTAGTAATTCTAATGATGTTGGGCAAAATACCTTTAGTATCGAAGGAAGAGGTGGTATTAAACCAGAAGCAGGTGCAATCTTAAATTCAGATTCTTTACTAACTAGTAATTCATCAACCCAACACTCCTCACTCACCCCCGTAGCCACTGCTAGTGGAGAAATAATTGCAGCTAGAGGAGTCGCGATCAAACCTAATGGCGATCTCATTTTGACTCCCTATGCCACAAAAGATATTGTGGTTCGTAATTCTGAGTATGTTAATTGTAATTAGTTCTTAAGTAGTAAGAGAATTAGCAATTCGCGATCGCTAAATTCTAGATTGTTACTTGCTCAATTTAGAAAAACTAGAAAAATCATTAAATCTATTTCATAAAGATTGTCAACAAGCACCAATCGCGATATATCTATATAATGATCTCTAATTAATAATTACTCTCAATAATTTGATAATTTCTATGATTTCTGATATTAATTTTGACTTCAGGCGATCGCCCAAAACTAAGCGGTTTCAAGAATTTATTTTCATCGGTGACTCTACCAATAATTCTGTATCCAATGTGACCGAACAATTGCATAATACTGCTAATAATACGATTTTTCAGGCTAATGTAGAAGACTCTCTCAAAATTACAGAAATTGAAACCTCAAAAGAGATTGCGCATCAATTAAAAAATCTCCACATCAAAATTGGAGCGATGGTCAAGTTAATAAATAAGACTGAAAATGGTTCAGTGATTGTCAGCCACGATCATAAGTTAATTGGAATCGGTGCAGAAGTTGCTCATCAAATCGTAGCGATCAAAGTTAGTTAAACAAAACAAAATCATGAAAATCAGCAGCAATATTTTTGAATTACCTGTAGGTTCGGTTGGGATTGTCGCAGGTTATAGTAGAGCTTATGGTGGTTATACAGGTAGCTTAATCTCTAAAGGATTGACTCTGGGTAAGCATTTTGTGCTTTTAGAATCAATTTTAGATCGGGGTACTGTACAAATCATGCTGTCAGAAAAAATAGTGATCCTTTCCAAGCCAGAGGTTAATGCTCTTTGTGTTGATGCTGTAGTAGAAGAAGATTGAAGCTGTGATTTAGTTAATGATTCTAAGATTCTAATTTGCTCGCAGCTTTAAAGAACTAAGTTCGTTTGGCAAATCGTAGTTTAGCCGATCGCGATCGTGGATTTGACCGCTGTTCGTCTCGTTGAGCAACAATCGGTTTTTTAGTAATTACTTGTAATAGTTCGCTACCGCGAAAGCGGTGTTTGACAATCCGATCTTCCAAACTATGAAAGCTAATGATTCCAATAATACCGTCAGGTTTTAGCCAGGTAGGAGCAACCTCGATCAACTTCTCTAATGATTTTAATTCCTGATTAACCTCAATTCGTAATGCTTGAAAAGTACGGGTAGCAGGATGGATTCTACCATGACGATATTTTCCTGGTACGGTAGAAGCGATCGCCGATGCTAAATCGGTGGTAGTGCGAAAAGGGCGTTGCTGCACAATTTTTTTGGCAATACGTCGCGAAAATCTTTCTTCGCCATATTCGTAAATCAAATCCGCCAAAGATACCTCTTTCCAGTGGTTGACTATCTCGGCTGCAGTAATTCCTCCAGAGCGATCCATACGCATATCCAAAGGTGCTTCAGCACGAAAGCTAAAACCTCTTTCGGCTACGTCTAATTGGGGAGAACTTACCCCCAAATCGGCAATAATCCCATCAAATAATTGATTTTCGGGTTGATAATTAGCGAAGTTACCGTGCCAAAATTCCAACTGTTGGGGATAATAGTTTGCCAATCGACTTTTAGCTGCTGCGATCGCGGTTTCGTCCCGATCTATTGCCAGTAGCTTCACGTTTTCTACAGTGTTTAAAATTAGTTCGCTATGTCCTCCACCCCCTGCGGTAGCGTCCAAATATTGACCACCTGCTTTGACCCCTAATCCTGCAATCAATTCCCTACTAAGCACAGAGCGATGAGCAAATGTACCTGTTGTCTGTGCTGTCATAAATTTTCTCTCTAAGATCTTAATTAAATTTTATAACCTAAGTTATGCAAGATACGATCGCGAAGGAAATTTAGGGTTATATTTATAAGTAGGAATTATCAAAAACATCAGCGGATTTATCTCATACATATATGGAAGTTAGCCAACGCCCAGGAAAAGCAGAAGACTCTCCTGGTCATAGGTGGGCAAGCGTTTTAGGAACGGGAGTTGCGGTGATTACCTTGACTCTACCTATTATGATGATTGCGTCATATTCTCCTTTTAGTAGCAATGCCCAACCCATACCCCAAAACATCGATAGACTTCAAGAGATGAGAGTAAATTCCATGAAATAAAGAAACTCCTTCGCTACAGGTTCTTTCTTGTTATTATTACTAGTTTCGCTCTATTTTGGTCAATTTTTTTAGCACGATCTTAAGGCGGTGTTTGCTGAAAGCTCCTTAGAAGTAACAACTAGAAGAGTCATCCATGATTTAGGGTAGTACCTGGTGTGATTCGCATCCCATTAACAAAGTCCCATCCAGACTGAGCGCGTTTCCCCGCCATCTGTACTTTGGTTAATAATAGTAAACCCGAACCTGTTTGTACTAAAGCACCCAAATTCTTGAGGTTTTGCACTATTTCGCCTGGTTTAGCGTCTTGAGACTCTAGATCGAGGTCTTGTGGCAACAAAACTAGATAATCTTCTGGTAGATCGCCAAGGGTCTTCTTAGTAAGAGGTACAGTAGCCAGAACTTTTAGTTTTTTATCTCCTAATTTGGCAGCACAGTTAGGAAAAAAACCTCTGACTTGATTGTGTATTTCCCATGCCGCCCGCGACCAGTCAATCGCAAAGTCAGCCTTCTCGATTAGTCTGGCGTAGGTAGCTAGGGAGTCATTTTGAGGAATAGGGGTAATGGCTTGCTGTTCTAGTTTAAAAAGAGTTTCGATCAGCAACTCTGCTCCCTGCTGGGATAAAGCGATCGCTAAATCAAGAGTATTATCGAGTAAAGAAATATTCGTTTCTGCCTTAAGCAACATATCACCTGTATCCATCCCTCGATCCATCAGCATAGTGGTAATTCCTGTCTGGCGATCGCCATTAACAATACTCCACTGAATTGGTGCAGCACCGCGATATTGAGGTAACAATGAGCCATGAACGTTAATACAGCCCAATTTTGGCATGGATAAAATTTCAGTTGATAAGATTTGTCCATAGGCTACCACCACAAAAGCATCTGCTTGGGTTGCCTGTAATTTATCTATAGTTTCTCGATCTTTTTTGATTCTGGGAGGTTGCCAAACTGGTAAATTGTGTTCTTCAGCTAATTTCTTAACCGCTGAGGGCAAAACCTTATTTCCCCTACCTCTAATTTTGTCTGGCTGTGTCACTACTGCGACTACTTCAATATCGGGATGTTCGATTAGTTTGGCTAAAGTAGTAACGGCAAATTGAGGAGTACCAAAAAAGACGATTTTCATATATGACGTTCGATGTTATAAGCTACAAGCTTTTTGATTTTTATGATCTCCCAACTAGATTACTATCAGACTTTAAGGCAAAATCTGAGAGGATATAACCAGTAACTCTTGGTGGGCAACAGATATATATAATAAACGATCGCTCGTGTTGTTTCCTTTGCTCACCCTACATTTGATAATTGATAACTAAAATATGATTTCTCAATGGGATTCTTTTCTAAAAAACTTAGGTGAATGGCATGGTTCATTTACTCGGATGTCACCTCAAGGAGAAGAAGTAGCAGATACCCCAACTTTGGTTACTCTAGAAGGATTAAACGATAATAAGAATGTACACCAGGTAGTGCGCTACTTACCTCCGGATGAACCTTCTCGCGATGTGGTAGTAGATTACGATCACCTCAATCGTAGTATTATTTTCTTTCCTAATGGTGCTTTTTCTCAGGGAAGTATGCAATGGGGACCATATAGTACCTTTGGTGGTGAATTTGGCTTAATCGATAATGACTTTGGCGATGGTACTCGTCGCTTACGGATGGTGGAGTTATTCAGTAGTTCTGCAAAATTAGAGCGAGTAGTCTTAATTAGGGAAAAGCTACCCCATAGTAATATCTCAGAAAGACCAGTCCTGACGGTAGATAGTTTATTGGGAGAATGGCAGGGAGAAGCTATTACTATGTATGCCGATCTTAGAAAAGAAACCACTTTTTCTAGTCATCTAAAAATAACTAAACCAGACGATAATCATATCGAGCAAAAATTGTCTTTTGGAGAAAGAAGTATTAGTTCAGTTGCCAGGATAGAAGGCTCTAGATTGTTGTTTGAAAATAGTCCTTTACCTAGCCAGATTATGTTATTACCCGATGGTGCATCCTGTAATTGTCCGATAGAAGTCAAACTAGGACAAAATTTTGTTTTAGAAATGGGATGGTTGTTACAACCTAATATTAGACAAAGAATTATGCGTAGCTTTAACGAAAAGGGCAACTGGGTTAGCTGCACTTTGGTCACAGAAAGAAAAATTGCCTAGAAACAACGAGCGCTTTGTATGTCATCTTAAAAACAGGAGTAAGAATAGTCAATGAGATGAGACGATGTCAGATCAAAAAAAGATTGTAGTAATAGGTGCAGGATGGGCAGGTTTGGGCGCAACTGCTCATTTAGCCCAACAAGGATACGACGTTACTTTATTAGAAGCTGCACCCTATCCTGGTGGCTTAGTTGCAGGTTGGAGAACAGCCAAAGGGCGATCAGTTGAAGGTGGTATTCATGGTTTTTGGTATCCCTACCGCAACATTTTTAATTTAGTCAAACAACTCAACCTCGATCCCTTTACTCGTTTTACTCGTTCGTCTCAATATTCTCCTGCTGGCTTGGAAGTAGAGTCGCCCATCTTTCAAAATGAACCCCGTTTGCCTTCTCCCTTGGGTACTTTTATTTATACTCGTTTTAAACGACTGCCATTGAGCGATCGCCTTTCTGCCTTACCCTTACTATATGCGGTGGTCGATTTTGATAATTCTGATCAAGCTTGGCAACGTTACGATAAAGTCACAGCTAGAGAATTATTCAAGCAGTTTGGGGTGTCCGAAAGATTGTATAAAGAATCTTTTGAACCCATGCTGTTGGTGGGGTTATTTGCTCCAGGAGAACAGTGTTCTGCTGCTGCTGCTTTGGGGATGCTATATTATTTTATTTTGGCTCATCAACCAGATTTTGATGTAGTTTGGTGTAGCGGAACAGTTGGAGAAAAGATCTTTAAACCCTGGATCAAAAGTATTGAACAAGCAGGGGGCAAAGTTTTAACCAATAAGCGAGTCAGCGATATTGTCATTGACAATACGGGTAAAACTACTGGCGTGATGTGCGGTGATGAGTTTTTTGCTGCCGATGCGGTTATATCTAGTGTTAGCGTTAGTGGCATCAAGAAAATAGTGTCTAGTAGCAGTACCTTAAATAATTACGCTCAATTCCGTAATTTGTCTAATCTCAAAGGTATTGATGTCTTGGCTACTCGCCTCTGGTTTGATCGCAGTATTAATATTCCCCTGCCTTCCAATGCCTGTTTTGGTTTTGATCGCACTACTGGTTGGACATTTTTCGATCTTAACGATCTGCACGATGAATATCAAAACGAACCTAATACCGTAGTAGAAGCTGATTTTTATCACGCCAATCAACTGTTGCCGATGAGTGATACCCAAATTATTGCTAAAGTACGTGCCGATTTAGCTACCTGTATACCCGCTTTTGCTGATGCCCAAGTAATAGACAGCAGCGTTATCCGCGTCAAAGAAGGCGTAACGCATTTTTTCCCTGGTAGCTATCAAAATTTACTCCAGGCTAAAACCGATATTCCCAATCTATTTATGAGTGGCGATTGGATTGTAACTCGACATGGTTCTTGGTCGCAAGAGAAGGCTTACGTTACTGGTTTAGAAGCAGCTAACTTAGTTGTCGAGCAATTTGGCATAGGTGCAAAGGCGAATATCATACCGATAGAACCAGACGAACCTCATATTCAGTTTGCCCGAATTCTGAACAAAACTGCGCGGGATTTGACTCAGATTTTTCCTCGCTATTGGTTGCCGTAATAATTAATCAAAAACAATATTATTGTTGTGTAAAATTCTAATTTTTAAAGATCTTGAAAAGTAGGAGGATATTTTATTTTCCCTTGATATCCTAAATTATCGATAGCTAAAAACTTAACCATAAAATATTCATCGGGGACATCAAAAGGTGATTGAATATCGTAATCGATCGCAGGTTTGAATCCAAAGCGAGTATAAAATTTAGGATCTCCTAGAACAACAACCATCGGTGCAGTTGTTTCTTTGGCTATGTCTAAACCTATTTTAATTAGCGCGCTTCCTATTCCCTGATTTTGATATTCTGGTAATACTGCTACTGGTGCTAAAGCTAAAACTTGGGTAGTTTTTTTATTAACTAAATCTATATAACTAAACAGAATATGTCCGACAATTTTATTATTTAATTCAGCTACTAAAGATAGTTCGGGAATAAAGTGACACCTTCGGTTAGCTTCGCGATCGCTTTTTCTGATTTTCTCAATTAATTTAGCTTCATTTTCTTGCCCGAACGCCAAATTATTAACTTTGGCTATCTCGGAATAATCTACAATTTCTTCTGGGCGTATTGTTATATTATTCATCATTAAGTTATTGCGATCGCTCCAGGGGCTCGGAATGGGTAAAAGCCTTGGCAATTAGATCGCTCATTTGCTTGAGCGAATCTAAATTAAAAATCTCGTAACTTAATGTTTCAGTTTCATTGATCCTCATGAATCCGTTCTGATAATCTTCCATCTTTAATTTAGTTTAGTCTTAAAATTCTTTGCCTTGAAAAAACCAGAGATTGCCATTCAGAAAAATCTCTACCTCTCGGAACTGGGGTTAGAGCCTGCCCCTTTAGGGGTACTTTGCTCTCTAATATAGCTTTCGATAGCGTCAATCGGCGCACCGCCACAGCTAATTGCAAAATAACTAGGACTCCATAGTGATTTATATTTTCTTAGCTGAGGATAATTTTTTCTTAGCATACGACTAGAGACACCTTTGAGGGCATTGACCATCTGAGATACCGATAACTTAGGCGGGATCTCAACTAGCAAATGTACGTGATCTGTCTCCCCCTCCATTTCCAGAATCTTAAAGTTCATTTTTTTAGCAACGCCACCCATAATAGTTTTCATCGAATCTAAAATTTCTTTAGTAAACAGCTTCTTTCGATATTTAACCACGAAAACCAAATGCAAATTTATCTTTGAAATGCTTGATTTTTCTCGCCTGTATATATCTTTTTTCATCTCAAACCAAGTGATGTATAATTAAAAATGTAGCACGGGTCGAGTGATATGAAGACATACAAATTTAAACTCTATCAAAACAAAAGGAACAGGTATCTAAAGCGAACCATCAATGCTGCTGCTAGTATTTGGAATCACTGTATTGCTCTCCACAAGCGATACCATTCAATATTTGGTAAGCATCTAAATAAGTTTCAGTTGATGAAGCATATAGCTAAATTACGTAACAAGAAAAGTTATTGGAAGCTAGTAGATGCACAAGCAGTTCAAGATATTAGCGACAGAATTGACAAGAGCTATAAATTGTTTTTTAAGCATCATAAAACAGGTGTTAGACCACCATCTTTTTGTAAGAGTAAAAAGTATAAATCATTCACTTTAAAACAAACTGGCTATAAGTTGTTTGGTAGCAAGGTAAGAATCGGTAAAAGGATTTACGGGTATCACAAATCGAGAGAGATAAAGGGAAAAATCAAGACGGTTACTGTTAAGCGAGTTCCGACTGGAGATATGTATATCTTCATCGTGACTGATGCTCAAAGTGAATCAATCGGAGTGGTGACAGGTAAAGTTGCAGGCTTTGATTTCGGCTTAAAAACCTTTTTAACCAACTCAAACGGTAATAATATTCAATCACCTTTATTTTTGCTAAAAGCTAGAAAACAACTGCGTAAATTATCTCAGCAATTATCATCTAAGAAATTAGGTAGTAATAATTGGAATAAAGCCAGAATAAGACTTGTTAGATTGCACTCCTGTATTGCTAACAAGAGGCGTAATTGGTTCTGGGAACTATCTCACAAACTATGCGACACCTATGATGTAATGTGCTTTGAGACGTTAAATCTCAGAGGGATGCAGCGATTATGGGGTAGAAAGATCAGCGACTTGGCTTTTGGTAATTTCTTAGAAATACTGCAAACTGTGGCTGCAATGAAAGGTAAATCAGTTGTCTTTGTTGGGAAATGGTTTGCTAGCTCAAAGCTATGCAGCGAGTGCGGTTATAAACATAGGAAGCTCCAGCTAAGAGATCGTGTTTGGGATTGCTCTAGCTGTAATACACGCCATAATCGAGACAAAAACGCCTCAATCAATATTCAAAGAGAAGGGGCATCTTCTCTTAACCTAGACACCGTAAGACAACCACTGGTTGCTAGTGTTGTTTGAAGTTAGAATCCTAGTCCTTTAGGTCTAGGAGTATGTCAAAATTACTCTGTTGATAAATACGTGACATCTGAGTTCTGTTATCCCTATGCTAGATGGTTAAGATAAATGGGATAATTCAAATCTACAACCATCATGTCAATTTTTGCCTTCTTGTCGCTTAAGCCAATTAACGACCCTGTTGCGGTGTTTCTGCTTATTTTGGCGATTATGTTGGTTGCTCCTTTGCTGTTCGAGCAATTACGGCTTCCTGGTATTGTTGGCTTGATTTTGGCTGGTGTTGTCGTTGGCCCTGAAGGTTTAGGATTATTAGAGAGAGACGAGAATATTATCCTTCTAGGTACGGTTGGCTTACTATTTTTGATGTTTATGGCGGGGTTAGAAACTAGCCTCGATGACTTTAAAGAAAATGGCGATAAGGCAGTTGTTTTTGGTTTAGCTACTTTTATTGCGCCGATGATTTTGGGTACTGCTGCGATGATGGCGTTGGGCTATGGTTTTTTAGCTGCAGTGTTAGTTGCTTCTTGTTTTGCATCCCATACTTTGTTAGCTTTACCCGTACTCAACAAGCTGGGTATTATGCGCGTACCTGCGGTGAATATTACGTTAGGCGCGACCTTGATCACTAATGTGATCGCCCTGTTAGTTTTGGCAGTGGTAGTTAAAGCTGATGGGGGGAACTTAACTATTGGCTTTTGGTTGTTTCTAATTCCGGCACTAACTATTTATACTTTTGCTACTTTATGGGGTGTACCTATAATTGGACGCTGGTTTTTTCGCAAGTTTGGACATGATGAAAGTGCAGAATTTATTTTTGTCTTAGCGACTTTATTTATCGTCTCCTATGTAGCTAGTTTAATTGAGGTTGAGCCGATCATTGGTGCGTTTTTGGCAGGAATTGCCTTGACTCCTTTAATTCCTCAACTAAGCCCCTTAATGAATCGGATTCAGTTTATTGGCAATACTTTGTTTGTACCATTTTTCCTAATCTCAGTAGGGATGCTAATCGATCCTTTGATTTTGATCCGCGAACCCAAATCATTATTAATCGCTGCGGTGATGATTATTGCTGAGTTAATCAGTAAGTTTGTGGCTGCCTGGGCTACAGGGAAATGGTTAGGTTACAAATTTGAGAGCGTGATGGTGATGTTTGGTCTAACTATTGCCCAAGCTGCCTCTACTCTGGCTGCTGCTACGGTCGCTTATGAAATTGAATTAATCGATCGCACTACGGTAAACGGAATTGTGGCATTGATTCTCTTTACCTGTATTGTTTCTCCTCTAATTACCGAAAAATGGGGACAAAACGTTAATCCCACCACTTCTAGCACCAGTACTTTACCCGATACCGCTTGTCTTCTTGCACAGAGAGTATTAGTTCCTGTAGCTAACCCTAGCAATGAAAACAATCTCCTAAATTTAGCTCTAATTCTTTCTCAAGCAGTTGATGGTACACTTTTACCTCTCCATGTATTGTGCGATCGCACTTCTCTCGTCAATGCAGAAGCTATTAGTCAGCAGGTACAATTATTAGCAGCAGCAGAAGAAATAGCTCATAGTGCTAATGCGATCGTAGAAACTATTGGTAAGGTAGATGATACAGTCGATCGCGGTATAGTCAGGGCAGCTATAGAACGTCAAGCTAGTTTAATTGTCTGTGGCTGGAAAGGCTTTTCGAGTTATCAAGAAAACTTATTTGGTGGTGTAATTGATAATGTAGCAGCTAAAGCTATAATCCCCGTATTGATTGCTCGTTTTACCCAACCAATCGCGAATACTGCTCGTATTTTTCTGGCTGTCACTAAAAAGCAGGCTTTGTCACCCGAATTTAGCTCAACTCTTGATGTAGCTAAAGTTTTGGCTTCGGAGTTAAAAGCAGGTTTACAAGTTTCCATTGTACTCAGCACAAAACAGACTGAACTATCTACAGTTGAACTGGGCGAACTTACTCAAGATGTTTTTATTGGTCAGCTAAAGGGCAAGTTTGTCAGACAAGTATGTGGCAAAATTCATCGCAACGATCTAGTAATCTTAGCAACTAACACATCAAATCAAAGAACTAATAGTAAATCCGCTGTGGGAAAACTAGCAGAAGCAGTCGCGCGATCGCAATCTACTACTTCTGTTTTGGTAATTCACTTTCCTAATCACTAATTATCGATCTATAAAACTAAGTTTATAATAATTCAATCGCTCAACAATATATGGAGGTTAATTTGTACGGCGCAAATCCTCAAGATAAACATCCGATGCCTGGATTTCCTCAAATTTGTTTTATTAAAAATACAGTAACTAATCCCAAAATTATTATTGGCGACTATACATATTATGACGATCCAGAAGATTCAGAAAACTTTGAAAGAAATGTTCTCTACCATTATTCTTTCAGCAAAGACAAGTTAATTATCGGTAAGTTTTGTGCTTTAGCTAGAGGCATAAAATTTATTATGAATGGTGCTAATCACAAAATATCTGGCTTTTCTACTTATCCCTTTCAAATATTCGGTAATGGTTGGGAAAAAGTAACGCCACAAGAAAACGAATTACCTTTCAAGGGCGATACGATAGTTGGCAATGATGTTTGGATTGGATATGAATCTATTATCATGCCTGGAGTGAAGATTGGTGATGGTGCAATTATTGCTGCTAAATCTGTTGTGGTTAATGATGTGTCTCCTTATGCCATAGTCGGTGGAAATCCAGCCAAGATAATCAAACAGAGGTTCGGCGATGAAACAATCAAAAAACTATTAGCAATTGCTTGGTGGGATTGGGATATCAAAAAAATATCAGTCAATCTAGAAAAAATTGTTGCTGGTAATATTGACGAACTTTCATCTATTTAAGACAATCTTTGAATACATTTTCGCATATGGCGTTAAACTAGGCTGGTTAATTAACCCCAATGAAAGACAAGTTGGTAATAAATAACCCTGATAATTTATCTAGTGAAGACATGGTATCAGGATTAACCATCGAGCTAAAAGATATTTTTAACTCACTTTTGCTGTTAACTGTTAACTGTTCACTGTCAAAGGCTTGGTCTAGCACTATTAGAATTGCTAGTAGCTCGATTTAAGTGATCTTTTGCAGGTTGACAAGTAGGGTCTAGACTAATCGCCACACGGTAGTTTTTGATTGCGCTATTAAAATCACCTAAAGTTTCTTGTAGCTGTCCTAAAAAATCGAAGGCATCGGGTTTAGCAGGATCGCAACCAATTGCTTTTTTTGCTTGAGCGATCGCATTATTAAAATCTCGTTTTCTAGCGAAGTTTCTGGCAGCTTTTAAACTAGCTTTGTATTCGGATATTGATTCTGTTTTAGTTGATTCTGTTTCTAAAACATTGTAAACCAAATTTCTTAATTCTTTGGGAGTAAAAGGTTTTTGCAGAAAATCTACCGCACCCAATTTCATCGCTTCTACCGCATTATCCACTGTTCCGTGAGCCGAAATCAAAACAATCCGAATCTCAGGATATTTAGCGATCGCCTGTTCGAGTAATTCCATGCCGTTCATGCCTGGCATTTTGAGATCGGTAATAATCATGTCGTACTTATCGCCTGTTAACTGTAGCATCGCGTCTTTACCATCAAATGCCGTATGCACAAAATAATCAAGAGACTCCAAAGCCATACTTACAGTTTTTCTAATGTTCTTATCATCATCAACTACCAATATTTTTGCTTGAGACATTATTTTAGAACTCCTAACTCAATTAACTATGTACGACTTTTGGGTACGGTAAAGGTAAAAGTACTTCCTTCACCAACAGTAGAATCTACCCATATTCTACCTCCGTGGGCTTGAACCATTTCTTGACAAATAGCTAAACCCAAACCGCTACCACCAACATCTTTTTCGGTTTCTACCTGCACAAATTTATCAAAGATTTTGCTTTGATACTCAGTTGGAATACCCACACCGCGATCGGCTACAAATATCTCAACCCAAGTGTTTCTAGACACTGCACCGATCTTAATTTCTCCTTTTGGATCACTATAGCGTAAAGCATTTGCGATCAGATTAGTTAGTACCCAAATGATTTTATTGGCATCGACATTGATCTTTGTATCCTGAGATAGAGGCTGCATGACTAAAGCAACCTTGTTTTGTTCTGCCTGAATATTTAAAGCCGAAACCGCCTTATCTAACAAGAAGTTAACTCCGACATCAACAAAATCTAGCTCTAATTTGCCCGACTCGATTTTTGATAGATCGAGCAGATCGTTAACCAATCCTCTCAATCTTTCCACATCTTCGACGGCGGTATCCAACAATTCAGATTCAGATTCTGACAGCTTATCTTCGGTAGTTTCTACTAACAAATTAAGACTCATTGCCATCCCCGTTAAAGGGGTACGTAACTCATGGGAAGCCGTAGCCACGAATTCACTTTTAAGATTGTCTAATTCTTTGAGTTTAGTGACATCTTGCAATAGTAGAATTGCACCGACAACTTCTTCTGTTTCGGTAACAACAGGGGTAATCGCAAACTTATAATACTGAGTACGTTGTTCTCGCTCAACGGTTAAGATATCATCTTCTAGCTGAGGAGATTTACCCGTTTCTGCCGTGTGCTTAAGATTTTGATAAAGAGCGCGATCGCTAAATACATCAAGGAAATGATTATTGGTCGCTAGCATCGATTTAACATTAGCAATATTAGCTGCAATCGGATTAATCGCAATAATTTTAAGTTCGCTATCGACGACAATAATGCCATCGGCAATGCTTTGAACAATGGCATCGCTACGTTGTTTTTCAACAATAACTTTACCCACGTTGAGATCGCGAAATGCTTTAAGTTTCTGACTCATGGTAGTTATTTCCCGCGCCAGCATTCCCAATTCATCTTTGGACTTAACCTGGAGGGCAATATCATACTCGCCACTAGCAATCTTCTCTGTCGCAGTAGTCATTTCTGTAAGAGGTTGAACAATACGACGAGTCAAGAGTAAGCTAAAGCCCAAACCAATTCCTGCTGCCGTAATACCAGCGATCGCCATTGACCAAATTGCCTGATTCGATACCTGTTGTGCATTGTCCGAGGCTGCTTTCATTGCTGATTGGTTGAGATTTTGTAGGCGATCGCTATGCTCACGTATTTGTTCAAAAATAGGTATGATTGTTTGATAGTAGTCTTCAGTAGTAGGATTATTCTGCTGCTGTAGTCTAGAAAAAGCTGTTAAATAATCTTGATAAGATTGCTCGATGCTGGCAATGATTTCGGCTTCCCCTGGGATAGTAACGTTACCTTCTGCCCGCCCCAACCACTTCAAAAACTCAATCTGATTATTCTGAAACTGTTGACTCCCGCGATTGCGATTTTCCAAAAGAAACAATAAAATTGCGCTGTCTTGTCGCTCAAGTGCCTCAATGGTATTTTCTGCTGCGAGAATACTATTGTAATTTTCCTTCAGGATTGCTTCGCTAGCTTTGCCTAAACGACGCAGGTTAGTTATACCCCAACCACCGACTAAAACAACTAAAGCTAACGATAAGCCATAACCCAGTAAGATTTTGTTTTTGAGCTTCATATTCAGTTTTGAAGATTTTTTGCGTCTTTAAGGTTGTTAATAAAGATATCAATTAATAGGATTATCCGATCAAGACGCGATCGTAGTGCCAACTTAGAAGAAATTATTGTGATGACAATAACATTAATTATTTGGGGCGATCATATTTGTGGGGTTTCGCTATAATCCAGGAATGGATTATGACAAATGCAATAGTTTCCCAAATTAATCCCAATGTTTAGGTATTGTAGAGGTGGCGGAATTGGATGAACTTAGGTCAGGATTAGCTTTGGCAACGGAAGAAGAGCTAACGCAGATAACGCAAATATTATTTCGTCGCCGTTTTAATCCTTTAGATTATTGGCAAACTCCTGAGCCATTATCTATTCAAAGTCAAGATTGGGATGTTTGGCTCGATACATTAGAAGCAAGAGTTCGTTATTTGGCAGCAGACGGCATCACCGTATTGCGCGGACGCACCCAGGAAGTATCTTATCGAGAAATACTAGTTAAAGTCTGCCACTATCTCAAGATTCCTTACTCAAGGAGTATGAACGCTACAGATATCGAAGCAGAGATTTTTTTACACTTAGTAACTAAAGCTTGGGATAAGTTACCACCCCAAGAACAATACTCTTTACAAACTCAAATTGGTACGGCTTTAGCAGGAGCTAATCCCCCTGAACCATTGCCTGTAGGCTTACAGCATAACCCCCTCAAAATCTTGCTTAAGGGTACTGGAGTGGTAGCGGTTAGCACGATTTTAAAGTCTTGGCTACTCAAGCATATTGCTAAACAGTTTGCCATCCATTTTGCGACCTACCAAGCAGCGAAAACCGCCATAATTAAAGGTGGAACTACCGCCGTAGTAGGTTTGGGCAATCAGCTAGCATTGCAAACAGCTAAAAAAGGAATGGCGGTGAATGCAGCCCGCTACGGTACTACCAGAGGAGTATTTAGTTTCTTAGGACCAATTATGTGGGGTTATTTTGTAGCTGACTTGGGCTGGAAAGCGATCGCGACTAATCACGGTAGAGTAATTCCCATTGTCTTTACCTTGGCGCAAATTCGTCTGATTCGTGGAGATTATTTGGCAATTGCTTAGTTAATTTGGAGCGAATTTAACAAAGCTTAGAACAAAGAGAATATTTAATAAACAATTCATTAAGAATGGGGTGCTTTTTCCTAAATACCTTGGAACATATAAATGAAGAGAAATCTATAAGTTAAATTTCTAATTCGGATTTTTGCTCTTAAGTATATATGACACACTTTCCTTGGTTAACCACCTGTATTTTATTTCCCATCGTTGCATCTTTGTTTTTGCCGATTATTCCCGACAAGGAAGGTAAAACTGTACGTTGGTATGCTCTAGTTGTGGGTTTGATTGATTTTGCGATCATTGTCTACGGTTTTTATCAAGATTATGACTTTAGTAATCCCGATTTACAGCTAGTTGAAAGCTACTCTTGGATACCTCAGTTAGACCTCAACTGGTCTGTAGGTGCTGATGGTTTATCGATGCCTTTAATCTTGCTCACGGGTTTTATTACCACCTTGGCAATGATGGCAGCTTGGCCTGTTACCTACAAACCGAAGCTGTTTTATTTTCTAATGCTGGCAATGTATGGTGGACAGATTGCTGTATTTGCCGTACAGGATATGCTGCTATTTTTCTTGGTTTGGGAATTAGAATTAGTCCCCGTATATCTTATTCTCTCAATCTGGGGTGGTAAAAAACGTCTTTATGCAGCAACGAAGTTTATTCTTTATACTGCTGGAGGTTCGTTATTTATCTTAATTGGTGCTTTGACGATGGCATTCTATGGTGATACCGTTACCTTTAATATGAGTGCGATCGCCGCAAAAGATTATGCCTTTAATCTCCAATTGTTTTTGTATGCTGGTTTTTTAATTGCCTACGGGGTCAAGCTACCGATTTTTCCTCTGCATACTTGGCTGCCTGATGCTCACGGTGAAGCTACTGCCCCTGCCCACATGTTACTAGCAGGCATTCTCTTGAAAATGGGCGGATATGCCTTATTAAGAATGAATGCGGGAATGTTGCCTGATGCTCATGCTTTCTTTGCCCCTGTGTTAGTGATTTTGGGAGTGGTTAATATTGTCTATGCTGCCTTGACTTCCTTTGCCCAGCGCAACCTCAAACGTAAAATTGCCTATTCTTCCATATCTCATATGGGCTTTGTCTTAATTGGGATTGCTTCTTTTACCGATTTGGGTACTAGTGGCGCAATGCTACAGATGATCTCCCATGGTTTGATTGGGGCTAGTCTTTTCTTTATGGTAGGTGCTACCTACGACCGTAGCCACACCTTAATGCTTGATGAAATGGGCGGTGTGGGTCTAAAAATGAAAAAGATCTTTGCGATGTGGACTACCTGTTCCTTTGCATCTTTAGCACTACCAGGAATGAGTGGTTTTGTAGCAGAATTGATGGTGTTTGTCGGTTTTGCCACTAGCGATGCCTACAATTCTACTTTTAAAGTGATTATTGTTTTCCTCGCTGCTATCGGGGTAATCTTAACTCCGATTTATCTATTATCAATGTTGCGCGAAATGCTTTATGGTCCTGAAAATAAAGAGCTAGTAGACCATACCAACTTGGTAGATGCCGAACCTAGAGAAGTCTTTGTAATTGCTTGTCTATTGATTCCGATTATCGGTATTGGTTTATATCCTAAGTTGGTAACGCAGATTTATGACGCTAGTATTACTCAGCTAACTGCTAGACTGCGTAATTCTGTCCCCAGTTTGGTACAACAAGCCCAAGCACCAGCTAATCTTTATTCGATGCAGTCTTTGGCTGCACCAGAAATTAAGGCTAATTAGATTTGAATTGCAAAAATAAAAGGTGGGCATTTGTCCGCCTTTTATTTATTCACAATCTATCTAACATCAGTTCAGATTAGGAATAAAACTTAAGGATCTAAACTTTTTTCTTTTCTCAATCGAAAAAGCTAGAACGTTTAGCAATTGTACTCTCTGTGTTTTTTCTCTGTGTCCTCCGTGTCTTATCCGAAGGTGTATCCGCGATTGGCCGTGGTTCATTCAAAAAGCGATCAATAAGCAACGAACTAATAAGAGTTCGAGCTGACCTACGAACTGACGTTATATAAAAAAATTCTTTTTAAGAAAAAGATTCAAATACGCCCATTGCACCTAGTCGAATGGTAATAATTTCAACGTCTGTAATTGCTTTGTGAATCCCTTGTCTAGTGCGATCAGGTGTAGTCCAAAATGTTCCTTGAGAACAGGTTTTTCCTCCAGTTTCTATAATTCCACTCAAGACATAAACATATTCAACGCAGGGATGGGTATGAAAGGGAATTTCTGTCCCCGCCTTCATTTTCAGAAGATGAATTGAACCTTCTGGCACAGGTTGCGCTAAGGACAATAACTGTGCGCCAGGAAATTGTTCCAGGTTTGTCCATTGCTCGGAGTTAGTCTGTATAAAAGCCTGTTCCTGCATACTTTCTACCTTATATTTGGATATGGCAGTGAATAATGTTCACTCGCATAGTGTATCATGACTTTCTATAACCATGAAAAAACAGTTAGAAATTACTCATTCTCAGCGTTACGACATTGAAGGAAGATATTCCGCACTGCTTGAGGCTGGTGAAATTTTGTTGTGCGAAGGTTACGATCGCGCTAAACCTCAGCAAATTGCTAAAATGGCAAAGGTATCAGTAGGATTGTTTTATCGACACTTTCAAAATAAACAAGAACTGCTGACAGCCATTATGGTTAGGCATTTAGAGATTTTGCATAGCCAAATTATGCAAAATGTGGAGCAAGATTGTAATCCAGTCGAGGCATTAGAGATTGTGTTGGTTTTGACTTTAGATTACTTTCAAAAGCATCAGGGTTTAATCAAACTTTTTTTTATGCAGATTGGTTATGGAAATACGACATCAACCGAGCAACTTTATAAAAGTAGACAAACATATCGCCATATTTTGCAATCTATCCTCGAAAAAGGCATTGCCCAAGAGATATTTATTCCTTTAGATATTGAAATAGCCATCAACAGTATTATTGGCACAATCAACTGGTCACTATACGATCTACTAATTGTTAATCATCAATATCTTAATGCAGCTAAACTAGCGGAAAGACTGTCGGTGCATATCCTTCGCGGATTGGGATATACGAGCGTACAATATTAGACAATGAGCAACATTTCATTTTTCCATGTTTAGTGATTTACTCAATTTACCCGTAAACCAAAATCGTTATACGTTAAAAATTACTGTAGCTATTGTCTAACAGAATTATCTTCAGAGTTTTTAATTGAGTTTGTCAATCGAAGTTTAACAGAAAGTTCTTTAACTATCGAAACAGATGTTATAAACAGATGAAATAAAGAAGGTGGGCGCAATTGCCCACCTTACACAAAATAATTTAGAGCTTAGAGCTTAAAGCTTGTAGCTTACTTAAGCATGAGCTAATAATTGATCTGCTTGTTTGGCTGTCTCAAAGAAATAACGCACATTATCTTCGGGAGTACCAACTAGTACACCGTGTCCCAAGTTAAGAATATGTCCTTGGTTGCCAGCTTTGCGAATCGTATCTAAAATGCGATCGCGAATAAATTCTTGAGAACCAAATAAGACACCAGGATCAATATTTCCCTGTACCTTCATTTCTTTACCTAGTCTTTGTCTGGCTTCTGCCATATCTACCGTCCAGTCTAGATTGATGATGTCTGCACCAGAAGGAGTCATTCTTTCTAATAGACCAGCACTACCACTAACCAAAAGAATTAAAGGTGTATCGGGGTGGGTTTCTTTTACCTTGCGGAATACCTGTTGTTGGTAGGGTAAAGCAAAAGTCTCATAGTCTTGGGGACACAGTTGACCAGCCCAAGAATCAAACATTTGCACTGCTTGTGCGCCACAGTCGATTTGATAGCAGACATAAGTTGCGATCGCATCTGCTAATTTACTTAATAACTGATGCAAGATCGTAGGATCGGAAAATGCCATGCCCTTAATATTAGAGTAGGTTTTTGAACCTTTACCTTCTACTGCATAAGCTGCTAATGTCCAGGGCGCACCGACAAAGCCCAATACGGTAGATTTATTACCTACTTCCGAGCGCAAAGTTTGTAAGATAGGTTTAATAAAAGGCAAGGATTCGTCTGGCTGTAGGGGATGTAAATCATCTACCTGTTTCTGGCTACGAATAGGAGAAGCAATAATTGGCCCTTTTCCTTCCGCAATATCCATTTCGATACCTAAACCAGGAAGGGGGGTAACAATATCGGAGAACATAATTACTCCGTCGGGTTGGAAAGCTTTCCAAGGCTGTAAAGAAATTTCAATGGCTACTTCAGGAATTTCCGAACGTTCGCGGAAACTAGGATACTTTTCTCTAATATCGCGATATGCTTTCATATATCTACCCGCCTGACGCATCATCCAGACAGGAGGACGCTCTAATACTTCACCACGAGCTGCTCTTAACAATAATGGCGTTTCGTTGATATCGCTCATTTTATTAATTTCTCTCTAATATTTTTTGTGTTTGATTTCATTGACTAATTCATAGAATAGCATCCGCGTCGCTTTAAATAATATCCGATTAAGACTATCTTTACCGCGATGGTAGGAACGATATTTTTCATAGCGATCACTTAGTTGTTTACCAATCTCACTACCGATGATATTTCCTTTTCTTGCCACCATACAGACCGCCCACATATAGAGATGGGTGTGAACTAAAGCTGAACCATGAGATATCTTTTTTTTGGTGTTACCTGAAATTTCATAGCGATAGGACATCCCCAAATAAGCTTGAAACTTCCGCAAAGAGCGATCTCGCTTTTGCATTTTTCCGATCGATCGTTCGTATTCAACCCACACATTACCACCGACTAAAAAGCGATCAATCGGGAATACATGAACTAAAAGTAACGCCCGACAAGTAACTCCAAAACCAAAGCGATCGAATACTTGGTTGTATGGATCAAACTCTGCTCGACGGATAGCAGCTTCTAATTGCTCGGTAGTTTGGGTAATTGACTTTTCAAAATTGATGATGTCACGGGCGCGATCGCGGGTGTAGCGAGAAATGGTAATGCCAAGCTCGTGGGCGATCGATTGAGAGTATTTGTTATTGTACCTAATGGTTTGTGTGTTGAAAGCTAACCAGTAAACTAAAGGACTGTAACCTTTGGTAGAACTTATTTTTATTGAACTTTGAGCAGCTTCGGGAAATTCAAAACATAAGCGTTGCCGTAAAATAGCGATCATACCCGTTCTGAGTTTTTGTAGCTGTTCTTTTTCGTGGAATAGTTCGCGAATTAAAACTATCGCTTCATCTTGGTAATAATCTAAAAACCTTTTTTTACCGTGGACATCAACAAAATCGGCATTAAAATAACAGGCAGCCAAACACAGCGCGTCTTCTTCATCTCGCTTGTTAGTAAAGCCATAGTTTTTTCTTTGTCCCGCTAGATCGCTATGTCCCACCCAACAAAGTTCTATGTCATACTTTTTGGCGACCATCACCCAAAAGTGACTATACCAATGTCCCGATGGTTCTAAAACCATCGCTGTTGGCTTGAGGGATAGTAGTTTTTCTACTCCCGATCTAGAGCAATTAACTTTGTAAAAAGCGCCATTGTTCTTGAGCTTTTTATAGTGAACTCCAAGATTATCAGGTAGTGAATCTAGGCAGCACAAAACAGCCGATCCACGACCGACATCAAGTCCAATTATTCGATTCATATATAATGGGAGTAAGTATTTTTGAGTAAAACTTCAAACAGGCTTATGAAACTCCCACAGGGAAATATGTTCCCCTATTTCTCTCTAAAAGCACTACGTTTGAGGTTTTTTAATGAGCATTTTGGCTTATGAAATTAAAAAGCTCGGAGAATTAACTACTGGCTGATTTCCTTTTAAAAAGCACAAAAAATACTCATGTGGAAGGGTTGGAAGCTCCCACGACACGGCTAAACTCGTGTTTCGATCGCTGCTTCTGGGGGCGATGCTCATCAGGTGGGTTAACTGTGTAATTTTATTGAATCTAAAGTGACCTCGCTACAAGTCAGTTGACGACTATTAAATTTCAAGCGGTACACCCAAACTTGATGAACAAGGGAATAGTAGCATTCTACGATTGTCCAATTATTAATGCGATCGCCTAAGCGGTATTTGGGTTTATTCATACCCATATTTTTTATAAGGTGGTTGTGTCTCCCACATTTTTTGATGAATGTGACGATCGTGGGCGTGTATTGCGTTATCAAGATAATCAATTAATTGTGAAATTTCTTGATCGATTTCAAGATTTAGATCGCTTGCGCCCGCTGCGATCGCATCAAGCCATAAATATGCTATTTCATAATTATCTGTAGCAACAACAGCTTGTATTACATCATCGGGATAATTATTAATATCTTCATTCATTTTCATTATTTTTTTTAATTGATAATTCAACTAGGCTTAAAGCTTCAAGCAAATACGAAGGAAAGCGATCGCGATCGTCTTTCATGATTTAATTACCTCCGATATTGATTAAGATAAGCTACCGCATCAAGATATTCCTTATTTGGGGAAGATTCGGTATAGGCACGAGTCGTATAAGCAGACTCATCTAGTGCATCAATTACCGCCATAAATTGTGTTTTGGATATCTTGCCTTGCTGGTATGCTTTAGTAGCAGTCGCCAGTACGTCAGTTGGTGGCATGGGATTATCTACCCTCGCGCTTGCTTCAATCGCTCCTACGATAAGGTTTAACCCCATTTCCAACAGTCTGGCTTCAGTAGCTCTATCAATGTTACACATGAGTTATATTTAATTTTCAAGGTACGGTTATTCGGTTTAGTAGTACAAAAAATACACCAAACCTGTAAGACAATATCAGCATCAAGTTTTCACAAAATTGCCGTTCTGGGATACTTGATGTTTTTTACTGTTTAACTAAGCTCCATTATGGAGCATCTGATAAATAAAGTCAACCATTATGGAGCTTTATTACAGAGCTTTATTTTGGAGCTATAAATGCTACCATGTCAAAAAGAAAATCATTGAACGAGGATTGGATATTGGAAACTCTAAGGTTAGATTACACAGATTTAACTCAGGATGAGTTTATTCTTGAATGCGGTTTGTCTAGGACAACTTATCAAAGATGGGTAAGAGAAAATCTGACACCTAGACTTACTCCTGAACAGATAGCTAATGTGTGTCGAATCTGTAGGATTTCTTTTAATACCTTTTTCTCAAAGTTAGGTATCAATCTCTCAAACATCCCCAAAAAATAAACCGCCACGGGACTATCTAACTCGTGGCGATCGCTATTTCATGTAATTAAATAATACCAATGATCTGGACAAATAAACATCAACAATTCTGTATCAAGCATCAACTAACAGGCTGTGCTAGAGAACTATATGAGTATCTAGTGCAGCTCGAAGGTGAAAACAGCGCATTAGAAATAGATCTCAAGCATGAATTTAATCCTTGGGTTGCCAAACGTAGGGGTAAACCTTATCATCGCGATACCCTCAAAGCTGCTTGGGATAAACTGCGAAACTTGGGATTAATCCGAGTTAGCAAAAAGTACTCTTGGTGCGTCTGGTCTTGCCTATTAGTGTCGTTAGACCAACTCAAGCCACGAAAAAAATCACGAAAACGCACCCAACCTCGCGGTTTTGCCCCTTCAAAGGATAGTAATCTCGAACAGTCCCACCTACAGCAGCAGCATATCTTTAGCCAACTACTAGATCAGGTGAAAATCAAGCTTCAACCCAAATATCTAAAACGATTATTTAAGTACTCAGTCGATGAGGTCAAAAAGGCGATCGCTCTCTATCAGCATCGTTGTTTGACCTCTGTAATCAATAATCCTGCAGGATGGTTAATCGAGTGTTTGCGTAATGCCTACTGGCTTGATAGTCCCATGTATCAAACTTAATTGATTAACGATCCATCTTATACCTAGTATTTAAATAGCACGTTTAAATTACGTGTTTATTTAGAGCTTTTAAAGATGAATCGACAATTAACTATTTTTGATAAAGATTTAGGAGACAGCGATCGCCTTAATGTGTCTCCTACAAATACCGTAGGAGACACCGAAAACCAGGCAATTGAGAGATATTTAGCTAGGGCAAAAATTGAGCCGTCAGTTTGTGTCAAAAAATATCATCCCAATGGTAGAAAAACCCAATATTTTCGTCTTGATTACCGAGATCCAACTTTTGGTAAGCCGAAAAGTATCCATATCCGTGGCGGTAATGTCTCAAGTAAATTAGCTAATTATCGCGCTGGCGTATTACAAAAGATGATCGATCGCGGTGCGGATTTAGCTGAGATTATTGCCCAAGCAAAAGATTTCAATCAAGATTTGTAGATTGACGCATCCTGATAGCGATAGTGATGTACGCCTTGATAATTACCGTTGTTGTACTTGTAAAATTTGGTTTCTTCTAAGACATCGCGATCGACTAGATTTTGGCAGTGAGATCTAACCGCACTAGGGTTGATATTCAAAATATCAGCTAAATCGCTGATGGAATACCAACGGTAATTCAACTTGAGAAAATCGATAATGGCTTTTTTGTTTAACTTTCCCCTAGCTTGAGTGTATTTATTCATATTGTTAGGGTCGCAATTGCATTTTTCCGTCGTTGGGCATTATCAGCTACATAGCCTAGTAAAATGCCCACATTTTTGTGTCCTGTAATTGCCTGTACTGTAGCAATATCAATGCCATTTCGCACTAAATTAGTGATGAACCACCTTCTAGCACTATGACAGCTAAAACCGCGATGGTCTAAACCACACTCAACAAACTTACGTTTCCAGTAGTTCAGCACTGCGTTATAGGTCAAATGAGAGCCATCGCGTCCTGGAAATAGATAACCTTTATCTGGGTGATTATAATTTGCTAGATAGCTTGCCAAATCAGGATGAACATCTACTTGCCTAGTCTGGCTTTTACCTTTGCGGGTATTTTTCTTAAAAGTGATGCTTTGGCGCACTCGACCGTTACTAGAGTAAACATCAGAAATATCAAGCTGAAGAATAGCACCAATTCGCTCACCTGTGAGTATAGCGATTTCAAATATAGCCCGATGCGCGTCAACATCGAATACCCTGCGTATTTTTTTAATATCGCTTGGTTCAAAAATGGCAGCTTTTCCATGTCGTTTAATTTTCATGCTTGAACTGTGTTTTATGTTTTATAGAGCAACCTTTTACATAGTTACTATTAGCAAATCAATTATTTAAGACACCTCAATCATAGGCATAGTAATAGCTATACGACATCAGAGAAACTATGTAAAAGATACCAAAAACACACTTTTATTTAACAGTTATTATTGGGAACTATATAGCTAATTCCTATTAATTTACGACTTACACACTTTTCTTATGGCTAATCTAACTATGCTAGAAATTTTTGGGTCAAGTTCTTACCCAGATTTTTCGATTGAAGCCGATCCAGCAGATAGCTGGTTTGAAATTTCATTCGCTCTTAATGATTTTAAAGATGTCGATCAAGGTGGTGAGATATTAGGCGGTTTGGGTATTAGCGATTTAGACACCAACAACGCCGAATATTCTAATGGCTTAAAAGCAGTTAATATTTTTTACGCCATGATTTTGATGATTATCCAAGCCCAAGCCGATAACATCAACGCCGATCCAGAGCAAAAAATTTATGTTTCAGAACAGCCCGTTAGACTTGGTAGCGGTAGTAGGTCAGGACAAATACAGCGCAGCTTTACCGTTTCCTTTTTCTCTCAGGGTAACGTCGAACAGATAGCCGATATTGATGATATCTAATGGGTAATTTTCACTGCATACCCGATGGCTGTGCGCGGGTAGTCTATCAAAAATATCAGCTTGGAGGGATTCGTTATCGCTACCCAGGACAAAATTGGATATATGTTGATGGCGATGATTATCAAATCGAAATCGAGCAAGAAACAGGAGATGATATTGCTTATGGTGTTAGCGGGTACATGACTTTATATGCCAATGGGCAATGGTATTATGAGAATCAGCGAGTAGCCACTATCTCTCCTCGAAATTACAAAATTTTAAATCTAGATAACCCCATTAGATTTGAACTCGTTCCCGAACTTTATCAACACGCGCCTCAAGCTTACGTTGATTTTATCGACGATGAAGGAAATATAACAAGCGCAATATTATCAGGCTATGTAAACAATTCAGGCTGGATTGAGGATACCTTGGCAAGTGTTGTAGTTCAAAAACTTGTTTATACCCAAAAAAGCGGGAATAATTACGATGTTGAAGCCTATCAATATGGGGTAGATCCTGAGTTTTCACAATCTTGTAATTTCAAGGTATTTAAAGAAGAGGAAACAGTACACGAAGAAACAAGGGAGGATTGCCCAGAGGTTGAAATATTAGATGGTTGTCAATTATCTGATATTCACGAAGAAATAATCATTGATAAATTATCTTATTTAGAAAGAATTGAAATAAGAAATCAATCAATTAATACGGTTTATGTTTCTCCTGTTGAAGCACCTTTTTTAGATACGCAATCTTTGCCAGATGAATGTTTAAACATCTACAAAACCATAACAGGCGCACCACCCTTTTTATCTGATTATGTGCTTTTGCCAGGAGCAATTAACCCCTATCAATTTATTGCTCAGATTTGTTCACCTACTGGATGCCCTGCACCTGAATATGAAGTGATTTGTGATTGTGAATGTCAGTCGTGTCCTGATGGAAGCTGTGCAGTTGAATGCGATGGTCAAATTTGCTGTTATGACACCACTACAGGGCAAGCAGTAACAACAATACCTATTGAAAATTACTGTGAGGGCGTATGAGTTGTAACGATTTATGCACCGCAGCTAAATGCGCCGAACTAGAGGCGAGGATCGAAGTTTTAGAAGAGACGATTTATGAACTTGAATCATTGGTACAACTTCACATCAATCAAGATATCCCCCAAGCGCACAATTACGAGGGTAACAACGATTTAGCATTACTTGAGGCTGCCTTTAATGCTCATGTAGCCCAAGAAATTCCTGAAGCGCATCTATATCAACCTAACTTAGATTTATCCCTTGATTTTGCTGATAATGCTTTGTTGGCTACTTTAAATATAGATGATGTTGTAGTAGATGATTTTGTTGATTTATCTGACCTTTTAATCTCAAGTTTTGGCATCAATATTAATGAGGTTGATAGCAATTTATATGAGTTTGAAATTACTATTAATGACTCGGTTGATACGACACAATTTAGCTTTGCTGAACCAGAATTAACTCTAGAAATAGATGAATTATATCCTGGTGAGTTTGGCGCGTCGTTAACGGTTGGCACTGTTCAAACACAAGATAATTTTACCGTTACTTTTCCTGATGAATTTCAACAAAATCAACAGTCAAATGTTCAAGTCCAACTAGATCATTCTAATGATGTTTTAACTGTTTTTGTTAGTGATGGGATTACTAATGATTCTGATTCGATTTTTCTTGAAGTCAATAATATTAATAACTTTGGTGGTGGTGAAGTGAGTTGTGAAGGCATAAGCCAAGAATTAACAGATTGCTGTTCAGCTATCTTGAGCGCGATCGCCAATGCTCAAAATATCATAGTGGCTGAAGTTGAGGATAGTGAAAATAATATATCAAATAAAATTGATGCAGCAATTCAACCGATTGAAAACAGCTTACTGACAATCGAAAGTGACATCGATCGCGTAGAAAATTATGTCACAGTAGACATTACAGGCGAGTTGAACACTACTTATCAATGCGAGTTTGCCACCGATGATAACGATCAAATAATTCCTGCTTACGCTGAATCAAAATTTAAAACTACAGATCTTAGCACCCAACAACTTAAAGGATTAGCGGGTATTCATGAATATCTAAAAATTATCGCGGTTAATTTAGATTCAATCCACGCTGATGTCTGTAAATCGATAGACCCTATATCAGATATTAAATACAGCGATTTGTACCGCTTTTGCAATAATTCTAATATTAATCGCTCTGATTATTCCGATACTGAAGAAGGTGAAACTGAGTATATTGAGGCAATTAATCAATATTTAGAAAGTTTGTTACTCGAATCTAAATATAATTATTTGATTACGGGTAGAGATGAAAATAGCTCAGATACATTGCTTGAAGCTCCCAATAATTGGATAACTCCAATACTTGCCGATTTTTCTTTGATTCAAAGCAGAATCAACAATAATGCTATTTGCGATCTTGAAATCTCTGGAGAAACGGATGTAGTAAGCATTGTGGCAAGCGATCGCTTTGTTCGCAAAGTAACGGGTAAAGTGTTGATTCTGCATTTTGTCACTTTTGATAATTATCCCAAACGGGTTAATAGTTCTGGTTATCGACCAGTTCAAATCCCTGCAGCGTTAGAAGAATACGATTGGTTAGCTAACTTTGAGGATCTACGTTGGCAACAGGGTAATTTATTTGGTGAACTGCGCTTTGTTGAGCCTTATGTACCCGTGTCAGGTTGGTTTGCCAGTAAAGAAGCTGCTAATGTTTATTTTGATAAAATTCTTACTTTAACGAACGCCACCGAAGATAATCGCGTATTCCCCGATCACAGCAATCCTAAAACGGCAATACCAATGCGACAAACTAGACCTTACAGGGCGTTTATTAAATCAGTTAACGAATTGGGTCAGGGTGTATGCCACGCAGTTTACAAACCATTAGAAGAAAATGGAAATTGAACCACAGATTGAGCTTTCTGGTAGTGCGTTTAATGGTAATACAATTCAAGCCACCAGACCAATATCAAGTATTAAGGGTAGATCAAAAACTAATTTTGTTGCTTTAACCCATTGGTGTCGAGGTAATTTTATCTCAAGGCAAACTGGCTACAGCCTAATTAAACGCAAACTGTTGATTGGACAAAAACTTTGGGGTAAGTGGTGGGTATGTGCTAATCCTGACTGTTTTGATGAGCTACTTGAATACTTAGGAGTCGAACAACTGGCTTTTGACGCGGATAATTTAGAGTAACTGTTGGTTTTTGTGGCATACCCAATGGGTATACCACAACTCTCTAGGGGCTACAGAATGAGTGAAAGTTAGGCTAGGCATAACTTTACGACAAGAATAAAAATAGTTTAATTATGCCTAGAAATATAGTTCCCGTTCGCTTTGTTCCAGATTCGGGAACGGGTTATTTAATGGATATTAATCGAGAAATAGCAGCAAATTCTCGATTTGTTTTGCCTCCTGATGTTGATGACGATCAAAAAGATGTAATCCTTACAGCCATTGGCGCACAGCCTTTAGCTTTAGCTAGCGTACCTATTCCTTGCCCCGATACTATTAATGCGAGTCTACGTAAACTACAATTTTTGCGTACTGGTGGCGGATCGATGAGCGTTCCTGTCTCAAGCCGTAATGATTTGCTTAGTGCTGCAACTACCATCAAAGGTATACTTGATGCTGCTGGCGATGATGTTGTTTGTATCAAATTAATAGGTGAAGAATTTCCCGATCTCGCCGATGAGTTGGGCATGAATTACAACAACACCGTAGCTGAGTCTCACGTTTCAACAGGAGAAAGTAAACAGCTTTATCACTCTGGCAGGATTGCTTATAGCACTGATGCTGGTGGTGTTATTTTTCAACCGATTAAATCAATTACTAATGAGGAAGGAGTCTCGGCTACTCAATTAACTGGTTCTTGGGATTTTTGTGTTGGTGATTTTGAAAATACTTTAGCTTGTCGTGGTAAAGGTCGCACCAATCCTTATAAACATCGACGCTTTGAATTAACCTTTGCTGTTGGTACTTCTGGTGCTAACGCTGGAGATCCAGTAATTATCGAAAACACTGAGACGATCGAACTTCCAATTAAATCTAGTGATGGGACAGAGATTTTTAGTTGTGGTCAAGCAGCAGCCTCCCTTGATGGAGCATACTGTATTGCTTATCGTGGCGAATCTTACAGTCGTTTCCATAAATTACTTCCTTAATTAATTTTATGGTTTTGGTTTGGCAAAATTATCAATCTGATTTGGGTAGAACCTACCCGATGTACCCCATATCTATTGAATCGAATAATCCAATTGATTCGACGATTAATCCCCTTTTATTGCTCGATGATACGGCAGCTTCACAAGTGTTACGGGTACGTAATGCTTGTTTAGTGGGTGGTTTGACTGCTAGAAAATTGGTGTTGTATTTAACTAATGGAGCTATTTTTACCCTTAATTATCCTTTGCCATTTAATCAAGTTTTAGCAATGGATCTTACTGCCGATTCCAATGTTCAAGCTTGGGAATTTATCGGTGAGGTGGTTAAATACGGTCGGCTTAAACGGATGCTTGACAATGTCTAGTAGCAACTACATTTCTTACAAGTTTCTCTATACCGACGACTTGAAGCGAGAAATCATTAAACGCCATCGCTCTTATCTAACGGCTGATAATACCACAGAAGATACACCAACTACTCAACTTTTTTTAGACAAAGTAATCGATGTTGATTCAAAGGTAACGGGTACATCGACGGGGTTACGGCACGTTGATTGTTATGTGGGCGAGCGTAAATTAATTGCTAAAAGCCCCTATGCTCCAGGCAATCCGCTATTAGTGGCTCACATTGAAGAAATATTGGCAGACGAGCGTTGCGATTGTGGCGATTATGTAGGAGAGCGTTTGACCCAAGGTGGCAATACAAACAGTATTCAGTGACAATTTATCCCCTTCAACGGGTAATTTATCGGCTCGATTTACTAATGCTACGGCTTTTTATATTGCTGCACCTTTAGCTAGTTTTGAAGTTGAAATTGATGTATTTTTACAAGTTTATTTACCGACGGCTTCGAGCGAAAACGTTCGTAATTTAGCTTTAGGCAAACTCAAAGATGGACAGATAAAACTCAACGAAACGGATACAGAAACAATTGTTTCAATCCCCTATGAGTATGTTGATTCGGGTTTAGAGATGGCTTTATTTTTTCTGCCATCATCAACTACCTATCTTGAAGTTTATGTTATTGGCATTTCTTGTACCCTTTGCAAGATTCAAGAGGAGATACTGGCAATCGACGATCGCCTTAACAATGTCGAGTCTACCCTAGCTGAAATTTTAGATGCAGTTAATGCCATACCCGCAGGTAATGGCAATAACGGTAATGGCAATAATGAGCCAGAGCCAGAACCAGAGCCAGAGCCAGAGCCAGAACCTCAACCCATCGCCAACGCACCCGCTACATTAGAAAACTTTTTCATATTCTTATAATTTATGGAACTTCAAAACGCGTCAATTACTTACGGTGAAGCTAGTACAGCAAGTTTAATTAATACAGAAGATAACTTATATTATCAAGCCGATCGCATTAAAAACCGCATTGTACTTGATTTTGGTGTAGTCGATAAAAACAAAAGAGCAGGAATGGAACTCCAAGCTAATGGCATCAAAACATCATGCTTGCTTAAGTCAATTCATGCACCATCAAAAAACTCTACTGATGACGGTCTTGTCTGGGAAGTACACGACAAGGTTGATACAGGCGTTAAAGCTAGATATTCTCTACAATTTCTCGACCGCAATAATTCCCCTTTTGCCTATCCCGAATTGGTATTAATGCCCGAAAACGTCATTTTTGTCACTCCTGGTCAAGACTCACGGGTTTTGATGGTCATCGAACCAATTAATCTAATCACCACAGCTACTAATCTAATTTCATGATTTTACCTTCTCAATTATCGGTCGGTAGCTCTACCCCAATCTATAAAGGCTCTAACTTTACTTGGGGTGAAGCTACCAAAAATTGCACCCGTTACGTAGGCGATCTTTTCGTAGATAACAAACTTATTTTATCAAGTAATGCCATTGAGCAAAATATTATTGCTACAGCCCAACAACTAGATAAAGTGCGATTAATCCTTGGTGGTCATCCAGTTTGGGTTAATTCTTGGTATCGTCCCAAACATATCAATCAGCGGGTAGGCGGTGCTAAATATTCTCGACATCAATATGGTGATGCGGTCGATATTCGTTCTGATTACCTATCGCCTCAAGCCATCTATCGCCTCTTAGATAAGGTACATGATGGCGGTTTAGGTAGATACTACAACTTTATTCACCTTGACTGGAGAGGATATAAAGCAAGATGGTTCGGTTAAACACTCCCACAAGCGGTTTTTGGAATTGTACGGGATTGGCGATCGCGATTTTATCGACTGGCGTTAGTTGGTCACTTATTCGCGGTAACGCCGTTGAAATGGAATTGGCTCAATATAAGCTCAAGACTGGCAGCGCATTGTATAAGGTGCAAAAAGCTAGCGATGCTTTAGAGCAAAGTGCTAACTCTCTACATTTTGCCGACCCCCAAAGAAAAGAAATCATCTCAGAAATTGAGCAATCACAAGAGTTTTTAGAATCGGCTGAAGCTGAGATCGAACAAGAAACAGAACAATTACTAGAGGAAAAATTAGCCGATGACCTACACCAAAACAATTTATAAAGAAAGTTACGCTAAATTTAGTATCGTTACTCGCATTGAATCAAGTATTTATCGTGAGGGTTATCGAGAGGAGCAATTAACAGTAGATTTTAATCCGATCATTGCCACGTTAAGCGATCGCGAAAAATTGTATGATTACAAATTGATGCACTGGCAAGCACAACCTAAAGGTGCTAGAGAGTGGGGTATTTACGATCCGATTGAAGACACTTATAAATCTTCAGTATTTGAGGATCATTTTGCTGGTTATGGGGCGTGTAAAATGATCATGCTGCCTGATGATGGTACTACTACTACTGTGCCAACTTCAGTAATTTATTTTTGTGGCTCTTTGCCTATTAATAGTGATGCTGGTATGACGGTGAACCTTGATTCATCTCCACCTAATGCTTCTTAAATTATAGTGAGTGGGGTTTCCTTTTAAGATTTTTTTTAGTGCAACTGTTAGCTTACCATTGCCCAAGGGTTTGATCGCCTTCGGTAATTGTATAATTATGTAAAGTGTCTGGCAGTATAAAAAGGTCGATCTAGCTAGCGTAGCTCAAGCAAACAGGGCTAGATATTAGAGAACAAATGGCTTTTTCTAAATCCGACGTTGAGTAAGGTTCAACTAGATAGGCATTACAATCTAAATTGAGCAAAGAAATACCATCTCCTATAGCTAAAATCGGAATATTTCGCGTCAGCCAGTCTAATCTCAAAGTAGCAACTAAGTCCATTTCTTTTAATTTCGACCATTCGATTTTTAAAATAATTAAATCTGGTTGATTTTGCTGTATCCATCCCAGAGTATTGGAGTTTTGAGAAGAAATGTAGACTTGTTTAAATGAATTTTCAATTATTGAGTTTAAAATCAATTTTGTTGTACTATCCTGAACGACAATAATAGTAGGCAATCTGGAGTCGTCGTTTTTGCTGGATATCATATTAGCTCTGGAAGTTTGCCAAAATTGCTGTAACTTTTGCTACTTGTTAGTTTAACGCTGATTTTAAATTATATTTAAAGTTTTTGATAACTAATAACTATATTTTTATGGCAAAAAAACAACAAAGATCAAGTTTTATGTATTTCTTAGTAAATCCAATATTTCTTCTACCTGTTGATGAAATATTGGCTGACGTTTAATGCGATAAGATCGTACATTCGGTAATTTTGATTGTTTTGCTCCTGTAACTACGGTTGAGTTAGATTTCAGATACGATTTCTCAACATTCTTTGCTTTATAGTCTGGCAAATTAATATGTAATTCCTGTTTGATTGTTCCTGGTTGTGCCGAAAGTACGTAAATTCTTTGGGATAAAAAAACTGCCTCTGCAACGTCATGAGTAATCATAAAAATAGTACAGCTTGTCTTGTGCCAAATCTCTAGTAAAAATTGCTGCATTTTTTCTTTAGTCTGAATATCTAATGCACCAAAAGGCTCGTCCATCAAGAGTATTTTAGGCTTAGTTGCTAAAGCACGAGCGATCGCAACTCGCTGTTTCATCCCTCCTGATAGCTCTTTGGGTAAAGATCTAGCGAAGTCTGCTAAACCAACTATTTCTAAGTAATATGAGGCAATTTCTCTTCTTTTTACAGCGGAAACACCCAATAGTTTCAAACCAAATTCCACATTTTTTTGTACCGTCATCCAAGGATACAGGGTATATTTTTGAAATACTAAGCCTCGATCTACACCTGGTCCAGTTACTAGCTCATTATCCACCGTTATTTTCCCCGAAGTCGGAAAATCTAAACCAGCAATCAACCTTAGTAGAGTCGATTTACCAGAACCAGATGCACCCACAGCACAAACAAATTCTCCTGATTCTATGTGTAGATTAATATCTTTTAAGGCAGTAATAGTTTCATTTTTAGTCTTAAAACTTTTATGTAACTTTGATATTTCTAAGTGCATTTTTAAAAGTAAAAATTATGAATTATGAATAACAAGGTAAATCTGAATAATTAATAACTAATTAAAATGCTTAAAATGCCCATTTGCAAGTGAAGCGTAGTAGTAATCGAAAAAATATATCGATCGCAAAACCAATTAAGCCTAAAATAATTAAACAAGCAAAAATTTCATCAGTTTTTAAAAACTTTTGAGCTAATAGAATTCTTTTACCCAAACCTTCGGTAGCTGCTAATAGTTCGGCAACTACTACCAAATTCCAGGAGGCTGCCATATTAACTCGAAAAGTATCGATAATGCGAGGAATAATATAGGGAGTGATTACTTGTAATAAAACTTGTTTACGTTTACCACCTAGAGTATAGGTTGTTTCAATCAAATCTTGAGGTACAAATTTAACGCTATCCATAATCATCAATACGTTAAAGAATACCGTACCGATAAATATCAAAGCAATTTTGGGAGCTTCATCAATGCCCAAATAAATAATTAATAAAGGAATAAAAGCGGGTGCAGGCATATAACGTACGATCCCCACAATCGGCTCAAATAATGCTCTAATACTAGGAAACGTTCCCATTAAAATACCTAAAGGAATTGCCACTATAGCCGACAACAAAAATCCACAACTAACCCTAGTAAAACTACTAACAATATCCTTAGTTAAATATCCTTTAGACCATAATCGACCAGTTGCTTCTATAACATCTTGTGGTGATGGTAAAAAAATTGGTTCTATACCTGCGTACTTAGATATTAAAAACCAAACGATAAAAGGAATTACTATAGATAGACCAATTAAACTCCATGACAGTTTTTTGGGTATAGTTTCATTAATACGCCAAAAAGTAGTTGCTTTTAAACTAGATTTTGATATTTTTAATAACGGTTCATTATTCATAATTTATTAATGAAAATGGTCGAACAATAAATATAATTTGGTTCGACCATGTTTATCAAGAAGATCATTAAAGAATGATAGTTAATTATGACTTAGCAGAATCAGCATAAGCCTTAACAAACTGACTATCTAATATTGGTTCTAGCTCTGGGGCTTCGGGAATAAAACCAACTCCCACCATAAAATCACTCATCCTTTTAGCAGCGAAGGGCATATGTTTCATATTATTCCCATCACTAAAAGCTTCAAGGTTTTCTTCAATATTGAAAAATTTTGTACCCTCTTTAAATAGCTGCAATTCTTCTACTGTGACATCTGCTCTATTTGCCATAATTTCATCGGCTTTTTTAGGATTTTGTTCCATGAAATCTCTAATATCAAACCAGGTATTAACCAACCCTTGAGCTACATCTGGTTTTTCGTCGATGAGTTTTTGGCTAACTGCTAATAAATCAGGTATTGCTCCAGGAAACTCTTTAGAAGAGATTAACTCTTTGCTTCCTTCTCGTTTGAGAGCAGTCAACCAGAAGGGAGGAAAAGCACCTACCGCATCTACTTGTCCCGCAGCAAAAGCAGCAGCAGCAGCACCCGTTTCTAATGGAACAATTTCGACATCATCTCGCTTCATGCCAGCTTCTTCTAAAGCCAAACTAAGTAAAAAATCGTCAACTACACCCTCTTCTACTGCAACTTTTTTTCCTTTCAAATCTTCAATAGTATTAATATCTTTAGTAACAATAATTTTGTCATTTCCTGCAGAATTATCATTAACTAATATTGCTACTTCTCCATTAACAGCATCAGCAGCAAAGGAAATAGTATCGTTAAGAGTTTGGCAATTACCGTCTAGTTGCCCAGCAGCAAAAGCTTCCATTGACTCTAAATAACCATCAAACCATTTCATTTCCACATTGAGATTGTTTTTAGTAAAAATTCCTTCTTGTTCGGCGATCGCCCAAGGCCACCAACCAGCCCAATTACTATAGCCAATCACGATAGCTTCTCCTTCGGGGGTGCTGGGAGTATTTGTTGGTGTATCTGAAGATTGGGGGGCTTGAGAACAACTAATTACTAATATTAAAGTCGCGCAAAATACGCTGACCAATGATATTATTTTTTTTCGATTAATTCGCATTATTAATATTAATTACTAAAATACACAAAGCTAGAAATATTCAAATTTAACATCGACTAAAATACACATTACTAGTTGTCAGTTATATTTTTTCTAGCTGTAATAATTTTATTTTGGTTGATAAGCTTGGTTGCTAATTGTTAGCTACTAAAAGTAATTTCTGTTCAACTCGATCTAGTAGCCAATCAAACCATAGATTTTGACCCTCTTTTGTCTTTTCAGATACAGAAAAAATAGCTACGTCAGGGTTCATTTAACGAATGATACCGAGATCGCAGATTCAATATTGATTTAGTTTGATGCATTGTTTCAGTTGTCAGTTATCAATTATCAGTTATCAAGATATGTTGGAGATGGGCTTCGATGCGTTCAAACCAAGCAAGGATAGCGGGATATTGATTTAAGTCAAATTCTCCTCGATCTACCAGATGGGTATAACTATAAAAGATTAATATCGGCAATAGTGTATCTTTCTCCGACCATAAATCTGCGATCGCTCGAGTACTATTTCATTACTTTTCGCGCAGCATTATCAAAAAAACTTTACTTTTTTAGCTATTAGCCAACAGCTATCTCGATAGCCAACTGAGTTTACCCATTTATCATTCACAGAAACACCTAGAAAGATTTATATTAATTTTTATAACATTTATATTATTTAATTTTTTATAACTATGTTTGTGTCAACTACCAAATACACCCTCAAAAGTATTTCTGCTTTTGTAGCGTTTTATATTTTATTCTTAAGATCGCTCAGGCAAATACGGCGACTGGTTTAATTGCTATCAATTAAGCAAAAATACATAGATTCTAAAGCTCTTTCCAAGATAACCTCATGTAGTCTTCTTCATCGCTTCTTCAATAGACTCTGGCTTTTTGGTATCTTTCTTCTCCATAAAATCACTGAAGATCTGAGGATTATACTGAAGATACATGTTTTTCTAACGAGTTACTTTTGAGGGAGATCAAAATAACTCCGAGCTAACAAATGCTTCAACTGATTAATCATTAATCAAGAATTACTTTAGCGGAGTTGGGAACTAGCGATACAAGTGATAGTGTCTATGACTTACAAGACATTGTTCTAGTCGTTGACAATAATCCTTTGTCTTTAGTTTTTGCAGATTAAGTAGATAAAACCTAACCTTTTCATACCTTTTTTCCAAATTAACTTAAGTAAAAAAATGTCCGATGCCATATTGTCTATTCAAGCCTTTGAAAGTCTAGTTAGCATTTCAGCTAGTAAAGATAGTTTTTACGTCCTCGCATCGACTATACGAAGTCTCCACAATAGTTTAAAAGAAAACGCTTCAGACAGAGGTGAAGATAACTACTTAAGACTGATGGCATGTTTACTTGAAAATCATCTTGATACACCCAAGCAATTATTCCTACGTCAGCATTTAACCGAAACAATTGCTCGTCAAACTCAAGACGATTATGCTGCCCATTACTTTAAGCAGCGATTTGCCACAGCAGAGATCTATGAGTTGCTAAAACATCATCATAATTTAACCAAAAAATGGCTGATTATTAGTGATGTTGATTACGACCAACAAAAATTTAAGATTAAACAAATTTAGTTTCAATCACAATCTCTGATAATTCAAATTACTCAATATTTGAAATGCAGCAATCAGATCTTTTTGAAAATATTAAGAAATTTCAAACGGTATCTCTGTCAGTTGACAGAAATTTAAAAGAAATAAACAGTTTCCTAACCTTGGTTAGGAAACTTAATTTAATTTCGATCTCTAATCAGCAATACAAACGAAATAATCTTCTACTTCTCCATCTTGAGCTAAGCCAAAGGAAGTACTATTATCAATAGTGTCAAATGATGGATCAGTACTCACGCGGAAACGACCGTAGGTAAAGCCACGGGCAACACCAGATAGTCCTGTCCACTCAAGAGTAACAAACTGTTGACCACTACCTGCAGCAATAGTTTGACTTACTGCTTCGTTGGCTTCAAAAATACCATCATTATCAAAATCGATCCAACCAATCAAGGTAGCATCTTCGGTAGTATTGTTAGTAACATCAACCTCAACACTATATTCGTCAATATTGTAGTTACCCATTGGCTCAGGGAAGGTGACACCGTCTTCATCATTCAAACCATTAAACTCATCAGAATTAGCATCAGCGTTGTGGAACTCTCCGCCATCGGCATCAATGTTATTGCCTAGCTTAAGATTAGGATCGATGATATGGGCAGCACCATCATCTTCGGCACGAGTTCGATAATCGGCAATCTCCTTACCATTTTGAATCAAATTATTCGATGCGCTCAAAGTATCTGATAGGCTATCAGGAGCATCGCCATAGTCTGTATTAAAGAATTTGGCAGCATCCACCAAACCAAAGTCTACGGTCATGTCGCCGTTCGAGTCGCGCGAATCGTCTTGATTGCTACCCAAACCAAATTCACTCCGAGTTTCTTGACCGATCTCTAGAGTGATATTGGGAGAAACAACTTCTGTACCTCTGCCTGCTGATTGAATACCATTATTGTCATTATCAACACCATTATCAATGGCAACAGTATCAGCTGAAGAGAATGGTGTATTTTCTAAAGCATTCCCTGCATCAAAGTTACTCTCAGGAATAACTACTTGATATTCTCCTGGGGCTAAACCATCAAAGAAATAATTACCATCACTATCGGTAACTACTCCTCCTAAGCCGTCATCGGCAGTACCCAAGATACCATCTGCACCCACTGGTATTTCATTATCATTGGTATCAAATAGTTGAACTAAAACATTTTCGATGCCAAACTCATTAACATCGAGCAGACCGTTATTATTTTCATCTACAAATACAGTCGAACCCAGACTGAGTGCAGCTTCAACAAAGTTATTACCTGAATCAGTTTCGGCAGAAGTTATGGTAACAGCAATAGTATTATCGTTCCCACCTTCATTATCAGAAATACTGACAAAACCACTGGGTTGAGTTTGTTCGATGGTGTAGTCTCCAGGCAGAAGATTACCAAAGGAGTAATTACCATTGTCATCCGTATTAGTGGTAGCGATGCTATTTCCATTACTATCCAATAGAGTTAATAGGACTTCAGGAATGGCTACATCTCCTTCGGGGTCAAGATCCATACCTTCGGAGACATTACCAGTGATGTTACCATAGCCAAAGAAGCCCAAGTCCACGGTCATATCACCGTTGGCATCATTAGTACCATTGTCTTGATTACCACCCTGTAAAGTTTCCTCGGTAGTAGGTTCATCAAGCGCACTCAAGGTAATAACAGGAGAAGTAACAACTGTGCCAGTTCCACCTGCTTGAATGCCATTGTTATCTCCATCTTCACCATTATCTGCTGTATCGATATCAGTTGATGTGAAGGGAGTAGTGTCTAACGAACCACCCGTATCGAAGTTACTCTCAGGAATAACTACTTGATAATCCCCTGGAGTCAGTCCACCGAAGAAATAATTACCATTATTATTGGTAACCATTCCTCCTAATCCATCATCAGCAGTACCCAAAATACCATCTCCGCCTACAGGTATTTCAGTACCATCAGCATCAAATAGTTGAACCGTGACACTATCGATTCCAGATTCGTTATCATCTTGAAGACCATTATTATTGAGATCTTCAAAAATAGTAGAACCAAGACTGTAGCTATTAATCGAAACACTTTCTAAACTACCATCTGTGTAGTTATTTAATGCGCTGTCAATACCATCACTACCATCTCTCTGTTCATCGGGAGGGGTAGAACCTGTAGAATTAGGACTAGTTCCAGTACTAGGTAAGCTGCTGTAGGCGATATTAACGTTATTACCAGCAACATCTCCTGGATTAAGAGTAGCTGCTAGATCTGCTGTGTAAGTTAAGGTAATGGTTTCACCGATAGCGACTTCTGCTAAAGTTTCATCGATTTTACTAGAAGTAGAATTACTAGTTCTCGTACTTAAAGTACCATCCGATGAAACGTCAGTAATTTGCAGATTGTTATAGTTACTGCTTGCAGGTTCGTCAAGTAAAGTTACATCAAAGGCAGTGGAATTACCTTCATTGGTATAGGTAACAGTAAAGGTAACTGTGTCTCCTGCTTCTGCTTGTTCGATATCTGCGGTTTTGAGAACGTTGGTAATCGCAGGTTCGACAAGATCGATACTAACAATATTAGAATCAACATTATCAGTATTGTCGCCACTGACAGTAAAGCTATTGTCTAAAGTGCCTGGATCTTGATTGCCAACAACATTTTCGACTACGGCATTAAACTCGATCGCAACATACTCACTGTTAGTATCGTTATCGGTATTGGTTAGATTACCAAGGGTAAAAGTGGGATCTTCACCAGACTCAAAAGTAGTATTAGCATCATCACTATCGGTAGCTATGATATCGAAATCTGGAGTAACGGATGGATCGGTACTGGCAGCATCTTCATCAGTAATGGTATCGGAAACAAGTCCACCATCAGAAACCAAAGCAACTTTACTGGTTCCATCATCAAGGTAGCGTAAGCCCTCTGGGAGTAAATCGCTAATTTGTAAGTTGTTGGTATTTCCCTCAGGAATCTGCACCAACAGACGATAGCGAGCAATTTCGCCAATGGTTAAATTATTACCAGTAGTAGATGCTTCGGATGTTTCGACAATAGATTTAACTGGATCGAAAGAAGAGGTAGTAATTGCTGCAACATCGCTGACGCTATAGTCGTTAGCTGTACCACCTGGATCGACACCATTGCGTTCTCCATTATCTGCCCCTGATGCTGATGCCAGATTTGAACCTGTAGGATTATCTACTGTACCACTTTCACCTGGCAAGCTAGTATAGGTTACGTTAGCATTATTTTCTAAAGCAAGAGTGGGAGTTACATTAGACAGTACTTGAGCCGTATAGTTAACAGTAACAGTGGCATCTTGAGGAAGTAGATCGGCAGCCAAGGATATTTGATTATTGGCAAGATCAGAACTATCAACCAGATTGAGAGTACCACCAGTACCAGTACCAGTAGTTGTACCATCATTCCAACTAATAGAATCGATACTCTGAAGTTCGAGGAATTCAGGTAAGGTATCGCTCATCTCTACATCAAAAGCAGTAGAGACACTACCATTACTGACAGGATTACTAAAGGTGACTGAATAATTAACCAGATCTTGGGCATCAATATTGCTGATGCTATCGGTAAAATCTTCACTAGAAGATTCTTTGACCAGCTTGTCAACTTCAACTTGAGGCTCGACAACTTTTACTCTAGTGATGTTAGAAGTGTCTAAAACATTGCCATCAGAGATAATTTGGAAGTTGTTTCTGAGGATATCTCCCGCATCGTTAGTAGTACCAGCAACAGAATTGTTATCGACTAGAGCATTAAACTCAATTACGACAAATTCATCATCAACATCGCGATCGCCGTTAACAATATCTCCTAACTTGAAGTGAACATCTGTTCCTGTGTTGTAATCATCCTGATTGTTATTGAGATTAGAGCTAATGGCAGCATCATCTAAATTAACAAAATTACTAGCATCAGTAGCCTCACTACCAGTATTGGCAGGAGTAGTACCTAGAGTAGAGGAACTTACACCATCACCATTAGATACAAAGGCTACTGTAGAAGTACCATCATTAAGGAAGGTGTGACCGTTAGGTAAATTATCTTTGAGAACAAAATCAACTGCACTCCCTTCAGGAATACGGGAAACTAAGCGATAACGAACAATCTCACCAATAGTTGCCTCACGAGCATTGCTGAAGTTACTACCATCCCCAGTTTCTGGAGTATGAGCTTCGGAAGTCGCTACAATTTCTTTAGTTGCTTCTGGTTGTTCAATTTCTACCGTAGCATTGTCTTCAATCTGGTCGAAGCTATCACCACCCTCAAGATTGGAGTAGCTAACAACTCTAGCGGTATTTTCTAGGGTTGCAGGATTGACGTAAGTACTATCGGAGTTGACTTGCAAGTCGTAGGAAACGATCGCAATATTTCTACCTGAAGTTTCGCTAAAAGCATCGATCGCACCCGCATCAGTTTCAGCTGTTAGGTTATCGCCAGTAGCAGGAGTAGCACCAGGATCGGTTAATTCAATACCATTACCAAATAGATCGTTACCAACACTATCAGGATCGCCTAAACCAGTAAATTCAAGCTCTGCACCCGTTCCATCGGTAACATTGAGATTTAAACCACCCGCAGGAATGGCAAAACCATCAGGAAGAGCATCTTGAATTTGGGCATCGAATGCACCTTTACGACTACCCCCAGTATTTTCTACTACAATGACAAAGGTAACAACATCTCCTACCTGTAATTCACCAGTGAGGTTACTATCAACAGGTGTCGTATCTAAATCGCTAGAAGAAACGACACTATCACCAGAGAAAACAGGGGCAGAACCAGGAGCAAAGGTGATGTCACTGGGGCTAGGAGGAGTAGGATCGAACTCGACATTCTCATTACCGCTATTGTGTGCAACTACACCTTTAGTAATGTTTAATTCTGGTTCGCGCAGGGTAATTTGTACGATCGCGTCGCGGGTAGATACCTCATTAAAAGTATTTTCTTGGGACTGTCGTGCTTGGTTGGTAAGTAACAAGTCATCGGTAAAAGGATCATCTTCTGCGGTGACAGTTACCAATAGATCGACTACAGCAGGAGTGTTACTGACATCATCAAAATCACCGTAAAAGTAATTAAGGGTATTTGCCTCAGCATCAAAACTTAAACTGGGAGTAGGCGAATTCCCAACCTGATGGAAAGTATCTAAAGGTCCATAATGGGTTTGTCCTGGATTGGGAACAGTGGCACCAGTATCATCAAAGGTTGTGCTGAAAGTACTGCTAGCAAATTCCGTACCGACATCAAAAACTGGTAAGGGGAAGTAATCGGTTAATTGGAATTCTTCAACATCGCTGGTGGGAAGTTGATAGGTTAAGCGATAAGTAATGCTATCCCCTGGCGTTACTTCTATATCGGAGGTATAACCATCTAAACCATCATCGGGATTGTCATCGGTATCTGCACCAGGCGCAACAACACCGTTAATGGCATAAATACTCTTAAACAGACTTCCATCAGAGATGCCAATTGATGCAGCCGTATCATCGTCTTCTCTTTGTCCTGTAGGCGTTAAAGCATCGGCAGTGCCAGGATCGTTAGTATTATCAGAGTCCAGAACGTTAAGAACTGCACCATCAATTAAGGCTTCGTTTTCTAGGCGATCGCTTTGATCGACAGAAGCATCACCAGATTGAAAAACATCAGAGTATTGATCTTGAACAATGGTTTGGAAGGTAATTGTTCCTGTTGTCGCACCACCAGGTAACAGGGGATTATTGTTAAGATCTTCAGGATCTTGGAAACCACCTTGGGGAATAGCACCACCAATCAGTTGACCATCTAAACCACTATCAATTAATTCGTCGGAAATATCAAAAGTTAAGACAGTATCGCCACTATCGTCTTGAACATTATCAATATCGGTTTCATCAATAATTAGAGTTTCACCACCATCAGAATCACTAACCTCACTGGGAGTATAGTTATTGAAAGTAAAGTCTAATTCCCCTGTAGAAGTTCCCCCTTGTTCGTTAATCTCAACAATAGGAATAAACTCAGTATTGAATCTTTGACCATCAGAGAAACTATCGGTAACGATAATATCTTCAAAAGCAAAGTAATCAGATACTTGGAAGTCTAGAGTGTAGGAAAGAGTATCCCCAGGGATAAAATCTTGACTGTTATCCTCGGCATTAACAACACTCTTTTGAATCGCGATCGACTGTTCTTCTAAAACATGGTCTGTAACATTATCGGCATCCCCCGCTTCGATATAAACTTCTGGATTCTCATCTCTAGAGTCTATAGCAGCCCAAATGTTGTTGCCATCTGTAGTGTCGTTATCTCCTAACTGAGATTGATTAGTGTCAAAGATATCATCGCCACTATCAGCATTGATAATGACATCCCCTGGTGCATCCAAACGAGGAACATAAAAATCAACGGTAACAACTACATCATTTTCTCCATTGCCCCCTGTTACCGAGTCAAATCTTTTGGTTAGAGTACCTCCAGGGGTAGGATTACCATCAGCATCTACATCATTTTCGGTAATGTTTGTAGAACCAATGGAAGTCAAACCACCATCATCAGGAGTACTAACATCAGAAACTACGAAACCCTCATTAACACCACCCGCACCGCTGTTGGCAACTTCAATTGATGCGACATCAACAAACTGCATCGTATCGGGCAGTAAATCGGTAACATCAAAATTATTAATGGTTTGTCCTGGTGCAATATCGACGACAAGTTCGTATTGACGGACATAATTAGGTCCAGTTGAGGTTTCGCTTTCAGGACCAATATAATTTTTGGTAATTCTGACTAGTTCAGGTGCGATCGCATCGTTGGTTTTGCCATTAATATCTTCTAAAATAATGGGGTCAGCACCAGGATTATCTAGAGGATCTTCGCCAAATTTATACCCAGTCTGGCTAAGAATATTAAGCGGTGTATCCTTATCTGCCAAATCACTAACATCAACAGTTACAGCAATATCAGCAGGAGGTTGATCTGGCACAAAGCTACCAAAAGGAAGCTCCATGTAAACTACCGTATCTCCTGGTTCAAATCCTGGCGGTGCATCAATTACAATTGATTCATTACCAACGGTTACAGTAGCCTGACCATTCTCGTCAAAAGTATAGGATTGCTGAATCAGATCTACGCCAAGATATTGAGCCGATTTAAAGGTTAAACCATCATCTATGCCACTACCAGCACCATCAGCACCAGTGGTATCAAGATATAACAGGCTAAAAGGACCATAACCAGGATTTACTCCAGTATTATCAAAAGTAACAGTAAGTTCTACATCTTGTGCGCCGATAAACACATTGTCGGGAGTAGTTATAGTGCTACTGGCAACAGCAAGTACTCCTGCATAACTTTGTTGTGTTTCAGCAGTGAACGCAAGTTCATGTTCTTGAAATTCACTTTTAACACGTGACCATGTTTGATAATCAAGCTGCCAGTTACCACCTAATTTGGCGTTACCAATAGGAGTAGTAGATGCAGTAATTTCTCTACCAGTAAGATTGCGGAGTTTGGCGATAAATTCTTGACCAGCATCTCCAGCAGCTACGTTACAACCGTAGAGGAGGAGACTGGGGGACGGGGTGGTGAGGGGGGGACGGGGTGAGGGGGAGAACCAGGTTTCGATATCTGACTTATCTTGAGTTAGTGTATCTAGATTTAGTTGGCTATTACCCAGATACAAGCAACCTGGCGAACCGTGAGCAACAATATGAACTTTAGAATAGTATTTTTTCTTTAGTACTTCCGTTATTTGAGAAATACCATTGCGATCGCTTTCTAAGATAATTACTTTAATTCCTGGTTTTACACCATTCGTTAAAAAAGAAAGGTCTAGAACTTGAGAGTCTACAAAAACGATCTGTTGATTAACTTGCATAGAGTCAAATCTAGTATTTAGATGTTAGTTAATTAATTGTTGGTAGGCTTAATAGATAGTACGAAGCAGTAATATTTCTCAACCTTCATCTACGCCATATCGATCAGCTGCAAAATATGTTTCTAGCGGGAGTATTACACATTAGTAGTAATAAGTAATCGGATATGAATGTACAATAAGAAGGAAGAGAAAATAAGCAAAAATACTATTTATATCCATTAAAATGTAGTTTCCAGTTAATAGATTAATCTTAAATTTTCTAAAAAACATCAGAGAAAAAACTGACATTAAATTGGCTTGCTACGTTAATGCCACATCTTAAATTGGTTTTAAAAATGTAATTTGGTTAACATTAATCAAGTAAATGTAAATTAGTTAACATTAAAAATACTGAAAACAAATTATGTAATTTTAAAAACTAAAAATACTAACTACTGTCAAAAATTTTATTTCTTATCTTTAATAAATAAAAATAAGTTTATAGGGGTATAAATATAATTATTGGTTCAACTTTAATATTAATTAAGCTGACTACTTGATACATCTTGAAAAGGCTAAAGCTTAGAACATTTCATCTCACAAATCAGACCAAATTAAATGGCATCATAGTATTTTTTTTTAGCCTTTTTAGAAACTAAGCAAGGTTGAGTATCTTGGTAGGATAAAGCGAGAGGAGAAAACAAATCGCGACCTTTTAAAAGGACTCTTTTGAGCATCTTCGTTCGACACTCTGAGCTTTTGTAGCACGGCTTGGAACATAGGATTTCCATTCGCGCTTGATTAATCTTATCACTATAAACCATCCAAGCCAATGCTTTAAGATGGCGTAAGTCTTGATACTTGCTGTGTTGCCAGACAAAGCGGTCTTGAAGATTTCTTTCATAGAGCTATTGCCGAGGGCGACTTAGTAAACTGAACAAAAGAATTCCTTTAGGGCATATGGAGTTTTATGGACAACCAAAAAATTAGAGATAGTGACAGCAAGCGATAGATAGATGGGCAAGAAAAGTGCTAGCTTATATTTCAAGCAGAAGAAAAGATCAAGTATTTCTGAAATTAGAGGTTTTATTAAAAACCTCAGGAAAACTATTGGAAAAAATTGGACTTAATGAATAATAATCCTACAGACACCTCCGCACAATGCCCCTTCCGTGGAACCCGAATTGGGGGGGCACTCGGCTCCAAACCACAAACAGATGACTGGTGGCCAAACCGACTTCAGGTCGAGCTGCTTCATCAAAATTCTCCCCAAGCTAACCCGCTACGAAACTTTGACCGCCAAGAAGCGTTTGAGAAGATTGACTTTGAGCAGTTAAAGAGCGACATCAAAACACTGCTAACCGATTCAAAGGACTGGTGGCCAGCCGACTATGGCAATTATGGACCTCAGATGGTTCGTATGGCGTGGCACGCTGCAGGCACTTACCGAATCGCGGACGGTCGTGGGGGAGCGAGTAGAGGTATGCAACGCTTTGCGCCGATCAATTCCTGGTGGGATAACGGTAATACCGATAAATCACGTCGGCTACTTTGGCCAATCAAGCAGAAATACGGCGCAGCACTTAGCTGGGCAGATCTGATGGTTCTGACTGGCAACTGCGCGCTTGAAATCATGGGCTTGAAGACCTTTGGCTTTGGCGGTGGTCGCATTGATGCTTGGGAGGCGGATCGTGCCACCTACTGGGGTCCTGAGTTCTGGAACGGTCAACCGTTTAAAGAAAAAGAAAATGGTAAGCAGCTGGCTGGTCATCCAGATCAAATGGTCACTCGCGATCTTCGCTGGGTTGGTGAGCCAAAAGACAAATACTATGACCTCGAAAATCCATTAGGAGCTTCCCACCAAGCGTTGATTTATGTCGATCCAGAGGGTCCTAACGGCGAAGGTAACCCCCTTGACTCGGCGCGAGACATCCGCGAGACTTTTGCGCGTATGGGTATGAATGATGAAGAAACTGTCGCTTTGATTGCGGGCGGTCATGCCTTTGGTAAAAGTCACGGTATGGTTGCACCAGACAAAATTGGTCCTGCACCAGAAGGTGCACCGATTCAGGCTATGGGCTTGGGATGGCAGAATCCAGAAGGTACTGGATTTGCCCAATATACTATGACAAATGGAATCGAAGGTTCTTGGACACCAAATCCGACTCAGTGGGATAATAAGTACTTAGAAAATCTGTTTAAGTACGAGTGGGAGAAGACTAAGAGTCCAGCGGGTGCTATCCAGTATCAGCCGAAAGATTCTGATGCACCAAAAACACCAGATGCTCACAAAGAAGGTGTCGAACACGATTTAATGATGATGACTTCGGACATTGCTTTGAAGGAAGATTCTGCATATCATGAAGTCTGTCAGCGTTTTCTCAATGACTTCGACTACTTTAGCGATGCCTTCTCACGCGCTTGGTATAAGCTGATCCATCGGGACATGGGGCCAAAAACGCGCTATCTGGGTCCAGAAGTCCCAGAGGAAGATTTAATCTGGCAAGATCCAATTCCAGCCCTCGACCACGAAGTAGTTGATGCTGCTGATATTGATTCTCTTAAGAACAAGATTTTGGCAAGTGAACTGACTGTCTCGGCTCTCGTATCGGCAGCTTGGGCATCAGCATCGAATTACCGCAACTCCGACAAGCGTGGTGGCGCCAACGGGGCGCGTGTTCGCCTAAGTCCACAGAAGGATTGGGAGGTAAACCGTCCGCAGGAGCTAGAAGAAGTCCTATCAACCCTAGAGAAAATTCAGGCAGATTTCAACGGTGTTCAGTCGGGTAACAAAAAAATCTCGATCGCCGACCTGATTGTCCTTGGTGGCTGCGCTGCAGTCGAGAAGGCTGCACAAGATGCGGGGGTTCAGATTGATGTTCCTTTCACCCCAGGTCGGATGGATGCGACTCAAGAACAGACTGATGTTGAAAGCTTTGAATGGCTAAAGCCAGTCTCGGACGGTTTTCGCAACTATCACAATGATGCTTTCGGCTATAAGGTAAAAGCAGAGCGGATCTTCCTTGATCGCGCACAGCTTCTCACGCTGACCGCTCCTGAGTGGACGGTTCTTGTTGGCGGACTTCGCGCCCTCAATCAGAATTATGACCATTCTAAGCACGGTATCTTTACAGATAGCCCTGGTGTTTTGACCAACGATTTCTTCCGCGTTCTGACAAGTATGGACTACGAGTGGAAGCCAATCGACAATCGCGAGATGCTCTTTAATATTTGCGATCGCAAAACGGGCGAAACTAAGTTCACTGCTACACGCTGCGACCTCATATTTGGTTCAAACGCTGAGCTACGGCAGGTTGTCGAAGTCTACGGTGCTAACGACGGTCACGAGCGTATGGTCAAGGACTTCGTCACGGCTTGGAACAAGGTAATGATGCTAGATCGTTTTGACGTTCGAGCTTAACGCCATAGTATAAGATAAAACTAGTTTATAGCGCCTTTGCAGACATCAAAGAATATCCTGAAGGCGATCTTTGATAGTTTTCTGTAAAGGCAGTGCGGATTTTATCTACCTGACCAAAACTACCAAGCGGAATATATAGATTCCCCGTCGCACATCAGATAGAGCAACCTGTTGGGGAGTCGTTACCATCATGACTCCACAGATGGGGCTTTCTTGCACAATGGTAATTTGAGCCTCTCCCGTACCTGGAGGTAGATCGATAAGTAAATAATCTAATTCACCCCATTCCACAGTTGGTTATTTTATTAATTGGTAACGGTTTGTTGTTGGCGAATTTTATCGATCGCCTTTTGAGAAAAGATCTTCACATCGGTATCAGAATCGTCTAAGGTTTGCTGGAGAGCGTTTAAGACATTAGGATTGCCTATATTTCCTAGGGCGATCGCAGCATCACGGCTAATATCAGAAAACGGCAGTATATAAGGTAGTGCTTGTGCGTCGTGGATTTTCCGTAACAGTATTAAAACATTAAGCTGCATCTGAAAATTATCTTCGTGAATGTAATCTAATAGCATCATCAGATCCGCAGGGGCGATTAACTCTTTTAATGTTGAGAGGGCTTCTTCTCTTACTTCCTCGTCAGGCGATCGTAATCTCGCGGACGTATTCTTCTGGAGTAGAATTGCCAGGAATCACGGCAGTATTAACTCCATCCATGCCCATGGCGATCGCACCACTACGTCGAATATTAGCTTTTTCTAAAACTAAAACTTCTGCTTCTGGGTTGGCTTGCTTGGCTTTAATCGCTGCCATCGTCCCAGCAGTACCACCGCCGACTACTAAAAGCAATCAGAATATGAACCAATTCAAAAAAATAAGGTGGGCAATGCCCGCCTTATTTTTTTTATTCTGTAACTAATAAATTTTCAAATTACTTATTATTTTTCAATTATGGCATCGCCGTCAGTTTCTACATCTAATTCTTCACGACGAATCGTTTCTCTAGCAGATACTGTATCTTTTTCAACTTCTTTACGAATGCTTACTTCTTCGCGGACAAAAGCTTGCTTCTCAATATCAGCAGTTTCTTCATAAACTTCTACTCGTGCAACTTCTCCCTCATTAAAGTTGGCTGTTCCAGGAGTCACCACGCTAGAGTCAGTAGGAGTAGTACGTTCGATAACTACTCTTTCTCTTTCAACGGGGACAGATACAGAAGCCGTTTCAGTTTCAATTCTTTTGCCTACTGTGACCGAACCTGCGCGGAAACGCTCTTTGTTAGCAATTAGACGCTCTTCATAAAGTTTGAGGCTTTGACGACCATCAGTTTCTTGATGAGTATATAAACTGGGTTCGCGGTCGTAAGTGTAGGAATCAGAGGTATTTACAGCATTGGTATTTACAGTATCGTTGTTATATGCACCACTATCATATCCTTCTGTTGCATTTTCTTGCAGATATACGGTGTCATTATCGTCGTATTCTACACCTCTATAAACGGTTCTAACTCTTTCCTCGTAGTTATAATCAATGGTCATGCCATCGTCATACTCAGGTAAGTTTTCAGCCTGTTCTTTGGTCAAACCTTTAGCGTACACTCGCTCTTGAGCATAATCAACACTAGCTCTACCTACTGGTAATAAAACTTTTTTACCGAAAATCCAGAAGCCAGTGTCTAGCACCAAATAGCGGAAGCGACCAGTTTCATCAACAATAATGTCATGAACTGAGCCTATTTTATCGTTGGTATAGTCATAGACAGAAAAACTTTTAATATCTTCACCACCAAAAATCTCTTCTTTGTAATCAGGATATAAGTCAGCAATTTTTGCTAAAGCCATAGATTTATTTACTCCTTGTTTCTTTTGTATTTCAGCTACTTTTCAAGGTATTAATAATACGATTATTTTACATCCCACTTATGAGATAGATAATAAGAACTATGGCTATAACTATAGATATACTTTTAAAGTTGTAATCACTTTTCTATCCCAAGATAGGTAAGAAATATTTGAATATTTTTAATAATAATAGATAGAAATGTAGAAAGTACAATAAAAACATTTAGAAATATGGATAACGCACCTAAAAACGATCAAGAAACTCCCGTAGCTGATGGTGGATTGCAAACCCCTCTCAATCCTAAAGAGCGCAAAACTGGACAAGAATCTGGTCTTGATACCCGCGATGGTTCAGAACCAGAAGCACCTGGAGCCAGAAATGATGTAGCTGGAGATCCTAACCAAGGTACAGAAGCACGTTAATTAATATCTACAACATTTATATGGTGTCGACAGCCAAGCTTAAAATGAACTTGACTGTCGATATTTTTAGTATTTAGAGTTATTTTAATCAGCGTGAATCAATCCGAGCGAGATCGCGATCGCCAAACAAAAGGTGACAACTGGCAACAAGAGTTCAAAGAAATAATTAGTGGAGCTTCAGGCGGATTTTTATTTGGGATTCCTTTACTCTACACAATGGAAGTTTGGTTTATCGGCTCTTATGTTCAATCACCAATATTATTGAGTGTTTTGGGTGTTACTTTTATCATTATTTTACTACTTAATCGTATTGAAGGATTTCGTCCCCAAGAAAGTGATACATGGCCAGGTGCGATCGCAGAAACTTTTGAAACCTTAGCTATTGGAATAATTTGTGCAACATTAATGCTAATAATTTTAAGACGAATTGATTGGCAAACCCCCTTACTAGAAATTTTAGGCAAAATAGTTTTTGAGGGTGTACCTTTTGCTTTGGGAGTATCATTTTCACGATCGCTTTTGACTGGAGAATTAGAAACAGAAAACGAATCAAATCAAAGCAATCAAACAAATCGCGAGGGACAAAAAATTGTCTGGCGAGATACAATCGCCGATCTTAGCGCAACTTTAATTGGTGCTTTATTTATCGCCTTTAGCATTGCTCCTACTGATGAGATTACTGTTTTAGCAGCTTCGGCTTCTCCTTTAGAACTCTTAATTATTATGGTAGCTTCGCTATTAATTTCTTATGGTATCGTATTTGCCTCAAACATCACCAATTTTCAGCAACGTTATCAGCAGCAGGGTTTGTTTCAGACTCCTCAAAGTGAAACAGTAATCTCCTATTTAGTATCTTTGGTGGCGGGAATACTAATGTTGTGGTTTTTTCAGAAACTAGCCTTGAGCGATCCTTGGTTTGTTTGGCTACGCTACAGCATTATTTTGGCATTACCTGCCAGTATTGGTGGTGCAGCGGGACGTTTAGCAGTATAGTTTTTGATACTCAATCGTTAATATAATCAAAATTATGCAGCAAAATCCCTGGAGGCGATCGCTTGCTGAAAAAGTAAGCTTTAGTATCTCTTTATTTGTAGTGGGCATTATCATCTCTTTAATTGCTTATACCTGGATTACAGGCAATAACAACCCACCAATCTTATCCGTGACTACAGGGTCAAACATTAGACATATTGAGCAACAGTATTATGTCCCCTTCACTGTAGAAAATTCTGGAGGAGAAACTGTCGAGTCTGTAGAAATTGTCGCTCAACTCCTATTTGATAATCAAGCTAGGGAAACTGGTAGCCAGCAAGTAAACTTTTTGTCCCGTCAAGAACAGCGAAAAGGTGAATTTGTTTTTACTCGCAATCCCAGTCAGGGGGAATTAAAGATTAGAGTCGCCAGCTACAAGTTACCGTAGAAAATTAATAATTTAAACTAAGTTCTATTTAAGTTCTATTAAGTTTAGTTTTTGAGGATTTAAAAGACAAAACAAAGCGAATATCAGTTAGTTGAGATTGCAGATAAACCAACAGTTGATTGATAAAAATTAAGATCCCAAATATTTCTAACAATTCTTCTATTCTGGCAGCCATACCGTAAGCAAATGTATCAAATCCAAAAGTATCGGCAACATAGCCTCCAACCATTTCCATACCGATCGCTCCTCCAACATATATAGAGCCAGCTAAAATAAACATAGTTCTGGTTTTAGCAGGTAAATTTTGAATAAACTTCCTGAAGATTAACAAGAAAATTACTAGTAAAAATAAAGCAGGAACTACCCAAGCAAAATAAAAAATTCCCTTAGCATTTATTACTCCTCGCAAAATAGGAATTAATAACTCATGAACAGTACAGGCTTCATCTATAGCCATGTATAAAAATATAAAAGATAAAGCTTTCCAGTAGTTGACAAATTTTGCCTGTCTAGACTTTTTGATAGTAGCAATTATATGCAGCAGGTAACTACAAAAACCTAAGGTTAAAGTAGAGTATAGAGAGGGAAAGTTAGATTCGCGATCAAAATTAAAATAGTGAGGAATAATCTCACTACCATTAGTTGAGTTTAACCATTGAACAATTTCTCTCTCTACAATGTTGCCAACAATTAGCAAAATAATGACTCCTAACAAAAATTTAGTAACTTTTTGCGGAGATAAACTATACATTGGTAAGTCTAAACTATTCGATAAATAATTGTTATTCATATAAATATATTTAAGTTTGGCGTTATCTAAAAGTATTCTATTAATAAATACTTAACCTATTCATAACTTTACGCAAACTAAACAATTATTTTACGGAAATACTATATATTTAAATAGTTTTTAACTAGCCCAAAATAAGAATTTTATTTAACCTATCCCAGAGTTCTAACTAAGTTGTATACGACGATAGCGAGCCTGTAAAAATAAATATATCCCATAAGAAATTAATCCTAATGCCATTAAAGCAAGCAAAATTTTACCAAAAGGTTGTTGCACTAAAGTTAATAATGCGCCATCTAGTCCCTTGACCTTTTCAGGGTCGTAATTTTTGGCAGCTTGCAAGACAAAAAAACCAATCATTATAAATACGACACCTCTAGCAGCTATACCAAAGCGACTAATATTAATTAGCCATTTCTGTTGTTTACTATTTAGATTTTTAAGATTAAGTTTTTTACGAAACTTAGTTTTATATGCGCGATAAATACGCCACAAACCAATTCCAATCGTAATTGCACCAGCAATCCCAACTAACCATCTACCGAAAGGTTGCTCCATTACCATTGCTGTCCAATCCTGTTTCGAGCTACCGCCACCACCACTATTACTATTACTAGATCCTATTGCTAGTAAACCTGCATTGATGGCAACACCAGCATAAGTTAGACCGCTTAAAGCATAACCTAAACGAGCAACAACACCCTTGGCGTCATTACCTTTATTTCCAGGATCGTTAAATGCTTGAATTAACCTCCAGATGACATAGCCCACCAAAGCAATCGCAATCATTCCTAATAATATTTTGCCAAAAGGTTGTTTGGCGATCGCCTGCAAAGCCCCTGAAGTATCTGTAGTTTCCCCGCCAAGATTAAATGCCACCAACAATGCCAATACACCCACTACAGCATAGACAAAACCTTTCGCAGCATAGCCAAATCTAGCAAATGTTTCCATAATTATCCCATGTTTTATTGTTTTATTTATTATTTAGTTTGTGTAATATAGTTGTTTCTAATATACATCTAAATATGTATTTATTTTACATATTGTCCATCGTATTTTTATGCTTTCTTCAAGTAATAGAATTATTTTTAGAGATTAGGTATTGTAACTACAGATAGATGTATATTAATGATTTACAGCATTATATTTATTAAATCCAAAATTAATTACCAGTAATATATAAATGAATACTTTATTACAATCATTAGAAGTTAACTATTTAGCTATTGAAAAAACATCTAAAATAGAATTAATAATTTCCGATCAGTTTGCTAGGTTAAAAAGCGTTTGTAACTATATTCAACAATGCAAAATTAACGTTGCTAATATTGCAAGTCAAATAAATAAACCAATTGACTCTGCTTATTTAGTAAGTATTAATATCACTATGCCAGAGGGATTCGATCTTTATACCTTACGTACCCCCCAGGCAAATAGTAATGACTCGATTGAAGATGCGATCGCCGATGTTTTTGCGATGATTTATCGCAAGCTAATTGAAGTAAAATTAGGTCGATGTTAAAATGCCTGGCTGTATCGCATTTTTTATTTGATTTTAAGAAAAATTCATTTTATTCTCAACCAAAACTCACTTTAGTTGGTTTAGATAGTGAGAATGATACTTCTTAATAAAAACTATGAACAAGACCTTAATTTTAGCGGGAATTTTTAGTACTATAGCGATCGCTAGTTGTGCTAATTCGACTGGTTCTTTTCAAGCTTCAATCTCACCTGCTAGTAGCAATACCTCCGAAACACCAACAGTAAAGGTTGCAGTTAATCAATCCTTTAACTATCAAGATTACGCCCAAGTATTACAAACCTATGTAGACGATCACGGGTTAGTTGATTATGCTGGCTTACAGGCAAATCGAGAACAGCTAGATCGTTTTAATCAGTCTTTGGGTGCAGTTTCTCCCAATACCTATGCATCTTGGAGTGAAGCCGAAAAAATTGCCTTTTTGAGTAATGCTTACAATTCTTTGACCCTCCAGTCTATTATCGACCAAGAACCACTAAAAGATAGTATTCGAGATATTAGGGGAGTTTGGAATAGACGCAAGTTCAATTTGATAGGAGAAGAGAAAACACTTGATAATATCGAGCATGATATTTTGCGTAAAGATTTTAATGAGCCCAGAATTCATGTCGCATTAGTCTGTGCTGCTATTAGTTGTCCTCCCTTACGTAATGAACCATATTTACCCGAAAAACTTGACGCGCAACTAACTGACCAAACTATCAAATTTGCTAACAGCGTTCATGGTTTTGAGCTAGATCGCCAAGAGAATAAGGTTTATCTATCTTCTATTTTCAAATGGTACGGTAAGGATTTTATTGAAACCTATGGTACCGATCAAGAATTTAACGGCAACGAACAGCAAAGAGCAGTATTAAATTATTTTAGTTCTAATTTAACTCCTCAAAATCGACAATTTCTCAAGCAAAATGACTACGATGTCAAGTATTTGGACTACGATTGGTCATTAAACAAACAATAGTTCAATAGATTTCAATAAATGTAAAAAGATCGCTCAGTTAATCATAAATTAGGTGACCAAAAAAAGGGATATTAACTAAAAATTTACATATCTTTTGTTAAGGTAGCCTTACTTGAGTAGGTATAATCACTCTTAACTATATAATGCAAACTATCAAGCCAGTATCAGAATCTAGAGGGGCAGTATATGTCAAGCGAAAATCTTTAAGAGGATTTTCCTTGCACACTACTACCTTAGTGATTTTGTCAATCTTAGGATTCTTAGGAGCGATCGCAGCTTCTTGGCTGTTGGGCAATAGTCACGTCACAGAATTATTCATTAACCTGCATCTAATTCAGTCCAATCCTCCTAGCTGGCTAATGCCTCCACAGGTAACTAAAGAGTATTATTTACTCGCACCCACAGTAATTTTATTTGTGTTGGCACAGATAGTAGTCAAATTATCGCCTCAGCCTAATAATTGGTCTCGTCGTTTGGTGGCAGTAATTTTATTAGGTTTGTTTTTACGTTACTTCGCATGGAGATCCTTTTCTACTCTAAATCTAGCCAACCCAGTAGATGGCATATTTAGCGTGACATTATTTTTAATGGAATTGTTAGCGATGGCTAGCGGTGGGATACAGCTTTTATTGTTACAAACTGTCAAAGACCGCGATCGCGAAGCGAATAAATATAGTTTAGCAGTCCAGGAAAAACGCTACAGTCCATCAGTAGATATATTGATTCCAACCTATAACGAACCTGATTTTATTCTCAAGCGCACCATCATGGGTTGTCAGGCAATAAATTATGACAACAAGCAAGTATATATTTTAGATGATACCAAAAGGCAAAGCGTCAAACAATTAGCTCAAGATTTAGGCTGCAACTATATAACGAGAAGAGATAATACTCATGCCAAAGCTGGTAATCTCAATAATGCTCTGAAGCAAACTTCTGGAGAACTAATAGTTGTTTTTGATGCAGATTTTGTTCCTACTAGCAACTTTCTTGAACGTACAGTAGGATTTTTTCAAAAAGAGAATATTGCTTTAGTTCAAACTCCTCAAAGCTTTTATAATAGCGACCCCATCGCCCAAAACCTAGGTTTAAGAGAGACCCTAACCTCAGAGGAAGAGGTATTTTATCGTCATTTACAACCAATTAAAGATGGTGCGGGTAGCGTCGTCTGTGCAGGGACATCATTTGTTGTCAGACGTAAAGCCCTCAAAGAAATTGGTTGTTTTGCTACTGAATCAGTTAGTGAAGACTACTTTACGGGGATTAGATTATCATCTAGGGGCTATGAGCTAGTATATCTAGATGAAAAACTCAGTGCAGGTTTAGCAGCAGAAACTATTGGAGCACATATCGAGCAGAGGTTACGCTGGGTAAGAGGGACTTTGCAAGCTTTCTTTATTAAATCTAATCCCTTGACCATTCCAGGTTTGAGTCTTTGGCAAAGGCTGGCGCATTTAGAAGGTCTAATACACTGGTTTACCTGCCTCCCTCGTCTGTTCTTCTTACTATTTCCTTTAATTTGTATTTTTGGTCAGATAAATCCTGTACTAACTACTTCGTCTGAGTTAGCCTATTTCTTTTTTCCTTACTATGCCATGCAGCTAACTATGTTTGCTTGGTTAAATAAGCGATCGCGTTCTGTATTACTCTCAGATATTTATTCTTTGATCCAAACTATTCCTGTGTCACTTACAGTAATTGAGGTAATGTTAAATCCCTTTGGCAAAGGATTTAAGGTTACTCCTAAGGGTTTACCTAGAGATAAATTTAACTACAACTGGTCTTTGGCAGTACCAATGGTAATTTTGTTTGGTGCAACCTTAGTTAGTTTCGTTATTAGTTTACTAAATTCGGCAAAAAATGGCTTCGACCTTGGTTTGTACTGGAGTAGCTATAACCTTTTGACTATTGCCGTCTCGATGATGACTTTACTCGATTTACCAAAGCCTAGCTTTTACGAGTGGTTCGAGATGCGTAAAGAAATCAACATTTATAGCGATCGCTCGATTCATCAAAGCATAACCCAAAAAATATCAGAAGAGGGTGTGGAGATCGCCCTCGATTCATCTGTTAAGTTAGACACAGATGTAGTTGTAGAGTTAATACCAGAAGTATTAATCGTTTCTGGTAAAGTCACTCGTAGTTATGTCCAAAATAATACCTTGAGAGCGATCGTCAAATTCTCTAACCTCAATATCGAACAGCATCGAGAGTTAGTGAAAATTTTATATTGTTCCCCTGGTAGGTGGCAGACGAAAAATACCCCTAGCGAAATACAGTCTGCAGCGATCCTATTTAAGTTATTACTACGACCCTTGATTTTCTTCAATCCCAAAAAAGTTAGTCAGTTAAGACTGAAATATTGAACATCCCTGCGCTTGAGATGCGGGACTCTCTTCCCAATACTTCTTGTTTAACCTATAACCTATAACTTATTACTCAAAACAACCAATCAATAAACAGGCTTAACCGAAAAGTATTGATTCCCTTCCAATGATACGAATCCAATATTAGTTAACCTGAGTTTAGGATAACCTAAAACTCTCGTTAGTTCGCCTTTTGTTTAATCCTTTTTTTGATTGACCGCAGCCAATCGCGGATATGTTATGCCCTTGAGGTACACTTTCGGATAAGGACACAGAGGAGGGGCTGTTTATTGAGCTTTCCTCAGGAATTTATATGCCCCGTGACACAGAAAGAGTTATTTGCCCGAGTGTTGCAGCTTCTTGCTCTTGGTAATCAAGAAGCTGCAAAATACTTAGCTAGATTTTTAACCCAAACTCACGTTAGTTAATTGTTGCCTGAATTTCTGCTTCGGTAATCTCTCTCAGCCTGACTTCATCTCTTTGAGGATCGCTGCGAGTTACTTGCATTTCCAATCGCTCTCCTAAAGTGACAGGGCGATCAAAACGGTGGGGCAATTCCATCCCCAAATCTTCAATTAAAATCAAACCTAAATTTTCATCTTCCCTCAACCAACGTAGTACTAACACATTCCAAATACACTCGGCATTGCGTTTTAAGTATTCTAAACTCCAGTAACGGTTTGTTTGGCGTTCTACCAATGTCGCTTCATAGGACGAACTACTAACGCTGTAAACAATCTCTTGGAGATCTTCGCGAGAAAAAGGTAGTTCTTCTCCTTTGAGATGAGCCTTGATCTGAAAATGCGATAATAAGTCTGTATAACGACGAATGGGTGATGTTACTTGAACATAACTGTCTAAACCTAAGCTGGCATGGCGAATAGGGGACATGCTCATTTCACTACGAGGCATACAGCTACGGATAGCACAAAAACGAGTTGGTCCTGGGGGTAGCTGTAGTAGTTCTTCTTCTGGTGGTAATTCTGGTTGAGGCTGCCCCCTATAGGGTAAAGATAAATTGTTTTCTGTACCGTACCTACCGCCAATTTGTCCAGCCAAAATCATCATCTCTGCCACCAGTTGCCTAGCAGGAGAGCTATCGATTAATTCAATGCTGACTTCTTCGTTATCCTTTACCTTGATAATCGATTCGGGCATTTTAATCTGGATTGCCCCTTGTTCTTTGCGCCAACTTCTTCTAAGGTAAGAGCTTTTGGCGAGATCGGGAATCTCAGGCTCATTCTCGATTGCTAACTGTAACATCTCATCTACATCGTCGTAGGTCAAACGATAGGTAGGCTTGATTAAGCTAGAGTGAATTTCGTACTCTTGAATCCCTCCCGTCTCATCTAAAATGACACCAAAACTTAGAGCATAACAAACTTGACCTTCAACCAAACTCATGGGTCCTGTAGCCAATTCTGTGGGGAACATCGACACCATGCCTGTAGGAAGATATAGGCTAGTGCTGCGACGACGTGCTTCTAAGTCTAGTTCGTCGTCTGGGTTAACGATACGGGTAGGATCGGCGATATGAATCCAAAGCTTAATTGTGCCATCGTCTAGATACTCAACACTCAGACCATCATCAATTTCAGTGGTACTTTCATCATCGATGGTACAGACTTTGAGATGGGTCAAGTCCAAACGATTATCATCGGCTTCGATAGGATCGGATTGAAGGAGGGGTTGCACCACATCAAGCACCTTTTTAGAGAAGTTTACAGGATAGGAACTGCGACGTAAAAATAAGTTTTCGTGTTTACTCCACCATCCTATATCTACTAAAAGCTCAAAAGCGGATTTGGCATCAGCATGCTTACCTATTTCTTTAAGCATTTCTTGGGCTGCTTTGGAAGTTCCTTCCATACCTAAAGCCAGCTTTTCAATTAATTCTAAACGCAGGCGATCGCTTTCACTCCAAGCAATTGTTTCTCCCGCTAAAGCCTGCTTAATATGCTCGATAAATTCTGTTCTTTCTCTTTCTTTTTGTAGTTCAACTTCTAACTGATGTTGAATCTCTTCTACTTGATTTGTCGGTCTGGGTTCGTAGCGATCGCCTTTCTTTTTGAAATATATTTTGTCTTGACTCAACAGACAATGAGCCGCATAACAAAGAGGAGGACTGCTATCTGAAAATAGCAACTGAGCCATATCTGCTGGTGTTGTGCTTTCTGCGTCTTCGCTCAAAAATTCCCAGGCAGTTTCTAAACTATCGGGGTCGATATAAGGCTCTACTTCTTTTAAAAAGCTGGCGATCTCCGAAGGTTGATAGAGAACGCCTTCCACTGTATATTCAACTCGCTGAGGGCGTATTTTATGAGATTGCCCCCCTGCGTCAATTACGATCCAGTCTTTCTTACCTTCTGGTCGTTCGGCAACTGCAAGACGACGTTCACCTTGCACTCTGAATTCAATCAGCTTTCCTTGTTCCACCAGCTTTGTACTTGAGATTTGCTTACAACACTATCTTACAGTTTACTTGCCACTGGCTTATTTCATCGAAAACTATCAACGAAACTACTGTTTTCGTGATCGCGATCGCCTTAGCCTTCTTTATTCACGAAAGGTAGTATGGCGATCGCTCTAGCTCTTTTAACAGCTACAGTTAAGTCTCGTTGTTGTTGTGCAGTCAAGCCTGTAATACGACGGGGCAGAATTTTACCTCTTTCAGTAATAAATTTGCGTAGCAATTCTACATCTTTGTAGTCGATAGGATCGCTAGGTTTAATGGGGGAAAGACGTTTGCGGTAGTATGCCATGATTATTTGCTAGTTTTTTGCTTATTTTAAAAAATTGTCGAAATTACTTGATTTCTTTGTGAACAGTGTGAGCGTTGCAGTGAGTACAGAATTTTTTCAATTCCATTCTACCTGTAGTATTGCGACGGTTTTTAGTAGTAGTGTATCTCGATACACCAGGGGAACGCTTTTGGGTGTTGCTGCGACACTCAGTGCATTCGAGGGTAATAATGATGCGAACGCCTTTCTTGCTTGCCATGATTTTTGTTTGGTTACTTGAGTACGATTATAGATATGTTTACTGAATATAGACACGCAGCTTACTATTTTCGCATACGATCTTGAATTTGACCAAATATTTTTTTTAGTCTCAAATCTAAGGAGAATCCCCGTTCAGTTTGTGCTACTAAAGTCTGAGTCAGGCGATCGTGACCAGCTAGGTTAGTTTCTTCATCAATCAGTGCCAAAGAGCAATCGATCGCCAGGGGACTGAGTAGAAGCAACATCGATAAACCACTAGTAAAATTTTGCAATCCGGCGATCGCCAAAGCCGAACCAACCCCCACCATCAGTTCTCTTTTAGATAGATTTAACAACTCTGGACGACGATTGAAACGCGGATCAATTACCTTTAAGTCAAATAACCAAGTACCCAAACTTTGACCTTGATTTTTCTCGACAATCAATACCCGCAAAGCCCACCAGCAGGGTAAAAATACCAACCATTGAACAATCAAATTGGTAGCGAAAAAAGAACTAATAAACCACACGCTCAAAAAATCGCAGGCAAAAGCACCTGCCCGTCTTTCGATAGGTACTTTGGGATATCTTCTGTAATCTGGTTTATAAAGTCGAGAATTTTCGTCTTCGTACATGATAAATACAGCAAGTTCTGATTTGGACAAGCTTATCTGTAATTTTAGCTATTGTTAAGAACTAAAAACTAATAACTGTAAAAAATAGGAGAAGGCTTGCTTCTGGGGTTCTGTCCGTGTTTCGATCCCAAAAACAAGCCTTATAGTCCACTCCTCACACTTAGTATTCTTGCCCACCTCTCTTAAAAACAACCAGGGAAATGTAACAGTTTTGGGACTGTCCCATTTTGCCACCAAATATCTAATATTTATCATTGAACAAAAGCTATGATTGAAAATAACTTTTGTTCAATTGTCGATTTTTCCTACAGATTCACGAAGTACGTAACATGGCTTAAGCTATTGACTCGATTACCCTTTCCAAGATTGCTGTCGCTTCGTCTACTTCTTCAGTAGAGACAATCAAAGGTGGTACAAAACGCAATACTTTTGATCCTGCCGGGGCAATTAATAAACCTTCTGCCATTGCTGCTTTAACCAAATCGATTGAGGTTAATTCAATATCGGGATTCATCTGAAGACCGTTGATTAGACCCCAGCCACGAACCTCACTAAATAAATTAGGATATTTCTGAGCGATCGCTCTTAATTTAACTCTTAATTGTTCTCCCCTTTGTTGAACGTTTTGCAAAATACCTTCGTTTTCTAGGGTCTGTAATACGGCGATCGCAGCAGCACAGGCAAAAGGATTTCCGCCAAAGGTACTGGCATGGTTTCCTGGTTCAAACGCAGCACAAGAGTCTTTACAAAGCATTGCCCCGATGGGTATGCCTCCTGCTAAACCTTTAGCACTAGTAAGAATATCTGGTTCGACTCCTAGATTTTCGTAACCCCAAAGTTTCCCTGTCCGACCAACGCCTACCTGTACCTCATCAAATATCAAGAGAATATTGTTTTCGTCACAGATTTTACGCAGTTTGAGGAAATATTCGAGATCTCCTGGGCGTACTCCTCCCTCTCCTTGGAGGGGTTCGATCATAATCCCGACAACGCGACTCAATGTACCTTCATCAAGGTCGATAACCGCATTTTCGATCGCCGTAATATCGTTATAGGGAACATAAGCAAATCCAGGCATCAGTGGACCAAAGCCTTTTTGATATTTATCTTGTCCTGTGGCAGTAATGGTTGCTAAGGTGCGCCCGTGGAAACTAGCTTTGGCAGTCAAAATAATCGGATCTTTTACCTCATCCATGTGAGTATGAGCGTATTTTCTGACCAGCTTAATCGCTGCTTCATTAGCTTCTGCGCCAGAGTTGCAAAAGAATACTTTATCCATACAGGAGTTATCAACCAGCCACTGGGCTAGGTGTCCCTGTTCGGGAATATAATAAAGATTAGATACGTGGTGCAGCTTTTTGATTTGCTCTGTTACCGCTTCAATCAAAGCTGGATGGGCATGACCTAGAGTACAGGTAGCAATTCCCGCCACAAAGTCTAGATACTCTTTGCCATCTGTATCCCAAAGACGGCAACCTTCACCTTGATCGATCGCAATCGGAAAACGACCGTAGGTTTGCATAACACTACTATCAAAGCGATCGCGATCGAAGATGTTAGCCGAAGTGGTCGTTAGATTTGTTAATGACGGGGTTTGAATCATAGGTTGCTCCTAAATGGAATTTATTTTTTAGAAAAAATAGCTTTAAAATAACAGTTGTAATCTGAGTGTTACGGGGATTGTTTCGTATCAAATCAGATTTAACCTTAATGTAATCAATTATTATGCAAAACTGTTAGCAAATTCTGAATGTATAGTTACACCTTTGAAGAAAAATATGGTCGCTTACGTAAGGAGTTAGTTCGTGGTGGTGTAGTATTAGCCAGTATTGTTTTAATTGGTACTCTCTGGTATTGGTTAGTCGAGAAGTGGACTTTTTCTGAATCAGCATACATGACCGTAATTACTTTATCTACGGTGGGGTTTTCAGAAGTACGTCCTCTAGGGGAAAGAGGAAGGTTATTCACAGTTGCCCTGATTTTGATGGGTTTGCTGACCATTGGTTATATTGTCAATCGTTTTACCGAAGCCTTGATTCAAGGCTATTTCCAAGAAGGTATTAAATTAAGACAGGAGAAAAGCTTGATCGAATCTCTAGACCAACACTACATAGTTTGTGGATTTGGGCGGACAGGTCGTCATGTTGCCCGCGAGTTTTTCGCAGAAGGTATTCCTTTTATTATTATTGATGACAATCTTGAAGAAGTAGAAGAAATAAAACAGTTGGGATACACGGTAATATTAGGCGATGCTACCTTAGACGAGTCTTTGGTACGGGCAAAAATTGATCGCGCTACCTGTTTGGTGACTGCCCTGCCTTCAGATGCGGAAAATCTCTATACTGTGTTGTCAGCCAAAACTCTTAATCCTCGGATTAGAGCGATCGCCCGCGCTAGCAACGAAGAGGCAGTACAAAAGCTCCAGCGAGCAGGAGCAGATGCGGTAGTATCCCCCTACATTACAGGAGGTAAAAGACTAGCTGCCGCCGCCCTAAGACCCCAGGTAATGGACTTTGTCGATGGTATCATTACCGGCTCAAACCGTTCTTACTATCTAGAAGAATTTTTAATTGATACAGAAGACTGTCCTTATGTGGGCAAAAGTCTGCGGGAAGCCAAATTGCGATCGCAGTCTGGAGCATTAGTTCTAGCAATTCGCCGTATTGATGGTAACTTAATCGCAGGGCCAACAGGGGAAACAAGGATCTTAGATCGAGATGCTTTAATTTGTATGGGGACAGCAGAACAATTACGGGACCTCAATAAAATTTTGGGTCCAATTAACTCGACTAAGTCTTTGAGATTACCCAAAAACAAGTAGGGGCGAACGGCTGTTCGTCCCGACACAAGTTGAATATTAAATGCTCAATGTTAAATGAAAAGGTATGAAATCGCATATTTTAGTAGTAGAAGATGAAGCGAAACTGGCTCAGTTTATTAAGATGGAGCTAGAGTTTGAAGAATATGAGGTGACAGTAGCTAGTGATGGTTTTGGTGGGCTATCTACTGCTAGAGAAATTAAGCCCGATCTGATATTGCTGGACTGGATGTTACCAGGAATATCAGGCCCTGAAATTTGTCGTCGTCTGCGTCAAACAGGGGATAAAGTACCAATTATTTTATTAACTGCTAAAGATGAAGTGAGCGATCGCGTTACAGGGTTAGATGCTGGTGCTGATGATTATGTAGTCAAACCCTTTAGCATTGAAGAATTACTGGCTAGGGTACGGGCTAGCTTACGCCGTGACCAAGAAGAAGACTCCGATTTGTTACAGTTTGCCGATCTAACTCTCAATCGTTCTACTCGCGAAGTATTTCGCGACAAGCGATCGATTGAATTGACCGCCAAGGAATTCGATCTATTAGAATATTTGATTGCTCATCCCCGTCAGGTATTAACCCGCGATCAGATTTTGGAACGAGTATGGGGTTATGACTTTATGGGAGACTCGAATATTATTGAGGTTTATGTTCGTTATCTGCGTCTTAAGCTAGAACAACAAAAAGAAAGCCGCTTAATTAAAACTGTTCGTGGTGTAGGGTATGTTTTGCGGGAATAATTAATAATCGATGACACGCCCTATACTTAAAATTATTTTGATGGAGTTAAGATTGTGACTCGATCGCAGTAGCAATAATCTTCTCTAGGGTAAACAAGATGAAATACTTTCTCAATCTGGCAACACTGCCTAAGATGTTGCTTGTCGGTGGGGCAGTGGCAATTTCAACTCCAGCTTGGGCAAGATCGCCTTTGTCAGTTGTTTATCCACCTCCAGAACATCAAACTATTGCCGAACGCATCTTTTTTATTGGTAGCGCACCGCGAAACGAGCCTGTTTTTATCAATGGTGAAAAAATTGAGAAGCGGAGTAAATCAGGACATTTTGCTCCTAGTTTACCCTTAAAAGTCGGTGAAAATGTTTTTAAGATTCGCTATCAAGATCAAGAAAAAGAAATTAAGGTAACTCGCATCGGTAAAGAATTAGAAGGTAAAGATCTAGCTTTTGTACCTGATTCTTTAGTTCCTAATGTTAATATTACTCGTCTGCCTAACGAACCAATCTGTTTTAGTGCTGTTGCACCACCAGATACTCATGTATCGGCAAAAATCGGCAGAAGCAAAATTGTTTTATTACCTCAAGTAGAGTCAATTGAATTACCCCCCAATTATGCGGTATTGACAGCCCAGACTGAGCCAGAGATTAGCTCTAATATGGGTAAGTATCACGGCTGCACTACTTTGGATTCTTCACTCAATTATGGTAGACCGATCTTTGAATTAGAACAAAATGGGAAAATTGTTACTGAAACAGGTAAAGGAGAAATAAAAATACTCTCTCCCAAAGATATTAAAGTGGTGGAAGTCACTGCCCAAGCAGGAGTAGCCCGAACGGGGCCTAGCACTAATCATTCTCGGATGACTCCTTTGCCTAAAAAAACTAGAGCTAGGATAACGGGTAGGGAGGGAAAATGGTTGCGACTAGATTATGGTGCTTGGATCAAAGCAGAAGAAACTAAATCCGTATTGGGTAATATTCCCCCTCAGTCGATCATTCGCGGTATTACTTCGAGGCAACAGGGATTGACAACAGAAATTATTTTTCCCTTGCAGCTACCCGTACCCGTAGAAGTAAAGCAAAAAACGGACAGTATTACTCTGTCTCTGCATAATACTACCGCCCAAACTGATACGATTCGCCTCGACCCCGATCCCATAATTAAACGTCTTGATTGGCAACAGATATCCCCTACTCAAGTTGACTATACTTTTGAATTAAATACAGAACAACAATGGGGTTACGATCTCGGTTATCGAGGAACTAGTTTGGTTTTATCACTGCGTCATCCACCCAAAATTTCTTCTGTGCCTCTAGCTGGATCGATGAGGTATCGTGATGATGGTTTGATTGAGGGAAATACTCTTGGGGATAATCTTCAAAAACCTTTAAACAAGATCAAAATTCTTTTAGATCCAGGACATGGAGGCAAGGAATTGGGTGCAAAAGGACCTACAGGTTATCCTGAAAAGGATATTAATCTCCTGATAGCTAAATTAGTAGAACAAGAATTAACCAAATTAGGGGCAACAGTTTATTTAACCAGAGAAGAAGATACTGATGTATCTCTTCAGGAAAGGGTGACAATGATTAATCAAACCAAACCCGATCTGGCGATCTCCATCCACTATAATGCCCTCCCCGATGCTGGAGATGCAGAAAATACTCAAGGTATTAGTACTTTTTGGTATAACACTCAAGCTCATTCCCCTGCTATATTTTTACATCAGTACCTAGTCAATACTTTAGATCGTCCCGATGCTGGAGTATTTTGGAACAACTTAGCCCTAACTCGTCCCCATACCGCACCAGCAATTTTATTAGAATTGGGCTTTATGATTAATCCTCAAGAATTTGAATGGATTAGCGATCGCGTTGAACAACAAAAATTGAGTAAAGCGATCGCTCAAGGAATCAAAGAATGGTTTGTATCCGTGGAATAATTAAAATTAATCAAATTAATCAAATTAATCGACGATCGTAAAATCAATAACTATGGATTGGCTGATTTTAGCTGTAGGTGGTATATTTTCGGGCATTCTATCGGGCTTATTGGGTATTGGTGGAGGATTTATTATTGTTTCTTTACTAGTAGCGTTGGGTTATCCTCCAATCCAAGCTGTAGCTACCAGTAGTTTGGTTATTGTCCTCAGTTCGAGTACAGGCAGTTTTTATAATTGGCGTAGTGGCTATCTCGATCTCAAAAAAGTTATTTATATTGCCATACCTGCGATCGTCGCAGCCCAATTAGGAGTTTTATTCGCAGTCAAAATTCCCGATTATGTTTTGCTGACAATATTCAGTATTTTTTTGATCACTAATATTTTTTTAATTCAGTTACGCAAAAAACTAGTAGCCCAAAACAAACAGTCTCATAGTATTTCCAATCCTGTTGTCTCCAAAATTTTCACAGGAAGCATTGCTGGATTTTTGTCAGGACTATTGGGAGTAGGTGGCGGTGCGATTATGGTACCGTTACAAATGTTGCTTCTCAACGAAGAAATCAAAGTCGCCATTAGAACTAGTTTGGGAGTGATTGTGGCTGCAACTATTTCTTCTTCGATTAATCATGCAATTCAAGGCAATATACTATTTTTAGTCGGTTTAACTTTAGGTATTGGAGGCATGCTTGGTTCGCAGTTAGGAACAAGAGTATTGCCAAAATTATCCGATGCTTTAGTTAGCCGCATTTTTGTTGTGTTTTTGGCATCGATGGCGGTATTAAATCTATGGCAAGCCTGGAAAAGTTATACCGTATAGATTTATAGATAAATAAAAAAAGAGCGATCGCGCGATCGCCCTAATAAATTAATTATCTACTATGTTTTAATTGGAAATAATATCAAGTTTTAAACTACAACTTCTTGGTCTACTGCTAAATGTGGTTCGCTGACAAAGACATCATCAAAAATATCGCCTCGGTCTAGATCGGTGTTATTAGCGATAATATCAGCGAAGCTTTGTTGATAGCTGATTCCAAATCTGTCTTCAATCTCGACCAAATCTGCATCATTGAGGTGGAAGAAGCGATCGCCATCTCGAAGATCTTCAAACTGTTCTTTCCAGATAGCGTACTGTAGTTCGCCAAACTCTGTGCCTGGTAGATGTTCTTCGGCAATCATGCCTGAAAAAGCATCCACATTATCTACATCTTGGTAAATCGCTTCTAAACGAGCTGCTACAGTCGATCTTTGGATAGCACTAATACCTTCAACTTCTTCGTTATCGGCTAGCAACTCAGCAATCTCTTGAGGATCTGCTTCTACATTTCCATCATTATCCAAGACAGCGATAAAATCGATAATACTAGGATCGTTGAGGTTGACATCAGCAGCATCAAAAATTAGATCGGCAGAGGTAATTCTAGTTCCGTCTACATTTTTTAGATCTTCAGAATCTACAAATGCTGCGATCGCTTCTGGATCTTCTCCAGTAATATCGTAGAATGAGTTAACTCGCTCTAATCCAAAAGTTTCCCGTAGGTCGTTGTAGGAAGCTATACCGTGATCTCTTCCTCGTTGAATATCGATCGCACCGATATCCACTACGCCATTGAAAAGCTGCTCGATTGGAGGTCCATCAGTAAATTCTCCCCCTGTAACAGGAATCTGAAAGAGAATACTGCGTAGCTGGTTGTCTATTTGGACATCATTGTTGTAGTTAGTTTCAAACAGACCTTCAAAAACAGATCCTAAGCCAACCTTACTAACAACACTGGGATTACCAGATTGAGTATTTACAGGTACTTCGATCTGATCGCCATCTCTCAAAGCTCCTTGAGCTTCTAGACTAGCTAAGTCTGCATCGGATAGATTACGAATATCGAAATCGAAATCTCCATGAACCATACTGTGAGCGCGATAGCCTACAGTAGCAAACTCATTGGTGATACTTGGATTGACGTTAGGATCGTAACCTTGATATGGGTCTAGTTCGATGCCGATTGAAGGTAGATACTCATTGTAAGTAATATACTGCTGCGTTGCAGTTACAACTTTACGAGTAATTTGGAATTTGGTTTCTTCATCCAAATCATTAGGAAGTAAATCGACAATACGATTATGTTCGCGAGCAAAAAGAGTATGAGTTGCAGTCAAGCCAGTATTTTCGTTAGCTCTCACATCTCCTGCGATCACGGCTGAGGCAGGATCTTGTCTCAAGCGTGACATTAAATCCATTCCTGGTGCTGTAGTATGGTCGCCACGAGCATCAGCAGTGGGTAAATAACCATCGGGTAATAGCAATTTAGCACTATTGTTGGAAAGATCTCCATCTACAGATCCTTCACGCAACCATTCTAATCTCTCCTCGGTTCCACCATAGATCGCCCAACCGTCAATAAACGAGCTAACAGTATTAATTTGCTCTTTTTGACCATCGACTATGGTACTTGCAGAGCGATTAAATCTAATCGCACCAAAGTCATTTTGAAAATCTTCTAAGGGATCGCTATTGTCAAAACCAATATTTGCTGATTCTGTTCCTCCTTGAGCCAAACCAAAAGTATGGTCTAAAAATTGTCCCCAAACAAAGACTAAATGACTGGCATCATTTTCCGAGAATAAATTGACATGAAGATCGTTGAACACACGGTTGCTGACAAATCGAGCATTGGGCAAAGTATCATCAATTTCACCGCCCTCAGCATAATTAGTTTCGCCAACCCGTAGATAAATATCACCAGCTTGACCAAGACTTTCATTTAATAAGTTATTTCCACTACCATCAAGACTGCGAACATCCAAGTCTAGAACAAAATCACCAGCATCGATGTCTGCGACATTGACATTTTCTAACTTGACTAGGTTTTCACCTGTGGACTGATTTTTAATAACCGTATGATTATCTTGACTGAGTATTTCTAGATCGCCATAACTAATTCCACCTTCAAGCTGAATCTTATCTTCGCCGTTAGTAAAATCTATAACGCGATCGTATCCGTTGTTTGTTTCAAGAACTAGAGTATCTTTACCATTACCTAAGGTAATAACATCATTACCCAAGCCACCTTTGATTTGGTCGTCACCATTGCCACCATAAAGGGCATCATTTCCAGCCCCACCATCAAGGGAGTCGTTACCAGCTCCACCTCTAATTTCATCTTCGCCAGCTCCACCATCAAGAGAGTCATTACCAGAGCCACCATTGATTAGGTCATTACCAGCTTGACCTTTGATTTCGTCGTCACCAGCTCCACTGTAAAGGGAATCATTGCCAGCTCCACCATAAATTAGGTTGTTACCGTCTCCATCTCTGATTTCGTCGTCGCCGTTACCACCATAGAGAGAGTCATTACCAAAGCCGCCATTGATTAAGTCATTACCATCATGACCTCTAATTTCATCTTCGCCGTTACCACCATAAAGGGAGTCATTACCAGCTCCACCAATGATTAGGTCGTTACCATTTTGACCTCTGATTTCGTCGTCGCCAGCTCCACTGTAAATAGAATCATTGCCAGCTCCACCATAAATTAGGTTGTTACCGTCTCCATCTCTGATTTCGTCGTCGCCAGCTCCACCATAGAGAGAGTCATGACCAAAGCCGCCATTAATCAAGTCATTACCATCATGACCTCTGATTTGGTCGTCGTCGTTACCACCATAGAGGGAATCATCTCCAGTTCCGCCATCAATTAGGTCGTTACCAGCTCCACCTCTAATTTCGTCGTTGCCGTCAAATCCTTTAAGTAAATCTTGTCCAAGATCGCCTGTCAAAATGTCATCGCTGATTAATTCTGACTGTAAGTAAAATTTGGTAGTGTCATCATTACCTTTAGTTCCTGAAAAAATGACCATTTTAGATACTCCTTTAAACTTTTAAATTATTTGTATGACTGAAGTAAATCAGCAATTAATATTTTTTATGTTGATTTACTAGAAAGTATTATTGATTTGAAATACAGGTATTAATTAATTAAAGCGTCTAGATTGAAGATTAAAAAAAGATTGTAAATTGTAAGTTTTTCAGACAATTTTTTGTTACTTATTTAATTCGCAATTTCGACGTGTCTTGTTAGATGTCTATGTAAAAACAATAGCTTGAAATACTTAAGTAGTTTGCAAAGATCACGTGAAAAAATCAGCAATTATTTGAAGTATTTGAAAAGAAATATAATTATTTGAATTTTCTGTAAAATTTAATTTTTCTTAATATTTTGTAAATCGTAAAAATTATATTCTTAAGATAAGATATGTATTAATTTTTTATTAATAAATTAAAAAAAATTAAAATAAATATGTTTAAAATAAAAAACAAACAAGAAACAATCTTTTCCATCTAAATTTATTTTTTAAAAAGCCTAAGACAAACTATAATAATACTCTCTAAAATATTTAATAAGTAATAAAATAATATAAACGAATTCACGACTATCTATTGTTTATATAACAACTGTTTCAGAAAAATAATACAACTTTTCTATTTATTCTGAATTTTATAAATGACTTCTGAATTCATCAAAACTTTATTTAAAGATTCAATGTTTTATGAAACTGAATCTACTCAAAATGCTTCCTTTTTCTGATACAAAAATAGCTTTTATTGTTAAGTTATGTTACTTTTGCAAAAAACTAATACTTATTTTCAACACAACAAAACTAGATAGCTATACCAGCATTGCATCAGTCTAAATCAGTAGAATAATTTAGATTAGATAATTACCAAATTGATATTTGTGGATTAGCGGATTTATTATTGTTTGAACCGCATCTACTTTGAAAACCGTAGTTTTTCCTCCTCTGGTTCTAGATGTTTTTTGACCCAAAGGCGATCGCGCTTTGGCAATGGAATTGTTGTTAATCTGGCTTGGGAAATGAGCCACTGCATCAATCAATTCCTGTTGCGAATCATAGTAAATATGATAAGTAACATCTTCTCTTAACCACTGCCAGAGATGCTTTACAGGTATAAAATCGGGACTGTAATACTAAATTCGCTTGTTGACTACTCACCGCCCTAAAGGGATTAGTGATTCAAGCTTTTAGCTTTTAGCTTTTAGGCATTGGTGACAAGTTAAGCTTGAAAGCTAGTTATCAAGAGGAACTCGGAGATAAATTAAGGGGCGGTTTTGCTCGCTTCGGACGAAGAGATTTAACTATTCCTAAGTCGCGATTTTCAGGGGCAGTAAAATAGGCAACAATGTCAGTAGTCTTGCCTTGATTCGATGCTTGAGTAAAGTGATAAATCCCGCGAAAGACCATTTCAACTGAAATAGAATCTAAGGGTAAAGTTAACTCGCGACTCAACCTCATTAAATAGATTGATGAAAACTGCATAAAAAAGCCAAGTAGCCCACAATTGAAGCTTAATACTATTAACTGAACCCGTCCAAAGATAGCTCAAACCTAATAAGCGTTTGAGGAGAAGAAAACTTTCTTCGATTTGCCAGCGACGTGAGTAGAGATCGCCAACAACAAAGGGAGGTAAAACATTTGGCTCAAGTACCGAAGTAAGATAGCGATACCAGCTACGACCATGACGAATTTCTACTAAACGTAAGTTCAGAATGGGATTTCTTTGATAGCCAGTCCCCAGGCGAATTTTCGACTTGTAGTTTTTGTTAATTTTTCTCTGTCTAAACTGAATTAATTGCGATCGCAGGTCATATTTATGACTTAATCTCTTTGAGTTTTCCCTTTACCTATTGAATGTGTTCTACTTAAAATATTCTTTAAAAGGTGCGATGCATTCCGCGCAGCAAATATTTTCAGGTCATCAAAATTCTGCGTGATTAAAAGGAGAAATAATAATTAATTTTCTATTCATCATTGTTTTTTTACTAATTGATTATTTATCGGTTAATTAAAATGTACCCTAGGACAATAAATAATCAACAATGAGCTTGATTAATACTTGTACTATTTTTAGTTAGTAGCATGAAACATATTAATACAATATATAACGCGATCAAAAATGCGCTAAAAAACAATGCTCTTGGTACAACAGTAAAACCTACAATGCTCAACAATAAGCCCAACAACAAAATTATGATACTTTTCTGATAAATCAAGTCTTTGATATTTGTCTGGTTAATTATAATCAGTAAAGGTAAAATCATCTGTATATCATAATAAGAATATCTACCAACTGGAATGAAAAACTCGCCAATCAAGCAAGTTAAAATTCCCCATAAAAATACCAATCTATTATTTTTATTGTTTGAAGAAGATTTCCAACTATATAATAAAGATAAACAGATCATTGTAGCGATAAAACCAATAACTAAAAGCTGACGTTTGTTTGGTACATCTAAAGCATTCAACACATCATACAAAGAAGTATTATCCAAATAACGTTCTAAAGGATTTCTAACCATTGAATCAAACCCTTCAATGATTTGAGGATAAATAATATTAGTATTAGAAATGATTGTTTCTTTTGGGGATACATAGGTATTTAAATCTATAAACCCAGTCATTCCTAGCATTGTAATAATATATTGTTTCCAAATAAATGTTCCTGCAACTAGCCAAGATAAAGAAACACTGGCAATAGTACCCAAAAAGCTACCCACTAATAGTAAATATTTTTTACCAATTATTACAGGAATAAGAAACAAGATAAAAGATGGTCTGAGGCTGATTGTTATTCCGATAAAAAGACCGCTTAATAAAATACCCAAATTAGATTCTTTATTTAAAAAGAGCCAGGCTATTGAAAGTAAAAAAACATAGACTATATATATTTGACCTGAGTTAACATGAAAACGCCAAAACAAGCTACTAACAAACATAAGACCTGTGATCAAGGTTAAATTAACTTTAGGTCGAGAATTGCTAGTTTTGACAAAGATCAATATAGTGCCTATTAATGCAGCCCATTGAATAAATAGCCAGATAATCTTTTGTTGTAAATAAGATAGTCCTGCAAATAATGAGTGCAAAACTAAAACTGTAGGAGGAACGCTAAGTTTGGAGAGTAATTCAGTAGGAATATCTAAGGGATCGTAAAATCTTTCTGATAATCCTGGTTGCCATTTAAAAAAATAAGGATCGATTCCCTCTAGCATTAATCTTGCGCCGACGACCCTGTTTCTAAGATCTGTTCCTGGGTAGGTGATTGTATTTCTGAAGTCAACTAAGAAGCCAATAATAGTAATAATAACTGCGGATATCAATAGCAAATTAACTATGCTATTTTGATGTTTAAATTTAGTATTTTCTATCTTATAATTCATTATATTAGCTTTATAAATAAGTAAACTAAACAGTTTTAATTGACTTCAAGTTGAATCTTTCCCAAAAAAAGCCAGATACATTAGCTATCTGAGAAAGAAAAAATAAGCTGGAAATAAATATTTTAGGTTGATTTCCTACTTGTGAAAAAGGATAAGCAAGGAGATCTAAATAAAAAGATAATGGTTCAACTTTTAGGTCTTTGGCAACTCTTTTAGCTCGCAATTGATGAAAACAAAAAGCTCCTCTACCATAGCCGAAATGCTGTTTCCAAAAGGATACTAAACTAAGACTATGATAGTGATTAACCTGAGCTTTGGGAATATACAACATGGGATATGCCAAATTCCAGCGATCGCAAAAATCTCGATCTTCAGCAGCAGCAAGGGGAAAAGATACATCAAACCCCTTTAAAGCTTTAAAATTGTCAGCGGGCATGGCAATATTGTTGGACGCAAAAAAAGCATCCTTGCCTTTGGCAGGGTTGTAATATTCATAAAGATAGTCAATCAGCTTTTGTGAAGCAGCAGAAAAGGGATTATTATCTAGAGCATTAATTGTTTTACCGCCAATCATTGCTTCTGAATTTTGTTTAAAGCCCTCTGCAAACTGATTTAACCAATCTGCGGTAGGTTGACAGTCATCATCGGTAAAAGCTAAAAATTCTCCTTGGGCTACTGATGCGCCTTTATTTCTCGCAGCAGCGGGACCAGCATTTTCTTGACGTAGTAGTTTAATATTTATTCGATCTTTTAAAGGTACAACTACTCCATCGAGAGTTGTTTTACTACCATCATCCACCACAATTACTTCAAAACGATCGCGGGGATAGTCCAAAAAAGCGATCGCCCCTAAGCAGCTTTCTAGTCTCTCTGGACGATTATAAGTAGGAATAATAATTGAAAAAAATGGTTGATTCATGACGATTATTTAAGAGTTTTAATATTTTTAATTATTTCTGAGGTTGAGGCGATACCGCCTGGTAGTATTAGCCAAAAAGCAGCATAAACAGCTCCATAAGTAAGAGATTTAGCCACAAAATCTAAAAACAAGCGGTCGCTTTCAATCCATGCCGTAGCAAAATATAGGGAGACTGCTGCCAAAATCGAAGCAATCAAAGGTCGCCACACTGCACCGATAAAGTCTTGCCAACCTAAAGGAGAAAACCGAAGACAGTAGCTAACCGCTGGATAGGTTAAGATGCAAGTCCCAAGCATATATCCCATAGCTACACCAGACGCGCCCCATTTTGCACCTATGACTACTGCAACAATCATCACAGGAGTATGGATTAATGCCCAACGAAACTGTCTTTGGGTTTGACCAGCAGAGACATAAAGCCATTTAGTAACGCGGTACATACTGACAACGTATACTGCCACCGCTAACAATCTAAATAGCGGTACTGCTTCGAGCCACTGTTCTCCTAGTAACAGTAGAATGATGCTATGGGCTTCAACAAAAGAAAAAGCCAAAGCGGGCATACAAAAGGCAAAAATAGGCATTAACCCGCGACGAGAATAGGATTTATACAAATCGTTATCGTGCTGTACACGACTGAGGCTGGATACTGCTACATCAAACATGGGAAAGTAAACCTGTTCAAAGGGAAAGTATGCCCATTTATAAGCCACGCTATATAAACCCAAAGCATTTGCACCACTAACATAACCGATTAAAATGCGATCGAGGTGCATACCAATGCGAGTTAGAAACCGAAACCCCGTCAAATGCTTACCATAGCTCATGGTTGAATTTAATTCGGCATTTAATCGATCGTCCTTGACATATTTACTAGGTCGCCAGTCACATACCCACCATTGAGCAATACTTTGAGTTACCTGCATTACTGATAGTTGCAATACTAATGCCCAATAACCCCAGCCAATTTTAGCAGCAGCGATCGCAACTAGCGAACTCAAAACTAGTGAGATTAATTCAATGATCGTGATCGTCCCAAACCGCATTTGTCGTTTTAATAAGGCTTTGTGTTGAAAAGCTAAACATACGCTAAAAGCCCCTACCGCCAGTCCTAAAACCATGCCTGTCAGTTTTTCTTCCTGATAAAACCAGGCAACTACAGGAGCGAGCATTGCTGTGATAGCGATCAGTATACTGTTTATTTTTAGCGATTTCCAAAAAATTGCGCTGGCTTGCTGGCGATCGAGATCGTCTTTTTGGACTACTGCTGTTTCTAAACCAAAGTTACTCAGGCTATCTACCAGCAGAAATAGCGGAGTAATCATCGCTAACAGCCCAAAATCCCCAGGAGTTAACAGACGAGCTAGAATTGCTGTTGAGCCAATTCCCAAAATTAATTTTAAAGGTTGAGAGGCAAAAGTAATTAAGCCAGACTCAATTGATTTGCGCTTGAGGTTAGCAGATAGTTCTTCCGTATTAAAATGCTCTTGAGGAGATTTTTGAGTCATGGCTTGTCCTTGCTTATACTAAGCGTTTAATTTTGCTTAACGACCAGTCTTTAGCTAGGTTGGCTTTGGCTTCAATACTACGCTGACTATTAATAAAATGGTAAAGACGCTGTAGCTGATCTAAAGCCGAACGTTCGGAAGTTGCGATCGCGTTATTTAAAACTTCTGGATTAATATTTTCAGGTAAATCGGGAATATTTCTGGCTGTCGTAGAATAGCCCAACAAATCCAACATCGGGGCTGCTACTTGCACTACCTTTTGCTGCTGGCGATCGCTTAGTTTATCTTGCCATTGACCCGAACTGCCTTGACGTAGGTGTTTGGGGCTTTGCTGCTTCATGGTTTTAAAAGCAACGTTATGTTTGATTTTGGCGATCTCTTCTGAGGATAATTCTATTTTTAAATAAGTCAGCAACCCTTCGAGTTCACTATCAAAAGAATGCAGCAATCTTTCGTAGAAAACTGGATAGATATTTAATTCGTTTCGATATTTTAAATAACCACCGACGTGCTGCACCCATTGGCGCGTCATCTCTTCAATTCTATTGCCTAAATAAGTTTCAGGACTTTGTTCGTAGTGGGGCGCACCATTTTTTAGTTTGTGTTCGGTAAAGGCAAACTTTGAATAAGAGATTGCCACATCACGAGGATCGCGAATTATATAAATGATTTTGTCAAATTTTGGTATAATCGATTGTGATAATGGATTTAAAGGTGAATGAGTCCATACTTGACTACATTGCTCGATATAATCATCTATATCAGTAATTTCTTCCCGAAAGACACCACTAAGGCGACAGTAACAGCGTCCCCCTTCAATAGTTAAAAAATCCATCTCACTTTGTCCAGCAAAGCTCAACTGCCAATTTTTTGCCCGTTCCTGAATCGGGTGTTGTTGGATATAGCTGCGATGTTCATTTCCTGCTGAAGCGAGGATATTTTTAATAATGGAGTAAAGCCAATAGTTTCCGCTTTTAGGAACTCCTGCTTGTAAAATAGTCATTTCATCTTAAGTATTAAATTAAACGAGCTAATAGCTAAAAATAAAAGCAATTCGTATTTCATAATTACCAACGCCTAAAACATCACCGATCTGTTAGCAATTATTCTAGAAGCGGTATATTTAGCCTGAAGGCGATTGTAAATCTCTAAAAACTTTTGATTTCGGGCATCTTCGCTAAATTCCTTCAAAGCGCGATCTTGTCCAGCATTACCCATTTGGGCAGCTAAGTCACGGTTTGATAATAAAGAAATTAGATTATTTGCCCAGGATTCTACATTCTCTGGAGAGGAGATTAAAAAACCAGTTACGCGATCGACTACAATTTCTGGTTGCGCCCCTACCGCCGAGGCAATTACTGCCGTACCACGCATCATTGCCTCTGTTGTGACGTTGCCAAAAGGTTCTGCCCATTGAGAAGGAACAACCTGTACCCAAGCACCTACAAAATGTTGTTCCATTTCAGATTGGGGTAAATAACCCAACCAAGTCACCGCCTCTGCAATACCTAGACTTTGACTCAAATTCTGTAGGCGATCTTTCTCCCCGCCGTCACCAGCAATAATTAGTTTAGATTGAGGCACTTTTTCTCTAGCTTTAGCAAAGGCTTGTAAGAGAATATCTACACCTTTTTCTGGTACCAAGCGTCCTGCATATACTACTGTGGGAATCTGACTTAAAGGAAGTTGTTCTTTCCTGACTGGTACGCCATTGTAAACTACTTCTACGGGTTTGATTCCCGCATCTTCTAGCTTAGTTTTCATACCCTGACTTAAGGCTACCACTACATCAAAAGCATTCCGCCAATATGACCAAAGTTTATGCTGTACCATTAATACTGCCCAAGATTGGGGAGTAAGGCAACTATTACTCAAACATACTGTTCCAGGGCTACTGTGGCAATCACTACCGTCAGGTAATACTTTAGTTCCAGCAGGGCAAATTGCCTTATAAACAGCAGTTTGATAGATGCAAGGAATATCTTTAAGCAGAGTTAAAATTGCTGGCGACATTTGCCACATAAACATTCTAATGTGGACGACATCGGGTTTAAATTCTTGTAGAATTTGGCGCAACTTCAAATAAGCGCTAGGGTTAATTGTTTGGGATAATACCTGTAGTAAAGTATTAGTCCCAAAACAGCTATAGTCAGCTAAAAACTTACTCTCTGTTACTGGTGTCGCCATGCTGGAAAACAACCTAACATCCTGACCCAAATCTCTTAACCCTTGACGTAAGGAAAGCATTTGTAATTCTGCCCCTCCCGTTGCCGTACCAATATCGTGAATTAGAAGAATTTTCATGGGTCAACGATGCACTAGTTCCCTTGTATCGACTTGTTTTGCCGTCAAGTTTTTCTGTCTTTGCCGATAGGCTTGTTCGTGACGGTCAGTCAAATAGTGATTGAGAGTTTTTTCTGCTGGTGCGAGTAAACCATACATCACTAGTTTTCTCAGCAAACGATTGTTAATTCCCAACGTTAGCTTGTTAACTATGGGAGACAAGATTGTATCTCTGCGTCGCCAACCTAACGCTTTATGCTTTTGCTTAAAGTAACTATCCTCGGCTAAATCCCATTTCTCGCGCATCCGCGCCAAACTTTTAGTTTCCCACTCATCACTCCAGCGCAACATATAATAATGTAAATCGCTCCACTCCAAAGGAACTACGGGAACGTAGGTTACCAAACTATCTGGCTCAAGATAAACCTTATAGCCAGCTTGCATTACGCCCATACAAAAATCAATATGTTCTTTGGTATTAAGCATTAATTCGTCAAAATAACCCAATTCCTCAAAGATACTGGTCTTGACTAACATACAGTGAAATTCACACAGTTCGGTTTCACAACGCTGCATTTGCGATCGCATTTTTTCCGTTGTATGACCTTGTTTGTACATTTTTTCTCGCATCCGTCTTCTGCCTTTGACATCGACGACAATACGAGATTCTCCACCAGCACAATGAATTTCTTTGTGTATTGGTTCGTGTTGACACATCAAAGGTCCAACCACCACTGCTTGAGGATCGCTTTCGGCGCAGTCTACCAATGCTTTTAACCAGCCAGGTTGCACTACTATATCGTTATCGGCAAAGACAACATATTTAGTATCGACCTTCGCTAAACCCAAATTGCGTGCCTGATTGGGATACAAATAATAGTCGGTTCTAATTAGCTCAAATTCTTTGTGTCTTGCTTGGGCTTCGAGATATTCCTGAACTGGTTGAGGAGAATTACCATCTACATAAACGAGTTTAAACGGTAATTGAGTATTGTGATAAATACTTGTCAATGATTTGTGAGTATAGCTAAAACGTTCGCGAGGAACGACAACTATCGTAACTAAAGGACTAGTCATAGGCTTTAATTTTTTTGTCTGATATAAACTAAATAAATAAATATAGCCAACAGCCAACAGCTTGTTTAACTAGATACAGCAACAATTTCTTGTTTGAGATTGGAATAAGCTTTGTTGCTGTCGGTAAACTCCTCATGATAAGAACGTTCGACGTTAACATTCCACAGATCGTGTTTTTCGCCCAGAATATTTTTCGCTGCCAATAAACCAGTCAACATTGAGTGATCGCTATTGTTGTAGCGGTGCATACCATTGCGACCTACCGTTTGTAGATTCTCAAATTTTTGAATATATTTTTGAATTGTCTCTACATTTTGACGATACTCATCATCGTAGACAGGATAAGCTTTGTATTGACGTATTACCGTACCATCCTCAATTGCAACTTCTGGATCTACTAGTCCTAATGCTTTTACCTCACTACTAGCTAATTTAACTAATTGCTCATCAGACATTTGCCATAAATCATCTCCTTCATTACAGAAGTATTCCATCCCCAAACAGGTTTTACTTTGGTCGGGAACCATAGCTTTACTCCAGTTTTTAAAGTTTTGAATTCTACCAACTTTAAACTCAGGGCTATGAATATAAATCCAATTGTCTGGAAATAGTTCTGCCTGATCTACTACCAAAGACACAATTAAGAAATCACGATATTTGAGATTGTTAGCTGCTGCTAATATCTCTGCTGGTGGTGCAGGATTCATTTTTTTCAGCAGCAAAGATACGGGCATACTAGAAACAAAGTTTTCCCCTGTGACTTTGCTAGTTTCATCATTTTGCTTGATTGTGACGCTATTAATTTTGTAGCCATCTCTTTCAACTTCAACTACTTCTGTATTGAGATGTACGGGTGAACCTTTTTCATTGAGTTTTTGTTGAAAACGTTCCCACATTTGCCCAGGGCCATATACGGGATAATTAAATTCTTTGATTAAAGTTTTAGTATCATTACTACCAAAAAGAGCATTAGTAATGGCTTTGGTTAAAGATAGTCCTTTAATACGTTGGGCTGCCCAATCTGCTCTAATTTCTGTACAGGGTATACCCCATACTTTTTCTGTATAGGTTTTAAAAAAAGTTTCATATAAGCGTTTACCAAAGCGATTAGAAACCCATTGTTCAAAATTTTCTTCTATGGGATTGGGTTTAACTTTTGCTTTAAAATAACTCCACATGATTAGGGTACTGTTCATCAAACCCAAATTAGATAAAGCGTTATATGGTTCTAAAGGATAGCTGAAAAATTTGTTTTTATAATAAATTCTCGACATCCGAGGAACTTTAATAAACTCTTCCCCCATTACTTCTTGCCAAAGTGCTTCTACTTCTCCAACTTTGGTAAAAAAGCGATGTCCACCAATATCAAAGCGGTAGCCTTTATAAGTTTCGGTTCTAGAAATACCACCTACACGGTCTGCTTTTTCAAAGACCACTGATTTTTTGCCGTGCTTGCTCAATTCATAGGCTGTGGTAAGACCAGCAGGACCACCACCAATAACGACTGTTGAAATAGAATCTTTCATAGTTATATTGTCCTCGTTTATTTCTGTAGATTTTATGTTTTCTTTGTCTTAAAAGAGGCAACCATGTATTTGGCAAGAAAATATTCAAGGCAAACATGATGACTGGCAAAGTTACGGAATATTGTCTTAAAATAAATAGATACAGGGGTTGTATTTTTAACTTAAACTTAAACTTATTAATAGCCTACCTCAGAAAAAAATAACCGCTTGGCTCGAACAATTTTAATTTTTTTTTACTGCTTAATTATTGTATATAATCACTATTTTAGTGCATTTAACAGAAACAAAAAGGTTCTTAAGTCCGCTTTTTTTGTGAGCTAGTGCCAGAATAATGTAAATACCAATTTAAGCTGTATTAACAGAATGTTATTAGATACTATACTAGACATATCTAAGTATTTTCACCTGTAATAGCAATTATAGGCATAAGTTAGCCGAATGTAATCTACTTCAATCGGGCTTTACACAATTTTCATCTAAATTGCAGTTTGGACACATTTAAAGTGAAGCTTGTATAAAAATGAACAGTGACCAACTGCCAGTCGCCCAATCAGGGTGCTATATTCCAAAAAGATTGGAAAGTAAGTTAAATTATTTTCTCAAAATAATCATTTTCTCAAAATTAAGTTCATACCTATCAATTAACCGTCCACAAGGCTGCTAAATTTTAGATATTATTACTTTGATTTAGTACAAAAATATCCAGCTATCAATATATCTTTAGAAAATAATTTTTCTAGCTGAGGCGTAGATCTACAATTTGGATATTTATCAAGTTGCAAAATAATTATATTGTCAGCTTTGAACATAATTAATAACTTAAATTTAATTAAATACTTACTATCCTAATGAATCAACCTTTAATATCAATTATTACTCCCGTCTATAATGGTGGTTATGCCTTTGTCTGTTGCTTGCTAGCAATAGAGCGATCGCAATTTACCGATTATGAGTTTATCGTCGTCGATGATGGCTCTACTGATGAATCAGCTGAAGTCGCCCAAAAATTTGGCGCGAAAATATTACGAACTAACGGTAGACAAGGGCCTGGTGCAGCACGTAATTTGGGTGCAGAAGCGGCAACAGGAAAGTATTTATGTTTTATTGATGCGGACTGCGAAATATGTCATGATGCCATCACCCTATTGGCTCACACACTCCAGTCTAAACCAGAAATAGATGCTCTTTTTGGTTCGTATGATGATGCGCCCAAAGCAACCAATTTTATGGCTCAATATAAAAATTTAATGCACCACTATGTTCATCAGCAAGGAAATGGTGATGCCTCTACATTTTGGGCTGGTTTTGGCGTTGTCAGACGTTCCATATTTTTAGAGTTGGGTGGATTTGATACCAAGCGTTTTCCTCGTCCTAGTATTGAAGATATTGAACTGGGATATCGTCTCAAGGAATCTGGGGCAAATATATATTTGGCGAAAAATCTTCAGGTAAAACATCATAAAGCTTGGAAACTGTTGGGATTAGTTAAAACTGATGTATTTGATCGCGGTATTCCCTGGACAAAGCTATTACTCAGTAATAAATCTAATGTAGTTAATGACTTGAATTTACAAACCAGCAGCCGAATTAGCGTAGTTGCTACTTATAGTTTGGTATTCTGTTTGGCAGTAAGTTTGTTGAATTTTTGGGCAATTATTCCTAGTTTGATGTTTGCCATTTTGCTGCTATATCTCAATTGGAATGTCTATTGCTTCTTTTATCAAAAGCGAGGATTGTTTTTTGCTCTTAAGGTAATTCCCGCCCATTGGCTCTATTATTTTTACGGTGGATTGTCTTTTGTTTTAGGAACACTCTTGCACTGGAAGTCATTTTTACCAAGCCAGAAAGTATTACCTTTGAAATTGTAAGTCTATATAAAATTAACTAAACTTGATTCTATTCTGAGATCGGGATTTTTCTAATTTATTTTTTTACCTGGTAATTTCTCTATTAATTGGAGAAGAATTACAAAAGCTCACCGCGCGATGACGAATGTTATATCATATTTGTTGATAAATTTAGATCGACATCATGAACCTGAATGCCAATTACAACCATTAATATAGATAGCTTAAAAATTTTAGACGATCAACTCTCCAAGCGTCCCATAGCCTTAGATCCTGGTGGCTATTATGTTATTTATTTAGACCGTCAAGCGGGTCTAATTTGTGCCAAACACTATACCAATACAATTAACGATCAAGGATTGGCAGTAGATCCCAAAACAGGAGAAGTAATCGCTTGCGGTGGCAAAAAAGTCGAGCGTGTTGCCGAAACGCTGTATACAGCTAGAACCGCTAAAGAACTCTGTGTCAAAGTAGTTGAAGAACCCCAACCTTGTCCGATCACTATGCTAGATCATGCAGCGTATTTGGGAAGGGAATTTACCAAAGCTGAATTTGCTTTGATTAACAATACAGAATATATTCAAGACTAGAATATTTTTGCAAGAATGGTGGGCAAGATTTAATTTTAATCTAAATTAATCAATTAATGCTTGAAAGTTAACTTTGCCCACCTTACAGCGAACAACTACTAGTTACCGAATCCGACATACCAATAGTAAGTTGCCATAGGAATTATGGTGGCTACAATCAAGAATCCAATTACCCAGATAGTCGCACTACTATCATCAGTGTCTTCAGCTGTAGTAAAAGTACCTTCAATTTGAATTTCATCTTCAACAATTGGAGGGCCAGGATCTTCTTGTCCAGAAAGGACGGCTATCAAGCGATCGCCCGCATCAAGAAAGGCTTGGTTGTACTTGTTTCCATTGCGAACATTGTAACCAACAGTATCATCAATAACGCTTTGGGCAATTTCTGCATTTACTAGTTTTTGGGCAGAATCTCCAGTGCGAATCGCAGCATTGTTAGTCAAAATATCTAGCACGATTAGAGTTTGATTAGCCTGTGCTTCGGCATTAGGATACCAGTCTTGGAATATTTCATCCGCTAGGCTATCGACGGTTTCTCCATAGTCTAGACGGCGAATGGCAACCATTCTAACTTCTTGACCCGTTTCGCTAGCTAAGTCTTTGAAGGTTTTGGTTAGTTTACTTTGGTTTGCACCACTAATAGCATCTGCTGTATCTACTACCCAAACTTTGTCAGCATCAAAATTAGGCAGATCAAATAAGCCTGTAGCGATCGCTGGTGCTGCTAGACAAGATATCGCAAAAACCAGTAAAAGGGTCGAAATAATGAGATTTTTCAGGTACGAACCTGCTCTTTTAAAGCTTACAAGATATGTCATGGTTACTCTCAAATAGCTACTTATTTTAAATAATATTTCCTCTATTTAATAATAAAGCCCAGAGTTCACCCTGGGCAGAATTTATAATCATTGTGAGATAAGAATAATTGATTTATCTCAAATTTTTGAAATTGTTAACTGGTAAATATTAAATACCAATTAAGGTTTTGATCTCTCCTAGATAAGCAGAAGAGAGCAAGAAGTAAGCGAAGAACGCTCCACCGCCTCCTCCAATGAAAAAGCCAGTTGCAAACTCACTCCAACCTTCTTTAGAAGCAAAAGCAGGAGATACTTTTCCGGTAGTTATTGTTTCAGTAGGTTTACCACCCATGGCAGTAGCATATATGGATAAACATACGGTCAAAATTGTTACTAGACCAAAAGATGCTAATAAAGCTGCGATATCTGCATGTTCTGTATTTCGTAATGGACCTAAAACTAAGAAAGGGCCATATAATAAATATCCGTGAGCCATACCTACTTCTAAACCACGACGAAGAGGTGCTAAGCCATCACGGTAAGCAGGTAGATTACGAATTAAAGCCAAACTAAACCCTGAAGAATTTAAAGGGGTAGCTAAGTTACCAATTTGAGGATCTCCTGGTGGCTGAATAGCATTGTATTCGTTCATAGGGCGTTGATTTCTCCTTAAAAATTATTTTCTTGCGTATCCTTTAAGGCGTGGCATTAGTTAAAAATAAGAGCTTTTTAACTGACTCCACCCTTTAAATAGCATCACTCTAACTTGGTTTAAGTTCGCTTTTTGTTAAGAATCTTTATAACTAAACCTAATCGAATAGGTGTTCGCAGTAATATCCAAGTTGTCAACGTTTGAATCCAAAAATAGGAAAAATAAAATATGATTGGCGATTATGCAGCTTCCTGGCTACCCGTAGCAATGGTTCCTCTTGTAGGTCTTGTTGGTGCAGCAGTTTCTATGGCTCTTTTGTTTATCTACATTGAAGGCGAAGCTGAAGCTTAAGGAGTCAGTGACCCTAATACTTTAAGTAATTTTATTTTACTTATCAAATGTTAATACTCTACCTGTCTAGGTAGGGTATTTTTAATTTGGTGGCAATGAAAATAATTATTTTTGAGTTCTTTTGGAAGTTGAGGGCAGAGAAACGCGATCGCAAATAAATAACGTACCAGAAGCAACACAAAGGGGAATAGTTACTAAATTAATCAAAGGTATACTAATTAATCCTAAACAGACCAACCCAAAACTTCCAGTAGCAGGTAAATTTTTCAAAACTATCTTGAGTTTCTGGCGGAATTTTAAGCGTCTTCTTTCTAAACAAGAATCGAGGAAATCCATACAGACAATAGTAGTCGTTAGAGCAATTGAACCAACAGTAGAAACTAATGAACCAATACCAGGAAAAAAATTAACGAATATTAAGGGAAGACCAATAATAGCGATTAAGACTAGCTTTTTTAACTCATATAAAACTGCTCTACCAAGGTCGCTAACAATATTTAATTCAATTAGTTCTACCTGACCCGTCCGCAATTTTTCTAATTGTTCTGATAGTTGACCGTACCAGGGTGCGCCTAATAGGACACCAAACTGAGTTAAAACAAAGCCCGTAGCGATCAATAAAACTATCACTAATAAAACACGAATAATCGCGATTAAACCCGAAACTAAATAGGCAAGAAAACCCATCCATTGAGGCAAACTTTCGATTAATTGATCGAACCAACTAACCAGATCTGCCTGGACGCTATCGACAATTTGCCAGCCAAAATACAACAAACCACTATAAAGAGCGAGCGCCACTATAATGTTAACGGCGATCGGGATAGCAATATATTTAATTAACTGAGGATTTTTACTAAAAGTAATTACAGCTTTAAAAGGATAGGTAGCACCATCAATTGTGCCAAATCCTCCTAGAATTTTTTTGATAGTTTTTAGCATTATAGTGAGTAACTAATTCCCATAATATGTTAAATTATGCCCACCGCGAACCAGGTAGTATACCAGGAGCTTTTTTAATTGCCGATCGCGCTAAACCTTCTGAAATTACTGTAATTGACTACAATAGCGATCGCCATCAATACGGAACTAACCTCACTCCTGAAGACTGTACGGCTCATCTTAGTACAGAATTGGTTTCTTGGGTCGATTTGGGTGGATTAGGCGAGCGCGCTACTTTAGAGAAGTTGGGAAAAATATTTAAGTTACATCCTTTAGTATTGGCAGACATAGTCAACGTACCTCAACGTCCAAAACTAGAAGATTATCAAGATCAATTAGTTATTATTACCCAGATGATTAATGCTGCATCTACACCAGGAGAAATCTGGTTAGAACAAGTTAGTTTTGTCTTAGGTGAAAATTATCTTTTGACGGTGCAGGAAGAACCCCAACAAGATTGCTTTAATCCTGTACGCCAGCGTCTGAGCAACAATAAAGGAATGATTCGCCAGCAAAAAGCTGACTATTTAACCTATGCTCTCTGGGACACAATCATTGATGGTTATTTCCCCGTATTAGAAGCCTATGGCGAAAAAATTGCGGAATTAGAAGACCTAGTATTGAATCAACCGAGCAAGACAACTTTAGCTAAGATTCATCAAATCAAGAGCGATCTCTTGAGTTTACGTCGTGCCATTTGGCCACAAAGAGATATGCTAAATATTTTAATTAGAGATGGTCATATTTTAATTAGCGATCGCACATTACCTTATTTCAAAGATTGTTATGACCATACGATTCAAATCATCGATACGATTGAAATTTACCGCGAACTGGCTTCGGGACTCATGGATATCTACCTTTCTGCCGTCAGTAATAAAATGAATGAGGTAATGAAGCTATTAGCCGTTATCTCGACTATTTTTATTCCCTTAACCTTTATTGCAGGGATTTATGGCATGAATTTTAATACCGATGCTTCTCCTTGGAATATGCCAGAGTTGGACTGGTACTGGGGATATCCATTATGTATCAGTATCATGCTAGCGATCGCTATTACCTTATCTGTTTATTTTTGGCGAAGAGGGTGGCTCAATTGAGCTTAGGAGTGTTTTGATATTTCAGAAGCACGATTTTTGAGTTTTAGCCAAGTATATACATCAACATTTCTTCTAAACTCACCGATGCACTTCATCCCATCGAAAAAATTTTTTTCCGTACCATTTAAGGCAATATGAACGATCATTTGACGTGCTTTTCGAGTTCCCACTAGATCTAGAAGATCGATTAGGCATTCAATCCAAAAATCACTTTTTTTCCCTAGCTTTTGGTATAAGGCTAACCAATCATTCGCCCGAAGCGATCGCACTAGATTAACACCATTTTCTTTGATGCTAATTTCTTCTCCCCAAGGTTTGTGGGGAGAAATCGTGCCATTGTCTGTATAAAAATCGATAAAATTGATTAGATTTTCTAGAGTCATTGACAGTTAGCAAAAATCATTTATTGGGTACAACTAAACGTTGAAGCGGAATAACTTCTACATTTAAGAAAATATCTTTACCAATTTTTTGAGCCAAAGAATCTTGGACTGATTCGACTTGTTCTTGCTTAATCGAACCCAAAGGTGCTGCTACTTCAATATCTACTTTAAGGTAGCCGTCTCTAGGAGTTACGACAATAGAGTCTACTGCTGAATTAAGCTCGCTGTCAGCAAAAATTTCAGTTTCGTAGAGAATAAAATCTTCAACCTGATGGCGCACGTTCTTTTTAATAATTAACTCACGCATCGAAAAAGTTAGAGGAATACCCAGTAAAAACATCACCACTGTAGACAATGCCAATCCTTTTTTAGCTCGTTCGAGATTACCATAAGATTGGAATAAAAATACTAAGCTGCCAAAGAAAACAATACAGATCAGGTTAGTCAAAAACAGCAGTAGCGCACCAAAGGCAATATCGATCTGTCCCTGTGCCAAACCAATACCTACCACACTTAGAGGAGGTACTAAAGCTACGGCGATTGCAACTCCAGGCATAGCAGTAGAAATGCTTCGACGAGTATTGGCAAAAGCCCCCGCAGCCCCCGCAGCCATAGCAATACCAAAGTCAATTAAAGTAGGCTTAACGCGAGACATAATCTCTGTATCCACCGTGTCCAAACCAATGATTGTCGTAACTAGCCAGGCAACAATAATAGTGAGAAAAATTCCTTTAATAACGGTAAAACTGGAGCGACGCAATAAGCGACGATTACCCATCGCTGTAGAATAAGCCATCCCCACAATTGGACCCATTAAAGGAGCGACAATCATCGCGCCAATAATTACTGCAGCACTATTAGCTAACAAACCTAAGGTAGCAATAATAGTAGATAACCCTAGCATGAAGTGAAAACTAAAGGCGGGGACAGACAATCGCCAAATACTACGGTTAAGACTAGCGATCGGTACGGGCTTTTCTTTTAGCCAATGCCAATCACCGTTATCTTGATCCCAGAGCTTTTTAAAATTGCTGTTTATTTTATCCAACGACAACTTGATACGGTTAATGTAGCGCGGGTTGTAGCTAAGGATTACTGTCATGGGGATTATTTAAAATTGATTAAATAAGGTGAAGATCGTCAACTAAACTGATTAATTTTTATTAAAACTTACTTAATCATTCTTTAAGTTGTCACCATTTCAATCTTTCTAAAGATATATCCATGAGCTAAGTAATATTTTGGCTACTTAATGGCTATTAGGATTACTATATTTCCGTCGATTCCAAATTTTCTTGAAGTATATCCAAAACAGTTTGAGGATCGGTTGCTTGCTGCATTACTTTAGCTTCCAAATCATGGCGATCGCTAATATTGGGAAGATCTTCTCTTACTTAAATAAAATTAGTTCTATCTAAAGAAACAAATACAGCTTGAGCTAACGCTTTTAATTTAGAATAATGCTTTCAGGCGATCTCTTGCTAATCTCTAGAACAGCTACCTTAATCAGATTAGTTACTGTGTTTGGGAAGTTTCAATATTAGCTACTGATTCAACTTGAAAATCAATAATTCTTTTGATCGCTCCAGCTAAAGGCACTGCTACAATCAAACCTAAAATACCGCCTAATTTAGCTCCTAACAACAAAGAGATCACAATCCAAACTGGGTTAAGCCCTACCAAGTTGGCAAATATATAAGGCGCAATGGTGTTATCGATCGCCTGATCGATGATAGTTGCTACTACCAAGACTTCCGCCCCTAAAGTAACGCTTTTGAGACTTGTCAGTAGACTTACGCTCACAATGCCGAGAATATCTCCTAAAGGTACTAGTACCAAAGCTCCAATGGCAAAACCAAATAATAAGCCAAAAGGTACTTTTAGTAATAAGAACGCGGCGGTGATAGTAATACTCATAATTAAAGCGATCGTGGCATGACCAATAAAATAATTTTGGAAACTTTTTTTGAAAGATAATTGCAACCGATTTCCCCAAGTACTAGGAAATTTCTGCCAAATTCCCAACCAAAAGTTTTCTCCATGAAGCAATAGATACAAAGTTAAAACGATAGTGACTAATAACTCTAAACTGCTACCAAATGCGCCAATGAGAAAATTAACAATGTAAGTTGGTAGAGCTTTTACTTCAACAGCAAAACGTTCTTGTAGCTGAATCAATAAAGCACTTACATCAAAGGGGAGGTTGTTGTCGATCGCCCATGCTTCAAAAGCCTGTAGCTGAACTGAACCAGAATCAATCCAGCTTGGCAAACGACGAGTAAATTCATTTAGCTGTTGCAACAATAAAGGCAGCAGAGTCAAAGTTATTGTGCCTAAAATTATTAATGCGACCAAAAATACTAGAGCAACTGCATAACCTCGTTTGACTTGCCACGATACGAGTAACTTGACGGGGTAATTTAGTAAAAAAGCCAAAAGTGCTGCGGTAACAATTAAAGTTAAGGTTGGTCGTAAATAATTAAATATAGGAAAGAGAAAATAACCATTAACGACGAGTAAAGTAATTAATAACCCCCAAGATAGCCAGGGAGGAAGTTTGTCCTCAAACATATTTGTTTTTAACCTATAACTTATATATGAATAAGCTAATTATGAATGGGAATGGAAAAAATGTTTGCCGAACATAAAAATAGACTAACCGAACTAATTCATCGCTATCGCGATCGCGTTGACTTTTTAACCATTCGTTTAGAACAAGCAGAAGAAACTAATATATTTTTACGCAGTAGCAAAATAGAAACCCTCAGCGAAAGTATTTCTTTGGGGGGGCAGGTAAGAGCTTGTTACAAAGGTGGTTGGGGCTTCTCCGCTTTTAACGACTTAGATACTTTAGTTACTCAGCTAGAAGAAGCGATCGCCGCTGCCAGAACTATTGGCGATTCAGAAACCATCCTCGCAGCAGTCGAGCCAGTACAAGTAGATTGCCACGTACCTCTAAAAGGAAGCAGTCCTCGACAGATCTCTCTAAAGGACAAAAAAACTTTATGCGATCGCTACGATCTGGTATTGCGGAGCCACGATCCTTGTCTGACCTCAACCTCTGTAAGCTATAGCGACAGTTCCCAGCAAATAATTATTGTCAACTCCGAAGGAAGCGCGATCAAGCAATCTTGGTCAGATATGGAAATGCGTTTCTCTGCTACTGCTAGAAAAGACGACCTCGTACAGACAGGCAGAGAAACCACAGGATCGCGTCAAGCTTATGAAGATTTAACCGATTTAGATCGGCAGGTAAGCAGTGCAGCACAAAGGGCAGTAGATGCTTTGTCTTTACCTAAAATCAAAGGAAATACCTATACAGTTGTCATCGATCCGATCTTGACGGGGTTATTTGTTCACGAAGCTTTTGGACATCTATCCGAAGCAGATATGGCTTATGAAAATCCCGATTTGCTAGAAGTAATGAGTATTGGTAAGCGTTTTGGCTCGGAAGAATTACAAATTTTTGATGGTGCTGCGCCGATAGAATCCGAAGACAACTATATTCATCGGGGTAGCTACTTCTATGATGATGAAGGTACACCTGCAACTACTACTCAATTAATCAAAGATGGGGTGCTAGTGGGCAGACTACATTCACGAGAAACCGCAGGCAAACTAGGAGAACAACCCACAGGAAATGCTCGGTGTCTCAACTATAGTTATTCTCCCATTGTCCGCATGACCAATACCTGGATTGCTAGAGGTAAAACCCCTGTAAAAGATCTCTTCAGCGGTATTAATGAGGGTGTCTACGCTCGCAACTGGCTAGGGGGAATGACCAACGGAGAAATGTTTACCTTTAGCGCAGGAGAAGCCTGGATGATTCGTAATGGCGAAATAGCCGAACCAGTTAAGGACGTGACACTTTCGGGTAATGTCTTTAAAACTTTAGCAAATATTGAAGCGATCGGTGATGACTTTTATTGGGATGAATCGGGCGGTTGTGGCAAAGGAGGTCAATCTGGTTTAGCAGTAGGCTGTGGCGGACCTAGTTTGAGAATTGCGGGAGTGACAATTGGTGGTAACTCTAATTAATTAACTCTAATTAATATTTAGATCTGATAAACAATGATTAAATATTTGGAGAAACTAAATCAGTTTAAAATAAGTAAAGTTATTATAAGTAGACCAAACCAAATATTGATTCACTTCGGAGCTTATTAAATTTATGAATTTAATCGTTACTAGTCTTATTAGCTTTTTAAATATTTACTGGGTATTATTAATTGTCAGAATTTTGCTGTCTTGGTTTCAAACTGCAGAATGGGCTGGTCAAATTATCGGCTACCTCAGTCCGATCACCGACCCTTATTTAAATATCTTTCGCTCGATCATCCCACCTTTGGGCGGGATTGACCTTTCGGCAATTGTGGCACTATTTCTGCTACAGTTCATCCAAGGTTCGCTCCAATCCTTTGCAACTGTTGCTTTGGCAAATAGCGGATTCTAAACTTACTGGTCGTATTCAAAATCGTCGTAATAGTAAGGACGAACTTTTCCTGCAAATCCAGATGCCTTGAAGTTTTTTAATGCTAAGGGTGTTCGTTGATTTGCGGGAACGCTAATTCTAATGGCGAAATCACTAGTACCTGGGGGTACCTCTTCAATTGTGCCAATACGCCCTCGATTTTCAAAGGTAGAATTACCATCTGCATCATAAATTCTGCCAAATACATCCGCATCAACTACGGTTTTGCCTGAGGTATTTTTGGCTTTGCCTTTGACGGTAAAGCAACTAACTGGTCTAAGATCGCCACTAGTAACGCTACCATTAGCTTCATCACCAGCACAAGGCTCATAAGAAAGATTGGTTAGTTTGATCGAAGTCATAGCCGAAGCAGGAGGAATTATGAGCCAGCTACCCACCCACAAAAGGCTGGCTGTCAACAATACTGTTATAAATCGAATCATAAGTAATAACTGAGTTTGATAATTTATCTATGATATTATTCAGCTTTAATTTATCTTATCAGTAAGAAGTTAGGCGTTTTATAACATTCACATTTATCAAACAAAACCTCCTAGTTCAATTAAGGTTTTTAACTACTAGGGGGTTCAATATTTGGTCTAATGTACCGCGCACTTTATAGCCGTACAAAGTTACGTTAGCGGTGTACCCAAAATGACAGGCACTTGTCCTTGTCGCCTTAAGGATAAACGACCCCGCGTTATCCCAAGGACACAGAGAAAAATACACAGAGAGATTTAACTACTATGCATTGTAGCTTTTTTGATACAGATAAACGATCGCTTCTTGGGGGCGAATTAACTCATCCTTAAAAAGATAACCTGGTCTGACTGTATAACAGATGCGATCGCTTTTTTGGGAATCGTTAGTAATTTTAGTGGCAATAATTTTTTGGCGATCGCAATTAAAAACCCCAGTCTCTTCAATAGTCATAACACCTTCTCCTTGAAGAATTTTTCCTAGTTCGTAGTCGATAGCAGATAATACTTTTACCTCGTTTTCTGGTTGATTTTTTTGGGCTAATAGTAGCCAATCTCTAAGTTTGATTAGTTCGTACAGGGTAGGAGATAATTCGGGTGTTTCTATGGAGACTGATTCTACTTCATCAGCGATTTTAGTTGAGTCTAATGGTGGTTTGGCTAACTGTCTTTCTAATCTTTGTAATCTTTGTAATAGTAAACAGATAGATTGCAAAATAGAAACTAATTCTGCTTCTGTTGGATTGGGAGTCAATCCATTTAACTGACGCACGCGAGTTTCTGCTTCGAGGGCTAGTTCTGTAACCTGACGGTGTTCGGCATCAAGCCAACTAAATAGATTACTTTGGGGGATTAGGCGGTATAGATTTTGCAGCATTTTAATAAATAATTTCAAGATTTATTTTGTTTACAGATAAATTAAATTAGGACAGAATTTGACGGGCATTTTTTTTGATTGAAGTCCAACCAATAGGATCGAAGAAGGGTTTTTTCTCAGACAGATAAAGGGTGTCATTGTTGAGAGAATAAATAGCTGGTAGAACGTAGTCACCATGAGTCATTCCTTCTTCTCGATGTAGTGGTTCGTGGCGTAAAGCAGAAATTAAGTTGGCATCTGCTGCTTCGACTACAGCAACGGCGTAACAAATAGTTCCTCCGAAGGCGATTTTAGTTCGCAAATTTTGACAGTATTCGAGACTTTCGAGGGCAAAATAGCGCAGGGTAGCTAGATCTAAGTTAGAGAAGACTGCAAACATAAAGTAAGCATCAAAAGAAATAAGAATCTTTTGTTTTCCTTTAGCAATTGCCTCTAGTGGCAAATCGGCGATGGTTACTTTTTCTTGCCAGGTGTAGTTTTTAGCGTTTAGAGACTGTTTTTTCTGGGTCAAGTAGTTCTTTAAATTCTCCGCAAAAGCAGTTGGAGGTGGAGGAAGATCGGGTTCGGGTATTGGAGGAGAATCGAGACGATGAATTGCCTGTATTTTGTCGAATATTTCTTGACATCGAGTAAAATTTTGTCTGGCAAAGTAGATTTGGGCTGCTTGATATAAATCTGTTTCCGCATCTTTTTGATCGCCTAAAGCTGCGCGAATTTCTCCTCTGGCAAATAATGCTTCAGCATAACCCGAATCAATCTCTAAAGCTTGGCTTAAAAGTCCGATCGCCTGTGGGTCATTTGGTGTTTGAATTAATAGTTGTGATGCCTGTTGATACAGTTCTGCGGCGGTAATGGAAATCAATTTAGTTTTGGTATTAGTTGCTACCTCTGCTGCCTCTGTCTTTTCAGACTGAGATGGAGGAGTTGTAACTACTACCCTTGGTGGTTTTACCTCGGTAACTCTTTTAATAGCTGCACCAATACATACCGCTAATTCTGGCTCGTCTACGAGTAAAGCCTGTCGCTGAAACTTTTGGGATATTACCTGTTGAATATAGGGAATGCGACAGCTACCACCAACTAATAAAATGCGATCGATTTGTTGCCAGTCGATATTTGCACTTCTGACTAGTTGATCGCAACAATCAATTGTCTCCCCAATTAAAGGGGCGATGGTTTGATTAAATTCAACACGAGATAGGGAATAAGATTCTACGGAATTCAATTCCAGGGGAATATAAATTGTTGCTTCAGGCTGTTGGCTTAATTGATGTTTGAGATCGCGACAAGATTCGGTGACAATTGCCCTAGCTAGCCAGCCATCTCTAGCAGATAGTTTTTCTTGTAATTGGGGGCTGCATTTATTTCTCAATCCTTGATAGATTTGGCGATCAAAGTCTGTTCCTCCACAGTGGGATAATCCTCTGGGCATCCCTAAAATCTGATACCCAGAACCTTGTTTTTGGATTAGAGTCGCATCAAAAGTTCCGCCACCTAAGTCATAAACTAAAACAATTTCTCCTTCTGCTACTTCTGCCTGACGGGAATAGTAGTAGGCAGCAGCAACGGGTTCTTCTAGCAATTCAATCTGGTTAAAACCTGCCTCTCGCCCCGCTTGTTCCATCAACTGACGTTTAAAGGGTTGATAGGTAGCGGGAATAGTTAAAACCGCATTAGTTAAAAGATTTTCTCCCAATCCTTGGGCAACTTTTTCGGCTTCAATTTTGAGCTTGCGAATTACTTCGGTAGCTAGTTCTTCAGGAAGTCGGGCGGTATTACCTACTGTATAGGGATTGGGACTACCTAAATCGCGTTTGAATTCTCGTCGATAACGTTGGGGATCTTTCTGGCGCGAGTTTTCCGCTGCTTGACCAATTAGTATTTGTTCTTGGGCAGTGATGAAAACGCTGGAGGGAAAAGAATAACCTCTGTTTATGGGTTCTTTAATTGGTTTGGGTACATTATTGATGTTTAAGGCTGCGCTAGAATAGCACGTACCAAAATCCAAACCTAAAAGTATCTGGTTCATGATTTTTTAGTTGTATTTTTCTGTTCTCCTTTATTTATTTCTGTTGATGAGTAAGGTATGCAGGTTTTTATGGCGAGTAGGGGCGATCTCAATACTTCTCGTTTAACAAGTGTCGATAACCTATAACCTATAACCTATAACCTATAACCTAGTACTCATTACTCATTACTCAAAACAACTAATCAATAAACAGGCTTAACCGAAAAGTATTGGAGGCGATCGCTATTCGAAATAAAGGTATTGTTTTGCTTTTTGGACGCGGGCTAAAATTTGTTCGTAGGAACGGGCGAGAACTCTAGCAGCAACAATGGTAGAGCGATCGCTACCCATGACATCGTTGGCGCGTTGATTCCAATAGTTCATCTGGGTTTGGGCGGTAGATAACATGGTTTCGATGGTGACGTTGTTTTCTAGCCCAAGGCGATCGCTACAAATAGTACCAAATTCTCCCGTCACCTGTAATAATTGTTGGACTTCAGCTTGATCGAAATCGAGGCTTCCTGCGTAGTAACTGCGTAAAATTTCTAATTCTTGAAAGGCGGATTCTTGTACTTGTAGCGCATCAAACTTAGAAGCGATCGCTTCTAAGATCTGTAAAGATTCTCCATTTAGCTGTCCTCGATAGTGAAAATAGGCTGCTGCGATATCCTGTAATACTTTACTGAGTTTGATGACAAAGGCGCGGTGTCCAAAATGGGACAAAATTAGCTGACGTAGTTCGGGTACGCCTGTTTTATTTAATAGTTCGGCTACTAGCTGTTGGCGATTACCCTGGGGGTAGGCTTCGCGATCGCTAATTCCTGACTTGAGTAATCGATATGCCTGAATTACACCATACAAACCAAGCTGCTGATAGATTTCGTGGCGTTCTGCCTGACTGACAGGAATTTCTTCTAGGGGATATTCTGCTAAAAACTTGGGTACGTAACGAGTCAAACGAGCAAATTGCTGATCGCTTAGCTGTTGCAGTCGTTCTAGAATATCAAAATGTTGGGGCTTGAGGGTACTTGCGCCCTGGGCTAACAACCCGCAGATCGGAGAAACGTTATAAAACAGGCGGTTAACTTCGGGTTTTTGACTCAACCGCGAAGCGATACGCTTTCCCGCAGCTAAAGGATCGTCAATTTTAGGATCGCTGGCATAAACATCAACTTTGGTTAAGACACCAATAGCATTGATGGGAGTGGTATTGCCTGTTAAAGAACCTTGAAATGCTTCTACAACTTCGGTATCCCCTTTACCTAATCCCTGGCTAAATAGATATAGTACCGCGTCTGCGTTAGCCGCTTCTCGATTAGTATCCGCGTTGAGTTTGTCTCCGTGTAGCTTGAGAAAATCTTGAGTGTTTTTAGCATCTTCTTCGTAGAATGATTTTAACCCAGGAGTATCAATAATATTAAAGGTTTGCAAAATCAAATTAGGATAAGCCACCTCAATATATTTAATACTCAGCAAATATTCCTGATGCTGTTCGTGGCGTAGGGTAAGGGCTTCTAGTTCGGCAAAAGATTTAGTTTCAGGCGATCGCCCGTCTTTGAAGTAAACTGTGAGACTGGGGGCATCGCCATATTTTAACCAGTTAACGTTAAAAGTCGCTTCTACTGCCCCTGTGGCTACCACTTTTTCTTGCAATAGGGCATTCATTAGAGTTGATTTACCCGCTTTGATTAAGCCAACAATCGCAACACGCATTGGCTGCTGTAATCTTTGCTGACATTGTTGCAACAACCGACTGAGATTTTTGAGTTCTTGATTGTTTGCCGTTTGCGCCAGGGAATCAGCTAACAATCGATTTACTTGGGTTTCGAGAGAAGTATTAATCTGATTAATCTGATTCATCTGCCCAATCTCCATAGTCAGTACTATTACTATTGCTACTAGCTACTGCGGCTAAAGCTTTGGGTGGTGTGTTTTTAGCAGGAGATTGATTGATCTCTATCGGCGTTTTAGATTGTTGAGGCTTTACCACAACTTTGGCTGCTACAGTCTGAATCATCTGCTGTAGTTGAGAGAATTTTTTAAGAGAAAGCTGTAACTGTTGACTGCGTTTGGCGGTTTCACCTTGAGATAGCTTTTGTGATTCTTGGAGCGATCGCAAAGTATTTTCCCAGCCTTCTTTTTGTCTTTTTACTTGGGCAGTAAATTTATCTCGCAGATCTCGTTCTAAAGTTTGAATTGCTTTGGTTAGGGTTTGATTGCAAATACGCTGACACTCATCAATAAAGGGGGAGACGATTTTAGAAATTTCTCGTTTGGCGATCGCCTTATCTTTTTCTTTTACCTGTTCTAAACCATCCTTGATACCTTTGGCACCACCACCAATCCAGCCAATACCAGCACCAATTTGTCCGCCGATAGTTGCCCCAGGAACGACTCCTACTCCTGCCCCAAATACCAAACCAATCGCTCCTCCAACAGCACCGCCAATCATACCGCCGATTGCTGTCCCTACACTAGTGTTAAACATAGCATTGCGAGTTGTCGTAAAAGATTTATCAATAATTGTGCTGCGATCGATTTCTATTTCTTCGCTGAGTAAAACTGCCTGTTGTCGTTGGGAAAATCCGACTTCCAAGCGACTGATATCTAGTCCCGTTTCAGCTTCCAAATAGCCATAGAGTTCCCCTGCTTGCTGGTTCAAATCTTGGTTTAATTGAGACATCAAACCGTCAACATCAGCTTCGATTAAATTAGCAATTTGCTTGGGAGAATTAACCAGGCGATCGTCTTCAATATATTTGTTGGTTTTATAGCGTAATTGAGCAAAATCACGTTTAAATTGTCCCTGAATCTCAAATTGAATTGATTGCAAGCGATCGCTTAAGATATTGCGCCATTCAGCATTATTATATAGTAATTTCTTTAGCTGTTGTCGGGTTTGTTTAAGCTTAGTTTCCAAATCTTCTGAAGTCTGGTTGCGATCGGATTTCCAAGCTACTTCTACAGGGGCTTTTAGTTCGGCTACCGACTGCATTAATTCGTTAATTGCTCGCAGTAATAAGGTTTGTCCTCGTTGTTCCCCTACCATTTGCCATATTTCTCGTTCTAAGGAGTAAAAATTGCTGTATGCTAAATCTTCCTCTTCTTCATATTCGAGATAATCAAACTTCGCCCGACTAGACACGGGAATAATTTTAATTTGATGGGGATCGCACCCTAATACTTTGGTTAATTTTTCACGGTTGTTAGCTACAATTTCCGAGACATCGCTGACTAGATCTGCTTTGGTTAACACAAAAATTAGATTTTGACAGTGGGGCAAAATTCTCTCTTTTAAAAAATCGAGTTCTTCGGTAGTTAGAGGTTTCAAAGCATCGCTGACAAACAGTACCACGTCTGCATTGGGCAAAAAAGCATGAGTGACGGCGGTGTGTTCGGCATTTAAACTACCAATTCCTGGAGTATCGACTAACACTAAACCTTCTTTTAACTGAGAGTTGGGAGATTCGATGGTTAGCATCTTTGCTTGTTTAGCATTCTTGAGATTACGCTGTTCGGTAACATAGTCGGGGATTTCGCTTTTAGCAATTTGTTTGATAGTTTCTTTGCCCGACTCTCCCAAAACAACCCTAACTTTTTCTTGCTTACCGTAGGTAATAGTAGAAACTAAATTAGTAGTAATGTCGATATCCACGGGAAAGATTTCAGTTTCATTAAGCAAAGCATTTAACAAACTAGATTTTCCTTGTTTAAATTCTCCTGCCACCACCACAAAGAGTTTACCCAAAATTAAATTCTGACGGGCAGTTTCTAGGTGTTTAATCGTTGTTTCAGCTTGATAATATTTTGCAGCCACGATCGCTTGTTGGAATAATTGTAGTACTTGTTGTTTGTGTTGTTGATAGTTATTCATGGATTTATTTCTAGATAATTTTTTTCAATGTTTAATGTTCAATCTTAAAAAGCGATCGCCAAACTTAGAATTAAGGGCGCAATAGTAAGGTTTCAAAGCAGGTTCGATCAAGAGATTGAGTAATTCAGTAAATCGTTGCGATCGCTCTGGGTTGATTGGTTGCTGCTGTACCAGGCGATCGAGCATCTCATCGTATATGCTAAAAAGTTCTTGTTTTAACTGTCGATATTCTCCCACGCTGATTTGGGCTACGGCAGCATGGGGAAAAGTACCCACTTGTGCCGTCCAGTCGAGTTCTGGTGCGGGATGGCGAAAGCGTAAATTAATATATTCTACGGGGATTTGATTCGACCAATCGATAGTTGCGATCGCTAAAGGGGGAAACAATGGTGTCTTACCTGGTTGGCTAACAGTACCAAGACCAAAAATCGGTAGAGTAAGATAAACCTTGCCTTCTTTACGCAAAGGTAAAGGGAAACCAATAGCTGCCTCCAAGGGAATTAACTGCCTGAACAAAGGCATTTGACGCACTTGTTTAATTAATGCTGCAGTACGGCTGGTAGTTATTGTATGGTCTAAAGTTAAATTCATCGTTGAGAAAATGAGTAAAGGATTAAAAGAAATTAAATTGCTTTAGCTAATAGTCGAAACCATGTAGAGATTACTATCTTCCCAAGCAGACATAAAATCATCCGCAGCAACGCGAGTTCCTCGTCCGTTGGGCGTACCAGGATCGTTGAGGATCACTACGGGATTATTAGGATCGCTATGATCGATCCCAATTACCTGCACCGCATGATTTGCACCCTGTTCGGGCATACCAGATACATTAGCTAAAATCTCATCAGAATCTAATCCGCCAGGATACCAAGTTTCGTGAGAGTCGATCGCTACAATCACGTTTTCGCCATCGGCTAATTTGTCACTGAGGTCATCCATCGTGCAGTTGTATTCTTGCTCGACTTCAATGCCATTAGCCTCCAGTAGCTTGCCGACGTGTTCCATTGGCGTACCCCCTCCAGGGGTATACCAGCCACGATCAATTGCCTGTTGAGTCAATTCTGCTTCGGTAAAGTCTCGCCCAGTCATTTCATCAAGAATGAATTCTTGACAAGCCACCGCACAGGTGTCATTTTGGGTTTGTTGATGCCAATTTGCTAGATCGCTATCGGGATCGCCAATGATGTCTGCATTACCTGCTGCCAATTTTGGATCAATCAGACCATCACCATCCGTATCCGCCACCATCCATGATTGATCCATAACGAGATCGCCATCTAAATCGGTTTCTACTACCCACCTATCTTGAAGTCCGTCACCATCGTTATCCGAAGCAACGATTGCATCTATGGGATCTGCTATGCCATCGCCATCTAGATTGCTATCCCCGTCTCCAAAAGAAAATTCAGATATACCATTTAAAAAACTCATTTTTGCATCCTTAATCTTTTTGCTGGTGTAGATATTTATTTCTGAAGTTAAAAAGGATATGCAGAAGTAAGTGCCAAGCCGAGCCAAAAATACCGATCTAAGTTGCACTTCAAAAGTTTCAATTGATCAAAATAGGTAATTACAGCAGTTATAGTTTGCTGAAAATCATCTTAAGATTGGGGAATAAAAATATTTATATTTATAAGCATGAGTAATATTAATATTTTAATTGTCGAGGATGAATTGATTATTGCTGAAAACTTAGCAATGAAGCTAGAACAATTAAAATATAATGTAAGTGGTATTGTATCTACTGGAAAAGCTGCTCTAGAAAAAGTAGAACTTCATGATCTCGATCTCATCCTAATGGACATTGCCATTAAAGGAGATTTAGATGGTATTCAAACAGCGAACAAAATTAAAGAACTTCACGATGTAGCCGTTATATTTTTGACGGCTTATGCTGACGAAAAAACTCTTGAAAGAGCTGCCTCAACTGGTTGTTATGGATATCTACTTAAGCCTTTTAAAGATAGAGAACTACACGCCACGATTAAAATGGCAATTAAAAAATACGATGAGCAAAAAGTAGCTGCCCAATCTTTAGTTGAAATGAATAAACTTTTAGGAGAGTATTCATCTGAGAAAAATATTATTTATGAAGATAGCCTTACTAAGCTTCCGAACCGATTAATGTTAAGAGAGCTATTTAGCTATTTATCTTCTGGATTAGAAACTTCATCTAATTTAGAGCGAGCAAGTGAACAATTGAATGTCAATAAAAAACTTTTAGCAGTTGTTTATTTAAAATTAGACAGATTTGAAAGAATATTAGCTTATTTGGGTGATGTAAAAAGTGATTTACTCATAGAAGCAGTAGTAAATCGCTTAAGGGAAGTGACTAACAATTGCGATCGTGAAGCAATCCCCTTAAAAATAGAATATAGTGAATTTTGTATCTTACTTTCAGGATTAGATAAAAGACAACCCGCGTCAGATTTTACTCAGCTAATTCTCGAACAATTACGTCAACCGTTTGTTATCAGTGATGATCGGATTTTTCTAACTGCCAGCGTTGGAATTTCTTTTTATCCCTTTGATAATTTAGAAATTGAACGATTGCTAGAACAAGCAAAACAAGCAATGGTTTACGCTCAAGAACAAGGTGGAAATAAATACAAACTATATACTTCAGCTTTTAGAATTATGACCTCAAATAATTCTAGCGATCTAGCATTAGAAGCTGATTTACATCAGGCTGTAGAAACAAATGAATTAGAACTTTATTACCAGCCCAAAGTGCATTTGAAAACTGGTAAAGTTCTTAGTGCAGAAGCCTTAATACGCTGGAATCATCCCAAGTTAGGTCTAATTCTACCTGCCAGAATTTTGCCATTAGCTGAAGTTAGTGGCTTAATGGATAAAATCAGTGTATGGGTACTAACAGAAGCTTGTAATCAAGCAAAAACTTGGCATCAAGCTGGATTTGACTTTCTACGTATCGCAATTAATGTATCAGGTCATCAATTCAAACAGTCTAATTTGTTTTATCAACTCACTAACATATTATCAGAAACTAAATTAGACACTCAATTTTTAGAATTAGAGCTAACTGAGCAAATACTAGTCGAAAATATTCAAAGCAATATTCAAAAACTAAATCTGATTAAAAATTTAGGTGTGCAAATCTCCCTTGATGATTTTGGGACTGGCTATTCTTCTCTGGGTTATTTACATCAATTTCCCTTTGATGTGTTGAAGATTGATCGCTCTTTTGTTAGTAATGTCGATCAAAACTCTAAAAATGCAGTGATTATTAAATCTATTATTAATATGGCACACGAGCTAGGTTTAAAAGTAGTAGCCGAAGGAGTAGAAACCAAATCAGAATTAGCATTTATTAGTGATTGCCAATGTGATGAAGTGCAAGGATATCTGTTTAGTCGTCCCCTACCAGTTAGAGAATTTGGTAAGTTCTTGGCTAAGAATAAACGTTTTGATCTAACCACTTTTAAAAGGCTGACGGCAGATTTATAAAAATTAATATTTGAACATAATTTATGAACTACATCAGCAGGTTTAAAATCCATGAAATGGCGTAGTCAATTTTTTAACTTACAAATACCTTTAGCAGCTAAACTTTCTTTTGTAATGACTGGTTTGGTTGCAATTTCCGTGACGACTACAACCTTAGTTTCGATTTATCGTAATCAAAGAATTTTTCGTCGAGAACTAGAACAGCAGGCTGAAGTTCTCTTAACTACTTTAACCATATCTTCTGCAGACTCTTTCTATTTTGGCAATGTTGAGTTAATTAAGGACATTATAGATGAACTAAATATTCAGCAAGCCTTACTATCAGGACGTGCTTATCAAAAAGATGGTAGGGTCATTGCCGATACAACTATTCAACAACAGCATACTCTTGACTTAAAAGCAGATCCTTTAGGGGCAAAGATTTTACAAAGTCAGGCAACATTATTCGCTTGGCAATCAGATAGACTCTTAGCAGGAAAAGCAATTGTCATAAAAGATGAAGTAATTGGCGCAATTTCTGTAGAACTATCAACTGCACCATTGCAACAAAAGAGAGTAACCGAGCGCAATCAAAGTATTGTCTTGGCATTACTTTTGGGAACTATGGGAATGGGAATTTCTCTCTGGTTGAGCAGATCAATTACTGAACCAATTATTCAAATGACTAAAGCTACTGAATATTTAACTAAAGGAGACTTAGACCGCTCAATTAAAGTTCATAGTAATGATGAATTAGCTATTTTGGCAAATGCTTTTAATGTTATGACTGCCAATTTGAAAGCAGTAATCGATAATCTTCGCCAAAGTCAAAGTCTAGCTTCCCAAAAAACTACCCAGCTAGAATCTACATTAGTTGAATTGGAACAGGCAAAAAATTCGGCAGAAGCAGCTAATTATGCCAAAAGTATTTTTCTATCTAATATGAGTCATGAACTACGAACTCCTCTTAATGGCATTTTGGGCTATGCTCAAATCCTGAGACGAAATCGTAATTTGACCCCTCAAGTAGCAAAAGGTTTAAATACTATTTATAACAGTGGTAATCATTTGTTAACCCTCATCAATGATATTCTTGACTTGGCAAAAATTGAAGCGGGTAAACTAGAGCTTGTTACCGATGAGATTCATCTCGAAAACTTTATTGAAAGTATTGTGAGCATGATGAAGTTAGAAGCCAGCATTCAAGACTTAGAGTTCGGCTACATAGCTCATGCCAATCTTCCTATTGGGATTCATACCGATGAAAAAAGACTTCGACAGATATTACTCAACTTACTGAGTAATGCCATCAAGTTTACTGATGCGGGACAAGTTACTTTAGAAGTTGGCGTAGTAACAGCAGGCTCAGTATCATCCTCTAATATACAGCAAAAAACTCTCCGCTTTGAAGTTAAAGATACGGGGGTAGGTATTAGTTCTCAACAATTAGCTGATATTTTTTTACCTTTTGAGCAAGTAGGAGATATTAAACGTCGAACCGCAGGATCAGGACTTGGGCTTAATATTACCAAACAGTTAGTGGAACTAATGGGAGGAACACTTGAGGTTAACAGTCAATTAGGACACGGTTCTCATTTTTGGTTTGATATTTCTATTCCTGTAATCAAATCAACGACTGTCATTAACCAGCTTAAAAAACAGCAGGGACAAATTGTGGGATATCAGGGAGATCGCCGTATAGTTTTGATAGTTGATGATAATGAATTTAATCGCTTACTATTAATCAATCTTCTCAAACCATTAGGATTTAAGTTGGTTATTGCTGAAGACGGGCAACAAGCTGTCAAAATTACCCAGCAAATTAAACCAGACCTTATTTTATTAGATTTATTTATGCCTGTGAAAACTGGCTGGGAAGCGATCTCCGAAATTCGTCAAATTACAGAAATTCAACATACCCAAATTATTGCAGTTTCTGCCAGCGTTTCCAAAGTAGAACTGCAAAAATGTCAATCGGTAGGATGTGATGCTTTTATAGCAAAACCAATTAAAGAAGATAGCCTCATTGCTTTATTACAAGAACATTTGCAGTTGACTTGGATCTATAAACAGACGGATAAAACAGATATAGATTGTTTGGAAAACAGTAAAGCCTATACCATGAAAACTTTTCTGGCTCCACCAATAGAAGAGATCAAAATTCTTTACGATCTAGCGATGTTGGGTAGTATGAAAAAAATTCAGGAACGAGCTATTTATCTAGAAGAATTAGATGAGGCATACACACCTTTAGCTGCCCAACTCAAATATTTAGCAAGTAATTTTCAAGAAAAAGCGATCGTTAATTTGGTAGAACAATATCTTGCCTAAAATAAAAAATGAATTTTGTTACTAATGTCGGTTTTAATAATAAATTTAATTTAAAAGATCACAACGTTTTGATTGTAGATGATAATCCGACAAATTTATCCGTAATTGTGGACTATTTAGAAAACTGTGGCTTAACAGTTTTAGTCTCTCAAGATGGTAATAGTAGTTTGAAAAGAGCTAAATATGCTAAACCTAGTCTTATTTTGCTAGATGTATTAATGCCTGGTATTGATGGCTATGAAACCTGTCGTTGTCTTAAAAATGAACCAGAAACTCAGGATATTCCTGTAATTTTTATGACTGCTTTATCCAGCATCGAAAACAAAGTAAGAGGGTTTGATGTAGGGGCTGTAGATTTTGTTACTAAGCCAATTCAGCCAGAAGAGGTATTAGCGAGAGTAAAACTACACTTACAATTGCGCTATATGACTAAAGCTCAAACTATCCAAAATGAAATTCTTTTAGCGGAGATTGAGCAACGAAAAATTGTTCAGGCAAGATTGAGTCAAATCAATCAAACCTTAGAACAAGAGGGAAGAGATCGCATAGCTGCTCAACAAGCTCTTAAAAATCTTAACCAAGACTTAGAGGATATGGTTGCAAAACGAACGGTTTTGTTGGCAAAAAGTAACCAAAAGCTTAAACAAGAAGTTTTAGAGCGGCAACAAGCAGAAGCAAAGCTTAAAAGCTCTTTAGCGGAAAAAGAGATCTTGCTTAAAGAAATTTATCACCGTGTCAAAAACAATTTATTGGTAGTTTCAAGTTTATTGGAGTTGCAAACTAATTATATTGACGACCCAAAAATCGTCAAAATGCTGAAAAATAGTCAGGATCGGATTCATTCGATGGCACTTGTTCACGAACAATTATATAGTTCTGATAATCTTCAAGAAATTGACTTGAGTATTTATATCAAAGCTTTACTGGCAAAAATATTTGATTCTCACTCCCATCAAGAAAAAGAAATTAAATTTGTTATTGATGCTGAAAAAATAAATCTCAATATCGAAACGGCTCATTCTTGTGGCTTAATTATTAATGAATTGGTTACTAATGCTTTAGAACACGCTTTTCTTGGTCGAGAAAAGGGAGTTATTTGGTTGAGTTTGCAGCGTCAAGCTAATTGTGGCATTGTTTTAAGTATTAGGGATGATGGTATTGGTGTTGCGTCAGACTTTAATTTTCATCAGACTAATTCATTGGGTTTGAGACTAGTTCGTATTTTAACCAGACAGCTAGAAGGAGAAATATCTGTAGATGTCGATGGAGGTTCTTGTTTTAAAATGACTTTTGCTGAACTAGATTATAGCGATCGCTTGAATTAAATTTGATCAATATTTTAATCAAAAAAAATCTTAAAAACCCCATAATTTCACTCAATTACAGGGAAGTAAAATGTTTGATGTTTAATTTCTACTGAAGCTGATAATAGGTATTTCCCGCCTCATCATATTGATAGTGATAAGGATCTTCCCAATTGTCGCTACCGTGAACTTCTCCATATTGATCTACATAATAGGTGTTATAGCTAGGATATTCAGAAGTATCGTGAGTATTGCCAGTCCAGGGATTGTAGCCTGTTCCTGCTGCTAGTCTAGTATCTGCCATACCATCGCCGTCACTATCGGCAACCATCATCGATTCATCGGCAACCCCATCGCCATCATGATCAGTTTGTATTGCCCAAGTATCTTGAACTCCATCACCATTACTATCAGCTACCTCTAAGTAACTAGTTTGATCGGCAATGCCATCACCATCGAGATCTTTGAAGATTGCTGCAGAATCGACTACCCCGTCGCCATCCATATCTGCTTCCATTGTTACTGTATCGATCGCGCCATCACCATCGGTATCTAGTTCCTGATAGATAGTTTCATTAATCCCATCACCGTTTAGATCCATTGGTGTTCCTTGGTTATCGACAGTAACAGAATCAGAATCAAAATCGCTATTGCATACTGCCACATCCTCAAATTCACTACCTTGAGACAGCCAAGCATCACTATGATTAAATTCTTCGTCGGTCATGATTATCGATTTGTCTGCTACCCCGTCGCCATCAGTGTCGGTTTCTACTAGCCAGCTATCTTCTAGTCCGTCACCATCAGTATCAAAACCTTGAACGAAACTATCTTCCATCCCATCTCCATCAAGGTCAAATGCTATAGAATCTGATTCGAGATTGCTATCTCCATCTCCCAGAGAAAAGTCAGACATCATATCGGCTATATTATTCAAGAAATTCATCTTTGCATCCTTTATTTGGTAATTGTGTAGATACTTATTTCTGAGGTAAAAAAGGATATGCAAAAAACAATTAACATTTCACAAAAAAGCGATCGCCCTTTCTCCTAATACTTGGAGTTAAAGCGATCGCCTTGTTCAAATTGATGAGGTTCATTATATTGTATTGGTTTTAATACCCAGCTAGACTGTACAACACAACTGCAGAGACAAACCAAATAGCTACAGATAAAAATACAGCCAATAAACCTATCACAAAAATAAGACCATTGTCTTCTATTTCGCCACCATTTCTAATATGTGCTTTAAACAAAGAGTGTTGTTCTTTTTTGTACCATTTTCTAAGTAATATAGCCCAGGTAAATGGATAAATAGTTGTGGGAATTGCAGGAAGAAAAATATTGATCACAGCCAAACCAACTATACTAATTGCTCCAATCATCAGACTTTTATAGTATTTTTGTTCAAAACCTTGTCTTTTGTAATTAATTGCTATTAAAGCAAATCCAGTAAGCGTTCCTAAAAACCAAGTTGCAACGGTAACTTGTCTACATGAAAATAGTTTTTGTTCGATCTGCTTTGATTGAGGGGTAATAATCTGATTCATAAACTTGTTTGCTAATCATCTTTAGGTTGTTACAGTTAGTTATTTCTGAGGTATGACTAGTTATGCAAAAAAGTAGAAAAACAATATTGATCCAGTTTGCTCAATAGTTTAATAAAATGTAAGAACCGCTAATAATTGCTGAATCGAACATAGTTTCAAGTTTTCAAAAGTCAATCAGAAGACAGATCCGAGAGCTTTGCTTATAGTAATAAGCTGCTGCTAACAACCAAAGATCGTCAATACTCATTTGACAATTCTAAGTACTTTATTTATTCATAATCTATATGTGGGCAATAATTGAATCAATTCTCTGGTGGCTGCTACTTGGCTTGCTAGTACTCAGTTTGATTATATTTATTGGTTTTTATCTGCGGGGTGCATTTCGCCAACGTATAGTTTACAAAGTTAGGAACGCTCCTCACCCAGATGAACCGCAGTATCCTTTTACCCTAGCAAGCATTACCAACTCATTCATTACCAAAGGTGTAGTTACCGACTTTTGGAATGAGTCAGCCCAGATTCAACAAGCGAGAATAGATGCGATCTCCAAAGCCCAGCACACAATTAATTTTGAAACTTTTTTTATGACTCCTGGCAAAAGAGCCGATGATTTTGCTGCAGCCCTAGCCGAAAGATCTTCTGCAGGAGTGCAAGTTCGGTTGGTGGTAGATGATTACGGTACTAAAGATATTTCTGACAAGTATTGGGGACGTTTGCGAAATGCAGGTATCAAAATTTCTTTTTTTAACTCCTTTAAATGGAAAGCTCCTTTAGATTATGCTGGTCGTACTCACCGCAAGCTATTATTAATCGATGGCGAATTTGGTCTTGTCGGTGGTGCTGGTATTTCCGATCTCTGGGATGGAATAGAAAAAGAAGATGATACTCAGCCTTGGCTAGATGTTGAGATGCGGATCGAAGGGGAGATTATTAGCATCTTAGAAGGAGTATTTTCTCAGCACTGGACTTTTGGTGACGGGACAGCAGATTTATCTAGTCAAAGATTCCATAATTTTAACAATCAAAATCAAACAGATGAAGAAGATGAGCAGGACTTGATGCTAGTTATACCAGGCGCAAATCCTCAAATCCGATTCTCTCCCATCAAGGCTTTTAAATATAATCATATTATTTGTGCTAGAAAGCGGATTTGGTTGGCTAGCCCTTATTTTCTACCCGATGATAACTCGATCGATCTGTTAGTAGCAGCAAAGCAAGACGGGGTAGATGTTCGTATTCTCACTACCAGTAAACGCAGCGATAAAAAACCTGTTTACTATGCTTCTTACGAACACTATGGCAAACTACTCAAAGGAGGGGTGGAAATCTACGAATTTTCTCCAAGTATGACCCATGCCAAACTGCTGCTGATTGACGATCTTTGGGCAACTACGGGTAGTGCAAACTTCGACCCCCGTAGCTTTTGTCACAACGAAGAACTTGATATTTGTAGCGCACAGCCCAAGCTAGTTGAAGGAATTAAAGACACTTTTGAGAAAGGCTTTGCTCAAAGTACGAGAATTAGCTACGACAAGTGGAAAAAACGGTCTTTATTAAAACATAGAATCTTAGGTAATATAGTCGACTTCTTTCAATGGCAGCTCTAAAATTAATTAAAGCTACATTGGATTAAACGTTCAATCAGACAAATTTGATGTTTCAAAATATTACCGAAGAGAGTGGAATTACTTATCAAGGGAGTTCTTATGGTTCGGCTTGGGGAGATTTTAATAATGATGGGTTGATCGATCTTTGGTTGAGCAATCATGGCAAGCCGCCAATTCTTTACCAAAATACAGGAGATGGTACGTTTGTTGATGTGACCTTGCAAGTGTTTGATCGCGAAGTTAGAGGTGACTTTCATGGTGCTGCGTGGGCGGATTTTGATAATGATGGGGATTTGGATTTACTCCAGTTGATTGGCGCAGATGCGGGGAACAGTAGTTTGACAGATCAAGCGAGCGCTAATTTGTTATTCGTTAATCAAGACGGTACATTTACTAACCAGGCTATTGACTTGGGTTTGGGTTATATCGGTTCTCGTGGTAGAACTCCTCTCTGGTTCGATCTCAATAATGATGGTTTGCTGGATTTATTACAGAATGCTGCCAAACGTAGCGATGGCGAAGTTCCCACAACGATATTTGCTCAAACTCAACAAGATGGATTTATCGATCTGGGTCAAGATCTAGACTTAAAGCTTGAGGGTACAGATTTTGCGATCTTATCTGATCTAGTAGGAGATAACAGCCCAGAAATTATCTTATATCAACCCCGTAAAGGTATATCTGTTTATGACTCTACTAGTATTATCGACATTAGCGATCAAGTTTTAGGAGAGAATTATCAAGCTCGAGATTTTATTTCCGAAGACTTTAACGGAGACTTATTACCCGATTTATTTTTAACCAGAAGGGGTTTGAGTAATTCGGGTTTTTTTGTCACAGGCGAGCAAACTCTCAACCTAAGATTGGAGGCTAACGAAAATCAGCAGGGAATTACTTTTCAAAGCGAAGGCGCGATCTCTATCAATTTGTTTGCCTTTGGTTATGGCTTGTCAGAAATTGAGCCAGAAAATATCTTGATTGGGGCATCAGGTTTAACTCCTGCCGATCTCAATATACCTTTGGGTACATCCGATCAGATCGTTACCGAATTATCTATAACTCTCGATCCAGCCGATCCTCAAGTAGCAGGAATGGCGGAGTTTGTCCCAGGGGAAGACGAAGGACTCTATATTGGTTATGACTCTAACACCTCTCAATGGCAAGTATCTCTATCGACCCCCAATAAAGATTTGGTGGCAGCTACTATTGAGTCGGAGACTAAAATTACCACCCCAACTGCGATCTCTTTTAATAACGATCTCGATCCTCTAGACAACAAATTATTAATTAACGATGGGGATATGTTGGTAGATCGTTCTCTAGGATCGGGGGTAAATACCGTTAGAAGTGCAGGGGTAAATACCGTGGCGGGAGATTTTGATAACGATATGGATCTAGATCTTTATGTGGTAACTGCCAATACTGCGGGTAACGAACCTAATATCCTGTACGACAATCAGGGTGATGGAACTTTTGTGGCTGTCAGCGATCTCGATGATGGCGCGGGGACTAATTTAGGTATTGGCGAATCTGTCAGCGTTAGCGATTACAATAATGACGGATTTTTGGATCTTTTGATAACCAACGGTGGTTTTCCTGGAATACTCAACGAAAATGCCCCCTATGAACTATTAGCCAACCAGGGCAATGATCATCACTGGTTAGCAATAAACCTCGAAGGAACAACTGGTAACCGTGATGGTATTGGGGCAAAAGTATACGTTACCGCAGGTGGTATAACTCAACTCCGACAGCAATCGGGGGGAATGCATAATCGGGTACAAAATGATTCTCGTCTGCACTTTGGATTAGCAGATAATCAGGTAGTAGATGAGATTATGATTGAGTGGGCTAGCGGTACGATTCAAACTATAGAAAACGTCACTGCCGATCAAATTCTCAATCTCAGTGAGTAACTGATGTAATCATAAAAAAGAGATTGCTTTGTAGTCAAAGCAATCTCTTTTTGGTTTTTTTGATAGTGTTATTTATTCTTAACAGTAATAAAACTTCTTATACTAAACTGCAAGATTTACGATAGAAGTTGCGTAGTAGTGTAGTAACTGCAACTAATTTAAATACCTCTAAACCCCAATAAGATAAGTGAGCAAACTTCATTGCTGGAGGCATAATTTTTGCTGTGGCAAACAAGTCTAAAGACATTCCCATGCTACTCATTTGAGGAGTCAAAACATAAGTATAAGCTAGAGCAATTGCTAGCAAACTAGTTGCCATAACTAAAGACTTAAAACTAACTCTCTGATTGAATAGATCGCCAAAACGATAAACTAAACATCCAGCTAAAACAGTTGCAGCACACAGCAACTCAACATGATTAAAAGCACCAAATATTGTATAACCAGCACTAGCGAAACCAGTTTCGTTCATCATGCCACTGGTTAGCATTCCTGGTACAACCAAAAAGTCAAATACCAAACTTCCACTAAGCCAGAATCCTAAAGCGACAACTATCGCTGTTGACCAGCTTATTGGTTTAGAGGAGCGAGAAGAAATAGCTTGCATAAATAAATCGGAAATGAATAATTACTCTTCTAGGTTAACTAATAACTATTCCTACCTGTATAACGAAAGGTAAAGTCTTTTTAACAACTGATAAGTAGCAATTTGTAACTCGCGAAAATTGCCACCTTCTCGATTTACAAATTAGATCGTGAAGCAGGCGATCGCAACTGGAGGAATTTGTTAAACTAAAGCCTCAAACCTCATTTTCATGCTGCTATTCCTGTCTGAGATTGAGTCACTGCAGCCTTACTTTCTTTCTTTATATCAAATTGCCGACCATTCGATAACAGTTTTAACTCAGTGCGAACATCATCAATAGGACGCGACCAATTTTTCTCGAAGGGATAAACTAGTAAACACTCTGCTTGTTTGCCCAAAGCTTTGCCGATGCGATCGCTTTTCGAGATCTCTTTAATTTTATGGGGTTTAATCAAACAGAAAAGCAACAAAATTAAGGGTTCGGCTATTTTCAGCATCTTGCTGTAGTTCTGACCAGCCGTGAATCCAAATATCCCCATTTCCCCTGCATAGGTAGTATCAAAACCCAATAGAATATGAAATATATCGTGGGTGATGGTATATCGTAGAGCAAAAGGATCGCGATCGGCTTCTTCTTTGAGATCTGGGCTAATTTTCAAAGGCTGAATATTATTTTGCTTCATATGTCGGGCATATTCATAACCCAAAGTACCTTTCGGTAACTGGCTAAGTTCTTCTAGATCGATGGTGGGATAGTAGCCAACAAATTCTTGCAGTTGAGCTAGAAGATTGGGATCTGCACCTATGCCATAAAACTTGATTTCCCCAAAAGCTGCATCTCCAGCTTCTCCTTTCGTGAAATAGTCCTTGAGTGCTTTAGCGTAACGTTTGATGCTAGGCATGATAGTAATTTTTTATAGTGATTATTTTGATTTAGTAGAGAATCGGGGAATACGAGCGATCGCTCGTATTCCCCGATTCTGCGTCGAACTGCTGGCTATCTAATACCAAGCCTAATTCAGCCCGAATATCTTCAATGGGACGCGACCAGTTATCTTCAAAGCGATAGACCAAAAGGCATCGAGCTTGTTCTCCTAGAGCTTTACCTCGTGTGAGGTTTGCCCGTATCTGTTGGGCTTGAGAACGGAGTATAAAGGGATAAAAATGTCTGACTATAGGTTCGTAAACCTGAAGAAACTTGCTGTAACCTTGACCGATCATGAAACCCAGTACGCCGACTTCTCCTGCATAGGTAGTATCAAAACCTAGCAGGATATGAAATATATCGTGAGTGGCAGTAAACCTCAGAGCAAAAGGATTAGCTTTGGCAGCTTCAATTAGATCGGGACTAATTACTAAGGGGGTGAATATTGTTCCTTCTCATATGCTGGGCGTATTCATAGCCCAAAGTACCTTCTGGTAGCCCAGAGAGTTCTTTTAGATCGATAGTGGGATAGTAATTAGCAACGTCTTGTAGTTGAGCTAATAGATCTGTGTTGCTTCCAATGCGAAGCAGTTCGATTTTTAAATAGGCGATATCTCCTGCCTCTCCGTGTCGATAATAGTCGTTGATTGCCTTGATAAATCTTTTAACTGTAGCCATGAGAGTAAATTCCTGTTGAGCTAGTGTATATAGTTTTTTGTATGTGACCAACTGGTCATCTGACTATATGGTCATATTATAGCCGAAGAAAATGCTAGTTAACTACGTATATTTGCAAACTAATTACCTTTAACCTAGATATCTGAATTGGCTAGATGGATCGATAAAACCTCTCTGGAGGTTGTAAAAGGTGTAGGATTTAAAATTGTTTCAACATTGTTTTAACAAAGAACTTAGTTTCCGTCTCATCAATATCCCTGGCTTGTCAGTCATCATGTGTTGTTCTTGTTTAATATCCAAAGGTACGTCATAATCTGTAGTCTCTAGTATCGCTTTATCTTCTAACGTCACAGCGCGATCGAATGCCACTACGTCTTCTGCTTTGGTGTCGGCTTCGGTATCGTTACGCAAGCAAAATTGGACAATTTGCGAAGAAGAATCATTAATTGGCGTAGCGGTATTGACTATGATGTGTACCAAACCATTAGGATAATTAATTCTCAGCTTGCAGGTAAAAGGTAAATACCAATCAAGATCTAAATTTCTGGTAGTTATACCCTCATTCATCTTGAGATTCTTTTGCTGCTGTTGGGGGTTAACTACGCCTAAAACAGCTTTACCAGTAATACCGTATTCAGTTTCCTCGACTTCTACTATGTCAGGAATTGGATGAGCTTCACTACCAAAAGTAGTAGTGTGAACAAAGGTAGGATGAGCCAGATCGAACTCATTTTCCATTACTCTCAATCCTGCACAGTGCCAAGTTTCATAGAATTCGGGAATCAAACGAAAATCAGGATCGTTGGCTTCGGCTATTTCGGGAATCTTATTTAAAGGTTCGCCCAAACATACCCAAACATATCCGTAACGTTCTTGACACAGATAGGTGTTTATTTCATAGGTTTTGGGTATTTGGCTATTGTCTTCTAGCTGCGGGACTTTGACGCAGACTCCTTGTCCATCATACTGCCAACCATGATAGGGACAGGCAATATTGCCGTCGATAACCTTCCCTTTTGATAGTTGTGCCGAACGATGGCAGCAGCGATCCTTGGCAGCGACTGGCTTGTCCGAACTATCTAACCACAAGACAATCTTTTGCCCCAATAATTCAAAACTTTCAGGCTTGTCTGTTAGTTGCGATCGCCGAATCACTGGATACCAAAATCTACGGAATATACTCTCTTTGGTGACTAGCATAAATTTAAGCGATTGTCTTTATAACTCAATTTAACAGTTATTGTATACTGTATACAATAACTGTTGTTTAAGATGTAGCATTAATTACTAACAGCCAGCATCTGAGCAATAAAACAGAGATTGAAAAGAATAGCGATCGCCTAAAAACCAATTTTAATCCAGTGTTGAGGAAGTTTACTGCGATCGCGTGTCGAATTTATAGTCATGATAAAATACCTTTTTTATCTTGGAATAGATTATGTGTAGCGTAGGCAATAGCTTTGTTTACTAGTTCTGAACCCGCTTTCTCTGGCGAACCGACATCGAATGGTGGGGCTGGATCGTACTCCATCAAAAGTTGATTGATTTTGGCAATTTCTTCACCATAAAGTGCAGCAGCAACCGTTAAAGCAAAATCAATTCCTGCGGTAACACCTCCGCCAGTATAACGATTGCGATCGACGACGACTCTCTCTGTACCCACCTCTACACCCAACTCCGCCAGCTTATCTCGCATCAGCCAGTGAGTTGCTGCGAGATATCCTTCGAGTAATCCTGCTTTGGCTAAAAATTCCGAACCGCCACAAACAGAGGTAATAAATTTAACCTTACTTTGTTGACGGAAAAAATCAATTACTTCATCGTCGTTTACTACTGTTGTCTGTCCCAAACCACCACCGACACAAATTAGATCTAAAGTTGGACAATTGGCAAAGGTTGTATCGGGCAAAATTCTCATGCCGTCATCAGAGGCGATCGCATCTAAATTTTTCCATAGACGATGGATTTTGACATTGGGCAAACCGCTAAACACTTGTTGCGGTCCAACGATATCTAGTGCAGTCATGCCAGGATATATTACCAAACCAATAACGTAATTTTTGGGGTCAGTCATGAATTTATTTTCTAAGAATACTTGCAATAAAATCTATCTTTTATACTAAAGAGAACAGCTTATTGCGCCTAGTACTCGATCGGGTACTCTTTGAGACAATATATGACTGACCTACAGCTTTTATTTAAAGAGATAGATCGAGTAAAAAATGAATCGGAGTTGCGATCGCATCTCGCACCACAGATTGGCGAATATTTTACTGCTACGCGATCGGGAGTATTTTTCTTTGATCGCCTTATGAGCAATTCTAAATTTAAAAATATTCTTAAAATTGCTTTGTCTACCGAGCATAATCCCGTTGCACGTTACCTAGCCGAACGCCATGCCCCCGTTCACGAAGAGATGGTAACATCACCCAAAGCTTGGAAAATTATTTGTCCCCGTTCCGACCACTGGCACGTAATGGCAGGACCAATTGTTAATCGCGGTCAATTAGTGGGTGCGGTAGGTTGTACTCGCGAAAAATCGATGCCTAGTTTTGATGCCGAAGATTTAGCCGATCTTAGTGCTATCTGTTTGCATTTATCAGTTTGGTCAGCGACCGTAAAATCTGCCCAATACAGTAATTCCGTCGCGCTTCTGACGGAGAGAGAGGCTTGCGGTCAGCGAGCATCTCTAATCACCGTGTTGACACCTCGCGAATTGGAAATTGCCGAATTAGTTGCTGAGGGAAAAACTAATGCAGAAATTGGTCATGAGCTTTGGATTACAATTAATTCTGTCAAACAGGCTCTCAAACGAATGTTTCGTAAACTTGAAGTTTCTTCTCGCGCCGAAATGGTGGCAAAGCTCTTTACTGTTAGAAAATGAAGTTGTGATTTACTAAGTCTTCTGGTATTTCAGGCGTACCAAAGCTTTCTAAGTAAGCAGGACTAGCTACCAGGACTCTGGGAACGTGACCAATTTTTTGAGCAATTAGGTTGGATTTCGACAACTGACCAATCCGAACCGCAACATCTATATTTTGCTCGACTAAGTTGATAAAATTACTGCCTAATAATAATTCTGCACTAAGCTCGGGAGAATTTATCAGCATTTCCTGCACTACTGGAACTGCAAATTTAGCTCCAAAATTAACTGGTGCGCTAACTCTAAGCCTTCCTCGTAGTGTTTCCACTCCACTGGTTATCTCCTCCTCCAAAGCTGTCTCTTCATCAAGCAGTCTGCGTAAGCCTTCATAATATCTTCTCCCAAGTTCTGTGGGATGAGTTTGGCGTGTCGAACGATGCAGCAATTTCACATTCAGACGCTTTTCTAATGTGGCTATCTTACGACTGAGAGATGAAGGCTCAATGTGCATTTGTTCGGCAGCTTTCTTAAAACTGCCTGCTTCAACTACCTGGATAAACAACTTCTGAAGACTGTGCATATTTATTGCTCCTAGTGCAATTTAATATTGCATTTTTACCCACTACAACTATTTTGATCAATTAACTATAATATTTGAGCAAGTGAAATTACAACCTGGGAACAGGCTAATCACTACACAAATGCGTGGAACTATTAAGTATGCGGAATTACTGAATACAATATCTACTAGCAAGACAGTTAGTGAAATTAAATCAAACGGTGGCGAAGCATTTTCGATTCAAGGTGATTTTACTCAGCCAAGTCAAATCGTATCTGCCTTTGCCCAGACAAAAAAACACTACGGCGGAATTGATATTGCCATTAATACGGTCGGCAAAGTCTTAAAAAAACCTTTTTCAGAAACCACCGAAGCAGAATATGATTCCATGTCTGCAATTAATTCTAAAGCTGCCTATTTCTTTATCCAAGAAGCAGGTAAGCAACTTAACGATGGCGGAAAAATTTGCACTCTTGTAACCTCACTGTTAGCTGCATATACAGGACTTTATTCGACTTATGGTGGCATGAAAGCACCTGTCGAGCATTTCACTCGCGCAGCATCAAAAGAATTTGGCGAAAGAAGAATCTCGGTAACGGCTGTTGCTCCAGGTCCAATGGATACGCCATTCTTCTATGGTCAAGAATCGCCCGATGCCGTCGAATACCACAAATCAGCTGCTGCACTAGGTGGTTTAACGCAAATTGAGGATATAGTCCCCTTAATTAAGTTTCTCGTTACAGATGGTTGGTGGATTACAGGTCAAACCATCTTCGCTAATGGTGGCTATACCACCCGCTAAAGAGCAAAGCATTCTAAAGTAGCTTATTTAAAGGAATTATTTTAGATGGCGATCGCTGTTATTGGTAAATTATCGCGAAAATACTCTCGATATAAACCGCAAGTAATAGCAACTTGATTTCCTACAAAATCGATTAATCCCATACTGTGTAGCTTAAAGCCAGTAATTTGCTCAATATTAATTGGTTGCTCCGATTTTAATAATAGTTTAAAAGCAGCAATTAATTCAGGATCGGATTCTAAATTACGTAAATGTCTTTGAAGATGATTGCTATAAATGCCACCATCAGTAGCAGCAGTCTGCAACAATTCCGATAGCGCAATATCTTGACGGGATAAATGATATAAAGCTTTTCTAATTAAATAAGGATAACCACCTAACAAAATTGCTAACTGCTCTAAATCTCTATCATTTAAAGTTAGATGATGACGCAAAACTAAATCTCGAACTTGTTGACGACTAAATGGTTGTAATTCAATTTTTAAGCCAATATTTAAAGGTGATTGATTAATGTTTAAAGGGATATAAATTTCTGTTGAATGAACCATAACTAATCTAAGTTTTTGCCACAAAGCATTAGTTTTAGTTCGTTCGTGCCAAAATCTTAATAAAGTTAAAAATTCCTTCGCTACTTGGGGATATTCAATAATTTGATTTACTTCTTCTAAGGCAATGACTAAAGGACGATCGAGTTTAGCTAAAATATATTCTTGTATATAGCTGGTGCAACTCATTTTTGCTCCTAATATGTCATCCCAAGTTGCTGCTAAATTTAACTCTAAATTCAATTGTTGAGTTAAGTTGGCACAAAACCAACGCAAAAAAGAATTAAGATCATCTAAAATTTGGCTTTCTGCTTGTTGCAAATGAATCATACAAGTATGAAAATTTTGTTTCTTGGCGCGATCGAGAATACGATACATTAAAGAACTTTTGCCCATTTGTCTGGGAGCTTTAATTCTAATAAATGCTCCGTCACATAATATTTCTTGATAGCATCTTGCCTCGTGAGGAATTCTTTCAATATAAAAAGGCGAATTTAAAGGAACGTTATCAATTGGTATTTCTAACTGAACTGGTTCGACAAACTTACGACTTCTAGATGATAAAATGCTCATTTTATCTTGGTTAAAGTGCGATCGCTTGGTTAATTGCTGATGATTAATATCATTATTTAAAATAATCTGCCTCTCTAATACAGAATGAAAATTACTTTTACTTACTTTTTCTCCTGTAACTTTAGAGATAGTTTTCCATAATTTTGGGGCTACTCCTTGCTTAATATAATTAGCCGAATAATCATACTTACTCGCAATATAATCGTAAGTGTACTTATGATCTTGCCAACACTCTTTTAAAATAACTCGCTGTAAATCATTAAGATATTCGCCAGTTTTAGTATGTACTAGGCTATCGACAAAATTTATTATTGTCTCAAAATCTTTCATTTTTTACTTTATCGCTATATTCACTGCAAGTTTAGCTTCTTTTGATGTAATCTTCCATACAAAAATTTAGTATAACTATCAACAAAATTTCTAACTAAAGGGCGATCGCTATTTACCCCGATAAGCTACTTTCTTAAATAGTTATCTAAAAAACTTCCTCATTTTAAACCTAATACGCTTAAGTTAATATTTATTGTTAATCTCTTGCCAAATATCTATAATCGTATTTTTTGGTAAGCCACTATTTTCGATTGCCTTAATTTGACTTAAAAAATCATACCAATAGCCATGTTGTGCATACCAATTAGCTTGTTGGATCGTCGATTTTTTTGCCAATTCTCCTAGATTTATATCTGGTTGCTGGCGTTTGATCCATCCCGATAAAACAGGATCGCTAACGTCAAGGCGATCGCCACAAACTAATACTAATTTCCATTGATAGTATCGATTAGTTTCCAATCCAGGTGTATCTTTTGGTAAAGAAAAACTACGGATGCTAGATTTTTCTTGAATGGGCAAAAAGCTTACTTGATGATCTTGTTGAGCGCGATCTTGAAAAGATAGTACCACCTGTTTGGCAGAAGTATTACCAAGATCAATAAAAATTTCAGGATATTCTTTAGTAGTCAATCCATAATTATTTTGAGGCATAATTGTCGTAATTTTTGAGTCGCGATCGCTACATCCAAAATTCTTTGGATTACGAGTTCCCGCACCTTTGGTATCGGGCTTTTCTCCATCCTGGGGAGGAATAAATTTAATTTCTCGAAGATCCTGCTTGGGGTAAGTTTCTCCCATAGCCTGAGTATTTATAGCAATACCAGAGCATATACAGAGAATACTGATTGGGTAATATAATAGCCCGTTCATAGACTTGATACTTCTTGCCAACTGCTCTACTTGTCGTCTAATAATTTAACTTTTAATTGCTCGACACGTTCTTTTGCTGGTAAAAATCCTAAATCCATCGCTGTTTGATAAGATTCTAGGGCAGCTTCTAATTTTCCTAATGACTCAAAAGCAATGCCTCGATTCATCATACACTGCGATCGCTTCTGGATAAAACTGAGTCGCTTGTTGAGGGCGTTGTAAAGCTCGCAAAACAATACCTTTTTGTAGCCAAAAGCTAGGCTCATCGGGTTTGATTTTCTGAGCCTGTTCAAAAGATTCTAAAGCCTTTTCTAACTGTTGTCGAGTCATATATGCTAAACCGATGCCACTCCAAGCTTCGGCATTTTCAGAATCGAGAGCGATCGCTTTTTGATAAGTATTGATCGCCTGTGGTAGTTCTCCCTGCTGGTAGAGAATCTTACCTTTATTATTTAAAGCTTTGATATTTTCTGGCTCAATAGCGATCGCCTTATTGTATGCTTCTAATGCACCTGTATAAAGTCTTAAGGTAAACAAAGCATCACCTCTACCTTTCCAAGCAGCAGCATAACTTCTGTTTAAAGCGATCGCCTGTTGGAATTTGCCTAAAGATGCTTGCGCTTGTTTATTATCTAATAAGTTATTACCTTGACGTAAGTAATATCTAGTTCGTAACCAAGGATTAATTACTTCACTAGTGATTATCAATAAAGGCAAAATAATTAAAGGAAGATACCACAGCTTTTTCCAATAGTTACCTAGTGATAAATTCGTTCTTTTTGGCTGATTGTCGATCTGAGATTTAGTAATTCCTAAGCTATTGGCTGCTATATTTTCTATTGGTTTAAGACGATTTTGTTGAGTCAAATCTTTTAAAACTTCTTCGACAGATTGATAACGTTCTCTAAAATCAGTCCGCACCATTTTATTTAAAAGATCTATTAACCATATTGGTATTAATTCAGACTCAGGTAGCACAACGCGATCGCTTTCGTCACGCATTACTTCTCTAGTTGGTATTTGATGAACTTCTTGAAGCTGTAGTAGCGTATCTGCTTCACGTTTAAATAATGTTTGTGCTATTTCAATATCTGCTTTCTCTGAATTCAATTTTTTGATGGCACATAAAGAATCATCTGCTTGCTTGTCTTCTGCCAGGTAGGTAGTACCAAAACCACCATGACCTAGCTCTTGGATAATTTGATATCGATTGTTGAGAATAGTCTGAAGCATAGTTATCTTTATTTCTAAAAGCAAAGTAACAATTTTTTACTTAAATACGAGATATCAAATTATTAATTAATTGTATACAGTTGGCTGTTTGGTAAGGTAAAAATGGTATGTGTAAAATACAGTTTAATTTCAATAGTATTTAATTTAGTTTAAAACTAGTAAAAGAATTTTGTTCTTAAATACTTATGAAAAATAAAACAAGGCTATATAAGTAACTAAAATAAATATTGATACATGAGTGGTAGTAAGCTATTGCTAGGTTGGTTGACATTTACTCTGACATCAGGGTTATTGCTAATTAGCTATCAAGAAGAAATCTTAGCCAAAAGCGTCAATAATTCAGATTCAAAAAACAGTAATATTACTCAGGCAAATAATCGACTAAAAATAAAATTACTGCCTCAAGTATTAAGTCAGACAAACTTTCCCAATCCTATTCCACCTAGAACTCCCAAACCACCAGTTGAAAATCGCCAACCCCAACCAAAGCCACCAGTAGAGATAGATCCTACCCCTACTCCTACTTCTCCAGGGTTATCAGAAATTCCAGGTACCATAACTGTTAAAGAATTCAAGTTTGTTGACAATACGGCATTTAGCGACGAAGAGTTAAAAAAAGCCTTAAAAGAATTAACTGGTAAACCAATTTCTTTTGCCAAACTATTGCAAGCAGAAGAAATAATTAAAAATCTTTATACCGCAGGGTGTCAAGGAGAAAGTACTCAACCATGCTATATAAATTCTGGGGCATTTCTGCGGGCTAACCAAACCTTTAGTCAAAACGATGCGGTAGTTACTATCCAGGTGGTAGAAGGAGGAATTGAAAATATTGAAATTACAGGATTAACTAAACTGAGATCGGGTTATATTCGCAGTCGCATTCAACAGGGAGTGTCCCAACCTTTAGAACAAGAAAAATTACTCGAACAACTACAAATATTACAGTTAGATCCTTTGATTGCCCAGATCTCCGCCGAACTAGCTGCGGGTACTCGCCCCGAAAAAAGCGTTTTAGAATTGAGTGTCAGCGAAGCCGATCCCTTCTTTATCGAACTTTTTAGCGATAATGCCCGCGCCCCTAGTGTCGGTAGCTGGCGTAGAGGAATCAGATTCACCGAAAGAAATCTATTGGGTTTGGGCGATCGCCTGGGAGGAGAATATGTTAATACTAATGGTAGTAATGCTGTCGATCTTAGCTACTCTGTTCCGATAACTGCTAGAAATACGACGATAGATATTCGCGGTGGGGTAACGTCTACAGAGGTAGTAGAAGAACCCTTTGATCGCGCTGATATTATTGGAGACTCGTTTAACTTAGAATTTGGTGTACGTCAGCCCGTATATCGCACTCCCACCACTGAAATAGCCGTAGGATTATCTGGTACTCGCCAAGAAAGTAATACCGAAGTCGATGGACAAAACTTCGATCTTTCGCCTGGGGCAGATGAGAACGGAGAAACGAGGATCTCGGCTTTACGTTTCAATCAAGAATATACCAAAAGGACACTTCAAGATGTCTTTGCATTGCGATCGCAATTTAATCTTGGACTAGATGTTTTAGATTCCAGCATCAATAAAGATCCCGAACCCGATAGCCGTTTCTTCGCCTGGCGGGGACAAGCACAGTATGTTCGGAGATTGGGTCAAAATAATTTATTACTTTTGCGATCGGATCTACAATTAGCTACGACCAACCTAGTCCCTCTAGAACAGTTTAGCGTTGGGGGCATACAAAGTGTGCGGGGTTATCGCCAAGATGCGTTGTTAACTTATAACGGTTTCTTTACTTCTGCCGAGGTGCGCTTACCAGTTTATCAGACTGCCTCACGACAAAGTTCTTTTTCTCTGGTACCGTTTTTCGATCTTGGTGTCGGTTGGAATGATGATAGCGACAACAATCCTGAAGATAATACTCTAATGGGTTTGGGTTTGGGTTTGCAGTGGCAAACGGGAGATAAGTTTAATGCCCGTATTGATTATGGTATTCCCTTACTCGATGTTGAAGATAGCAATAATACCCTCCAAGAAAATGGAGTTTATTTTTCGGTTAATTATAGTCCTTTTTAACATGAGATCATTTTCATCAGTTTGCGATCTACTAGTGTCTCATCAGGAATTTTTGATCAAATCTTAGTGAATATTAATCTAGTTCTAATAATCTACACTCTTAGCGTTGGTAAATTTGAACATAAGCTTTTTATAATAGGCAAAATATTTCCTCAACAACTATCAATTAATTTACGCGCTACATTATGCCATCTATAACCAAAGATTCATTGACTCCTTTTAGTAAAAAAATTGCAGCATCTTTAACTAAGGATAAAATTGCTGTCTTGCAAATTAATTTGGGTAGAAAATGCAATCTTGCCTGTACTCATTGTCATGTAGAAGCTAGCCCCAAAAGAACAGAAGAGTTATCTCCCGAAGTTTGTCAGCAGATTATTGCACTAATCGATCGCTTTGCTCAAATTAAAACTGTCGATCTAACGGGTGGCGCACCAGAGATGAACTATGGTTTTCGTCCGATTGTTGAGGCAGCTAGGGCTAAGGGAAAAGAAGTTATTGTGCGTTCTAATTTGACCATTTTTTTTGAACCAGGATACGAAAATCTACCTGAATATTTTACCAAGCATCAGTTGAGAGTCACTGCTTCGTTGCCTTGTTATCTAGAGTCAAATGTAGATGCTCAAAGGGGTGCTGGAGTATATGATCGCTCTATCGAAGCCATCCAAAAGTTAAATCAATTAGGTTATGCCGAAGATCCTAATTTAGTTTTAGATTTGGTTTATAACCCTACTTTACCTACGGATACTAATTTCTCTTTGACTCCCAATCAACAAAAGCTTGAACAAGATTATAAAATTTATTTAGCAAAGCACTTTAAGATTAAGTTTAACAATTTATTTACTATTACTAATATTCCGATTGGTAGAACTAAGCAGTTTTTGCAAAGGCGCGAAATTCATGATGATTATCTACAGTTTTTAGAAAGTAATTACAACGGCAACACTCTGAGCCAAGTAATGTGTCGTAATGAGTTATCTATTGACTATTTAGGTAATGTTTACGATTGCGATTTCAACCAAATGGAAAATATAGCTGCTACCACTCCCGATCGCCATAAATTGACGGTAAGTAAACTATTAGAGTTGGATAACTTAGATGTTATTCAAGAAATACAAACAGCCAACTATTGTTATGGCTGCACCGCAGGAACTGGTTCTAGCTGTGGTGGTTCTCTAGTTTAGTGGGCGCAGTTTCACAAATAAATTAATGCTCAAAAACATCAGAGAAAATTTAAAGCGATCGCATCTATATTTAAACAAAACACCAATGGCTCGACGAGCGATCGCAATTGGTGTTGCTCTACTCTTATTATTCGCTCTATTTATTTTTACTCCTCTCAAAGTCGTTTTTGATGTCCGACTGTTCAAAAATTTCATACAACAATATGAAGGATATGTTGAATTTTTATTTGTTATTATTTACACTATCCTGACAGTGATTGGCATCCCAGGAACCGTTTTAACTATTGTTGGGGGGAGTCTTTTTGGTTTGTGGCATGGCACTTTAATTTCAATTATTAGTGCTACTTTGGGAGCATGGGCATCATTTGTTGTCGCCCGTTATTTATTACAAGATTATGCTCAACAGAAATTCAGTAAAAGCAAATTATTAAATAAGTTCCAAACTGCAGTTTTAGACCAACCTTTCGGTTTTGTTCTCACTACTCGCTTAATTCCAATATCACCCTTCAACTTAGTCAATTATCTATTTGGCTTAACTACAGTTAACTGGTTTGATTATACCTTTGCTACTTTTATTGGAGTGATTCCTGGTAGCTTTGCCTATACCTGGATCGGTGTAAGTGGAGAGGAAGCCATGAATGGAGGCGATCGCCTTTCTTTCTTTTTGGCTCTGAGTTTTTTGGCTTTGCTATCTATCGTTCCTTTGATTTATCGAAAAAAATAATTATGTTGGTTTTATATTGGCGCGCTTGATTTAATATTGCAATATTACTACACAACAGTTTCAAGTTTTCGCCATGCTGTCTTTTTGCATACCCCACAAAAGCTCAGAAATAAAAAGTGACAGAACAAAAAACATTTACTAGGTCAAAGCAATGATTACTATTCAAAATCTTGATAACAAGCAATCAAACCAATTAAACGAAGAATTAAGCGATCAAGAACTCTCAAATGTTGTTGGTGGATATTACGGGTACGTTTACAATCCCTATCAACAACTAAATTCTTATTATTGGCCATCAACTCAAGCAATACTGCAACAGACTCAAAACTTCCAAATAATGTCAGATATACAGAATGCAAACTGGCTTGCTAACTTTTAGGCGAAAACTTCTCCTGACAAAAAAATAAACAACCTTAGCTGATCCCAATTACCCCAACTACGAAGTCTTTGGTTACTTTTAGTAATTGGTATTATTCCCTTCAGTTTCTCTCTAGTAGCATTTTCAATAATGTTTCTTATTGAAAAAACTGCATAATCTTTCCAGCACCAACATATCGATAAAACATACCAACCTTCGAGGAGAACCAAACAATGTCTAAGATTAATTTGAACCAACTAAACACATCCGAACTAGAAACACTAAACACAGAAGCAACTGGTGAAGTTGTCGGTGGATCTTACGGTTACTGGGGCGGTTACTACAACAGCCATTACTCTAAGTATTCCAGCAAATTTGCAGCAGTACAACAAGGAAATGTAAATTCTAACAACCAAGTTGCTTTCGGTGGTGGTGCATTTTCCAACACTAGTAACCACAACAGCAACAGCCAAAACAACAGTGCCAACATTTATCAGTAATCATTAGCCAGAAAGATTACTAAGCAGTATTCTAAGCTTGACGCTTCATTAGAGAGGCTTCAAGCTTATTTTTAATGGAGTATTGTATCACGAAGATTTTAGTTCTCCCGTAGGAATAGAATCAATCAACTTGCGCGTATATTCCGTTTTGGGATTACGGTAAATTTCCGCTGCAGTGTCAATCTCTTCAATTTTGCCCTTGTTCATTACAACAATGCGATCGCTCATAAACTTAACTACGCTTAAGTCATGAGAAATAAAGATATAAGTTAAACCCAGATCCGCCTGTAGTTCTTTGAGGAGATTTAACACCTGCGCCTGTACCGAAACATCTAAAGCGGAAACCGACTCATCACAAATAATAAACTGGGGTTCTAAAGCTAATGCCCTAGCAATACATACTCTTTGTCTTTGTCCTCCTGAAAACTCATGGGGGTAGCGATTTCTCATGTCGGGATTTAAACCGACTCGTTCTAAAAGTTCGGCTACTTTCTTTTGGCGATCGCCTTTTATTTTATGCACTACTAAAGGTTCGGCGATCGCTTTTCCAATATTGATTCTGGGGTTGAGAGAGTTGTAGGGATTTTGGAAAACAATCTGCATTTGTCGGCGTAGCGATCGCAGTTTTTGGCTTTTTAAAGATAAATTGGTGATGTTGTCGCCATCAAAAACAATATCCCCTTCCATCGGTTGAATTAAACGTAATAAGGTTCTAGCTAAGGTAGACTTACCACAGCCAGATTCACCTACCAGCCCCAATGTTTCCCCTGGATACACTTCAAAAGAAACATTATTGACCGCCATCATATATTTTTTAGTTTTGCCAAACATGCCCTTCAGGGGAAAACCAACCCGCAGTTGATTGACAGACATCAACGGCTGTTGTTTTACTAATTTATTTAATCGCGCCTGTTGTTCGGATTCAGTTACTACCTGATTCAACTTATGATTAATATCAGTTTGCTTTTCAATAATTTTGACTCCACCTTCTCCGTCGGTAGAGACTTCCATAAAATCAGCTACTGTGGGTAAAATCTGTAGTTGACGCTTGAGAGTAGGACGACAGGCTAACAAACCTTTAGTGTAAGGGTGGTTCGGATTACTAAAGACAGTTTTAATATCTCCGGACTCGACTGCCGTACCGCGATACATTACCGTTACCCGATCGACTAACTCGGCAATAACTCCTAAATCGTGGGTAATAAAAATCAACGACATACCTCGTTCTTGGCAGAGATTGCGTAACAAATCCAAGATAGTCGCTTGAACAGTAACATCTAAGGCAGTCGTAGGTTCATCGGCGATTAAAACCCTAGGATTGCAAGAAATTGCCATGGCAATTGTTACCCGTTGCAGTTGTCCCCCTGATAGTTGATGGGGGTAACGCTTGAGCATTTCTTGTTTGCATCTATTTATATAATTAGATATTTCGCGGTCATTTTGAGATGAATCAGGATTATCATTTATATATTGCTGTTCAAAAGCTCGATCGTCAGGTAAAAGCTGTACTTCTTGTAGTAGGGCGATCGCTTTTCTTCTGGCTTCGGCTGACGATACGTTTTGATGGAGTAAAATTGCCTCGGTTAGCTGAAACCCGATATTATAAACAGGGTTAAGCGCGCTCATTGGTTCTTGAAAGATCATGGCGATCTCAACTCCACGATAGCTTCTCAACTCTGCTTCCTTGATCTGTAATAAATCAACCCGATCTTTCCCTTCTGGAGTAAAGTAAATCTCCCCTCCAGTAATTTTCCCTGGGGTAGGCACTAAACCCATAATTGCCAAGGATGTAACAGATTTACCCGAACCAGATTCACCTACAATGCCTAATTTTTCGCCCTTTCTAAGTTGAAAGCTGAGATCTTTAACTGCCACAACAGGTTCAGTTTCGGTAGTAAATTGGACTTGCAGATGGCGAACATCAAGAACGGGTTCAGTCATGGTCAAGAATTGAGTCTAAGATTAACAGAATTTTAACCGATGAATTTGATTTACTATACTGAATGAATTATTCAACGTTAGTTTAGGTTAAGCAAATAATTAAGTATCAACTGTTAATTTATCCCTCGTAACTGTTGAGTGGCGATCTCGATTAAAAAACTTACCTGTCCAACGAATCAAGCTATCGACATAAGTAAACAGAACAGGGACAACTACTAGAGTAAGGAGAGTAGAGGTGGAAAAGCCACCAATTACGGCGATCGCCATGGGACTACGGACTTCTCCATCCGAACCAAACTCTAGGGCGATCGGCATCATACCAGCAATAGTCGAAATTGAAGTCATCAGGATCGGGCGTAAACGGGAGACTCCCGCAGAAATTACGGCTTTACGTTGAGTTTTACCCTCTTTTAATCCTGCTAAGGCAAAATCTACTAGTAAAATAGCATTTTTGGTTACTAGCCCCATTAATAAAACAATCCCAATCAAAGCAAACAATCCCAATTCTTTTTGGGTCACTAACAATCCTAATAGCGCACCACCTACGGATAAAGGTAAAGCGACTAAGATCGCCAAAGGATAGAGAAAATTATTATATAGCAATACTAAAATGGCATAGATACAAAGAATAGCAAGCCCCAAAGCCCCACCAAAGCGAGCAAAGATATCTCGCATGATTTCTGCATCACCTGACGGTTCTTCTTTAACTTCGGGGGGTAAAGACTGTAAGGCGGGTAAAGCACGTATTTTAGCGATCGCATCTCCCAATGCCAATCCCTGTAAGTTACCTTCTACCGTTACCTGACGATTACGATTGTATCTTTCGATAGTTGCAGGGCCACTACCTAAACGGATATTTGCTACAGCCTTTAGAGGTACTAAAGAACCATCGCGACTGGGTATCCCTAAGTTTTTGAGGGTTTCGATACTCTGACGTTTTTCGGGATTGATTTGGACGCGGATCGGAATCTGGCGATCGCTCAAGTTAAATTTAGCTAGGTTAAATTCACTGTTACCAATCGAAGCCAAGGAAGCAGTACTAGCAATAGATTGAACGGAAACACCCAAATCTGCTGCTCGTTGGGGATCGGGTTCGATAATAACTTCTGGCTTGACTAGACTGGTACTAGAGGTGACTTCCACTAATCCTGGTATTTCGCGAATCTGTTTTTCTAGATTATTAGCAGTCTCTACCAAAACATCGGGATTATTACTCCGTAGAATCAGTGAAACGTCTTTACTACTGCCCCCTGCACCCTGACTTTGAAAACTAATTCTCGCCCCTGGTATTTTAGTAAATTGCGATCGCATTTGCTCTTGAAATTCTTGTTGCGAAACCTCTCTTTCTTCTTTGGGCGTAAGTTTAACTGTTACCAATCCTTGATCAATGTTACCTGATTCCCCCACCCGAGATAACACACTAGCTACTTCTGGTTTTTCAATTAACAACGTTTCTAGTTGCTTAATTATCGCTTCCGTACTATCAAGCTGCGAACCAGGAGGTAACTCTACCTGAATGGTACTGATACCTGTATCCCCTGAATTAAATAACCCTTTGGGTATAAATTGTACTAACTGCAAGCTACCAAAGAAGAAAGCAGCAGCCAAAATCAAAGTAGTAATACGATTTCTCAAGGCTAAATTAAGTAAAAAGCGATAGGGCTGAAATTTTCCTTGAGCGTTGCTATCCAAGTCTTGGGATGAATTAGACAGGCTAAGATTAGCTTTTTTAGCTGAAACCTGATTAATCTGATGATCTTCGGGAGTAATATCGTAATTTACCGCATCAAAAGCCCGAAAACGAGGATACTGAAACGGCATTTTTTTGGGCTTGAGTAGATAGGCACTCAGCATCGGCGTTACCGTACAGGCTACCAAAGTCGAAAACATTGTCGATACCGCCACCGTTACCCCAAAAGGCTGGAAATACTGCCCAGGAATTCCCCCCATAAAAGCTACGGGAATAAATACCGCCACGATAGTTGCTGTTGTCGCTACTACCGCTAAACCAATCTCCCTGGCTGCATCTAAGGCTGCTTTAAATGGTTTCTTTCTCATCTGTAGATGGCGATCGATGTTTTCGATCATACAAATCGCATCATCTACCAGGTTTCCTACTGCTAAAGCTAAAGCCAGCAAGCTCATACTATTAAGGGTGTAACCCAAAGTTTTCATTACCCAAAAGGTAGGAATGATTGATAGAGGTAAAGCAGTAGCGGTAATTAGAGTTACCCGCCAGTCACGCAAGAAAATTCCCACTGTTAATACTGTAAGCAAACAACCAATGACTAGGGAATTAATTGTCCCGCGAAAAGAAGCTCGAATATCATCGGCGCGGGTAAATATTTTTTCTAGCTTAATATCTTCTGGTAGAGTCTCTTCTAATTCTGCGATCGCTTTAGTAACTCCTTCTTCTACCGTAACTAAAGTACTACCCGAACTTCTTTTGACTCCAAAACTAACTACGGGTTGACCGTTTAAAAAGGCTTTTTGCCTCGACTCTTCAAAATCATCTAATACTTCACCAAAGTTGTCTAAAGGAACAGTATCACCGTTGTTTAATTCAATGGGATAAGCCTTTAGTTCTCTAACTGTCTTAGCACTACCAAGGGTACGCACGCTTTGTTCTCTGCCCCCAACTTCGGATCGCCCCCCTGACAAATTAATATTAAACTGGGCTATTTGGTTATCAATTTCAGTAGCGGTAATACCATAAGCTATCAACCTTTCTGGATCTAAGTTAACTCTAATTTCTCGATCCAATCCCCCTAGTCTTTCTACATCACCAACACCTTTTACGTTAAGTAGTTCGGGAATAATTGTGTCATCTACCAAATTACTAATATCTTCGACAGATCGCTGATCTGACCCTACTGCATAGGTAACTACTGTTCCCCCTGTAAACTGAAGCTTGGTTACATTAGGCTCATCAATATCTTGAGGGAGATCGGGGCGAATCTGAGAAACTGCATTACGCACTTCATTTACTGCGCGATCTGTATCTACCCCCAAGTCAAAGTTAATTACTGTTCTCGAACTACCGTCTGTAACAGTCGAGTTTACTTCATCAATTCCATCTAAGTTGGCTACTGCATCTTCAATCTTTTTGGTTACCTGGGTTTCTAATTCTGAAGGACTAACTCCTCTTTGATTGGCACTTACAATTACGATGGGAATATCTATATTCGGCTCACTGTCTATTCCCAATGTCATAAAAGATGTTATGCCAACTATTCCCAAAATCAAAAAGGTAACAATAGTCGGTACAGGATTTTTGATCGACCAAGATGAAAAATGAAAAGACATATTTTAAAGAATGAAGCAGCAACTAGAAAAAATGAACTATTAAATAGCTAGTTTAACTTTTTTCACCTGATGTTTTAACAAATTTTAAAGGGGGAGTGAGAAGTCAAAAGAATTAAAGATTTGACTTCTTGCCCCCTAGATTAGAAAACCGATAAGAAACCTAATACAATAAGTTAAATATTGTCTTTTGGTTCGACTATAATTACTTCTTCACTGCTAGTAGAGGTAACATTGCGATCGCTAGTACTAATTGGTTCGCCAACTTCTGTTCGTGTACCCATGACTTTACCTGTAGTATTTGGTTCGACGACTCCAGAGCGATCGATATCTCCCATAGTAGTTACAGATTGGTTAGTATCAACTCGATTCAAGCCAGAGGTGCGATTATAGGTATCATCGTCAATATCGTTGGCATCGTAAACGCCGTATTCTTCGATTCCGCTATCTCTTAAAATTCCTTCAGCGCTAGAGATATCGTTATCCGTACCGTTAACCATGACTAAATAACTACCACTAGATACGCGATCGCTATAAATTTTGGCTTTGTCTTCAGGAATACCTAAACCGACTAAACCACCGATAATACCGCCTGCTGCTGCACCAATACCCGCTCCTGCAAGAGTTGTGGCAATTGTAGAAGCAGCTTCTCCAGCCACAATAATCGGTCCAACCCCTGGTATAGCCAAAGTACCCAAACCGAGTAATAAACCGCCAATACCGCCTAATACCGCACCAGAAGTTGCCCCTGCGCCAGCACCCTCTGCTGCATTGTTGCCTTCATCATAAGCAACATCGACTCCCGCAGATTCCGTTACTTTATCTGCATCTTTGGCGATCACGTTAACACGATTCATGTCAAAACCGTCATCTTTAAGAGCGCGTAATGCTCTTTCTGCTTCGTCGCGACTATAAAATAAACCTACTGAACGTTTGTACTTATTCATAATTTTTCTTTGATGAAGGACACTTTCATTTTTCGATCCATTTTTAATTTATTCATCACCCAAAAGTTGTACGTGTCAATAGACATTTCGAGTGATATTAAAGCTTAAAGATCTAAAGATCTATAAATTTTTAATGCTTAATTGCTAAACTTCTCAATCGATTGATCGCTGCTGCTAATTCTTGGGGGCGAAATTGGGCGAGGTTTCCTTGGGGATAGTCTGTGATGATATCTAGTCCCGACTTGGCTATATCTTGGCTGACTCGTTCAATAATTTCGGAGATAGCTAATTGATTATCTAAATATTTTTGAGCATAAACTATGGCTAGGGCGATCGCTTTTAATTGTCCTGGATCAATTATTTGTTCGACTGCGGATAGTTTGATATCTTCTACCCCAAAATTAATTAGATCTGTCCCTCTTGACTTCACCTTGACATCTCTTTTACCCCGACTAGGATTGATACTACTAGCTAAAGGTATTCTGTTGGTAAGGTTGCCAAAGTTTGTACCCCCTTCAGCTTGACGATCTGTCAGATACTTTTGGGCGATCGCTTTTGCTTGTTCAGTGACATTTTGGGGAATATAATTTTCTAAGGCAATAACTAAATCGGCTACATCAAAATAATCCCCGCTGCCTCCCATTACCAAAATAGTAGATACACCATAATCGCTATCAAGCTGGCGCACCTTATCGATGAAAGGGGTAATTGGCTCTTTTTCTTGAGCTATTAAAGCCTGCATTCGGCGATCGCGAATGGTAAAGTTGGTGGCTGATGTATCTTCATCAATTAAAAGTAATTCTGTACCAACTTCTAAGGCTTCAATAATATTGGCTGCTTGGGAAGTACTCCCACTAGCATTAGTCGTTACAAAGTTAGTCGTTGATCGCTTTTGGGGTAAATGATTAATAAACGGTGAAATATTTACTCCTGCAATACTCCGTCCATCCTCTGCGCGAATTTTGACACTACTAATATTCGAGACGACGTATTCCCTACCATCCCCAGGAATATGATTGTAAATTCCTAATTCAATCGCCCTGAGTAAAGTTGATTTGCCATGATAGCCACCGCCAACAATTAAACTAATACCTGTGGGGATGCCCATTCCCTTGATGACACCACAGTTAGGACAATCAAACTCTATTGCCAAAGAAGCAGGAGAAATAAACGGTATAGCATCTAGCAACGGGCGCGGATCGACTCCGCTACGTCGGGGTAAAATTGCATCATTCGCCACAAAAGCAACTAAGCCTCTAGGGGATAATTCCTGGCGCAACCAGTCTGCATCTTCAATGGTTTCAGCATGACGTTGAATAGCTACTGGATCGAGCGATTTGTACAATAATGTTTTTTCTACAAGCTGAGGAAGATCTTCGCATAATATTTGGGCTGCTTGATCACCTAAAATTCTTCTACCTTTAGCTGGTAGTCCCACGACAAACCTGACTTCTACTTCTTCATTATTAATCAATACCGCATTTCTAGTTAACACTTCCTGTCCTAAAGATGCGATCGCGATTAGACCGCTTTTTCCTGTACCTCGATTGACACTAAATTTCTTGGCACCTTTACTAAACTGTCTGGCTAAATAATCCCTAATTGCAACCTCTCGACTGTGAGATTGATATAATTGCCGAGGGAAACCAGCGACTGTCTGGGGAATGATTAGCCTTACCTGGGATGGCGCAGCAAAAGGATCGCCCTGGACATAATCAATGATTAAAATAAAATTAGCAAACTGGTAGCTACCCTTAATATTTTTGTAGGCTTTGTAACTACTATGATCTAACCTACGTAAAGTTGAATCTAGACTCTTGCTCATTTCAATTATTAATTGTCATTTGCTTCGTGGCATTCTATTTAGTTAGCCGCACTAGCTGGCAAAGACCAAATTTGGCTACCGCCATCGGTTAGGACATAAGGGCCATTAATCATCGCAGAAGAGAATTTAGCGACTTGGACGTCAAAAATTTCATCGACTCCTTCAGAGAATTCTAAACAACCAATCATTTTTCTGGCAGCCAAATCGACGATCGCAATCCCACATTTTAGATCCTCACCCAGGCGATCGCTTATGGGTAAATTGCCAAAGATCGCTGTTTCTCGAATTTTGGATAAACCCACGAAGGCATATTTGCCTAATAGTGCCATCCCGCGAGTATAGCCAGGTAGAGATACGAGCTTTTCTTGTTTGCCCGAAACTAGATCCACCATTAGTATTTCACCACAGCCCGAATTAAGTACCAGCAATTGATTTTGGTACATTCGGGGAGAATGAGGCATCGATAAGCCTTCGGTGACAATTCTGCTACTAGGTACTTCAAGAATACAACCACCACTAGCTTTGTTTTCTCGCCAACCACCAGGGGTATCAGTTTTACCCAAGACAGTTACGTATTTGGGCATTCCAGCAACTATCGCCATTCCGTTAAGATGACAGCGATCTTCTGGGGCAAGAGAGCTAATAAATTTTGGTCGCCATTGGGGTAAAAAGTTATAGTTATTGGTCAGGGTGCAAAGACAAGAAAATCGCGTATTTACCATCCATAATTCTTTGTTACCCCAAGCTAAGTCGTGGATGGAAATATCTCCCGTATATTGCCCGCCTCTAGTCAGAAAGCAAGCATCATAAGTTCCTGGTGGCTCGATTTGTGGAGCAAGATCGCGATCGTTTCTCAGAAAATAAATCCAGTCTTTACCGCCCACTGCTAATTGAGTTGGACTAACTGCCATTCCCATAGCTCGTTCAAAGTTATGAAAACTAATATCTAAAGATTTATCTTTGGCAGTAACCACTCCTAGTTTTCCTGCTTGATAGGTAGAGAAAAATAGAGATGCATTCAGATGTTTAAGAATATCACCTAGATTATTGCTATATTCGTAGCGCACTTCTCTAAGCTTTTCTGATTTAGCTTCCGTATCCTTGGTATTTGGATTAACCATTGTAAATATAAATTAATATAATAATTAAAAATAAATTTGGATTATTAATAATAATACACGCCGCATACAATCTTTTTGGCATTTTTTAGTTGGTCGAATCGGTTTAAGAGCGTAAACTTTTGCTACTTTTTGCCAGATTATTAAAAAATTAACTCTTCTTTACCAAAAAATTTAATTGCCTGGTTTTGGCATTGCTGATTCTAGTTATAAAACCAAAAGATAATCTGTTCGTAGCTAGTAGCTAGTAGCTATCAGCTATCAGCTATCAGTTTTCTGGTTGATTTACCAATTTGTCTTTTGTTCACATTTAATTTAAATAAAAACACAAAATACTTTTGGAGTAGTTTTTAGAGCTTTAGTTGGCTGTATGCAAGATTAAATGTGAAATTAAAACTAAATAATCATGCAAACTTTAGATAACATACATTTCGAGATATAAAGTAGCTTTATTTTCCTACTCAGTTACCTCATAATGCAGACATAGACGTAAGGGAAAACTAAATGCGTCGTTAGTTATCAGACCCAAATAAATTTTTAATATTATAAAGTCAGGGGAGAAAAGCAACGTGGGACAAATAAGATTAGCAGTATATGGTAAAGGCGGAATCGGCAAATCTACAACTAGCTGTAACATTTCCGCAGCTTTAGCCAAACGAGGCAAAAAAGTATTACAAATTGGCTGCGATCCTAAGCACGATAGTACTTTTACTCTTACAGGATTTCTTATTCCTACAATCATTGATACTCTTCAAGAAAAAGACTTTCACTACGAAGATATCTGGCCTGAAGATGTAATCTATGAAGGTTACGGTGGAGTTAGCTGTGTAGAAGCGGGTGGTCCTCCTGCAGGTGCTGGTTGCGGTGGCTATGTGGTTGGAGAAACCGTCAAGCTACTTAAAGAATTAAATGCTTTTGATGAATATGATGTCATTTTGTTTGATGTTTTGGGCGACGTAGTATGTGGTGGTTTTGCTGCACCTTTAAACTACGCTGACTACTGCATGATTGTTACCGACAATGGTTTTGATGCTTTGTTTGCAGCCAACCGTATTGCAGCGTCAGTTAGAGAAAAAGCGCGTACTCACTCTCTACGTCTAGCAGGATTGATTGGGAATAGAACATCCAAGCGTGACTTGATTGATAAGTATATCGAACATGTACCCATGCCTGTATTAGAAATACTACCCTTGATTGAAGATATTCGTGTATCTCGTGTTAAAGGCAAGACTCTGTTTGAAATGGCAGAAAGCGATCCTTCCTTAGCTTTTGTCTGTGATTACTATCTCAACATCGCCGATCAAATTTTAGCAGCACCAGAAGGAGTAGTACCCGACGAAGCACAGGACAGAGACTTATTCTCCTTGCTATCTGACTATTATCTAAATCCCCCCGCAGGAAAAGAAGTCAAAAAAGAAGAAGAAGAATTAGACGCGATGATGGTTTAATTGAAAGCTGTTAGCTCTTAGCTATTAGCTCTTAGCTTTCAAATAGCTGATAGCTGATAGCTCCAAAAGACTTAATTTAGTTATCACAAACAATATAAAACATGACTTTAGCCAAAGAACAAGAACCGAGCGCATTAAACTTTGAGTGCGAAACTGGAAATTATCATACCTTTTGTCCTATTAGCTGCGTAGCCTGGCTATATCAAAAGATCGAAGATAGTTTCTTTTTAGTTATCGGGACAAAAACCTGCGGTTACTTCTTACAAAACGCCATGGGAGTAATGATTTTTGCGGAACCTCGCTACGCAATGGCAGAACTAGAAGAAGGGGATATTTCCGCTAAATTAAATGATTACGAAGAATTAAAAAGATTGTGTTTACAAATTAAACGCGATCGCAATCCTAGTGTTATTGTTTGGATTGGTACTTGTACCACCGAGATCATTAAAATGGACTTGGAAGGTTTAGGTCCCAGACTAGAAGCAGAAATCGGTATTCCCATCGTTACTGCCCGTGCTAATGGTTTAGACTATGCCTTTACCCAAGGTGAAGACACTGTATTAGCAGCAATGGCTCATAAGTGTCCTACCAAAGCACCGAAGCTAGAAGCAGAACAAGAAGAACGTAATGCGATTTCCAAGTTAATGAACTTCGGGCGCAAGAAAGAAGATGTCAAACAGTCAGAATCAGAATATAAAGATCATCCACCTTTAGTATTGTTTGGTTCTTTACCCGATCCTGTAGTTACTAACCTCACTTTAGAACTTAAAAAACAGGGCATTAAAGTATCAGGGTGGCTACCTTCTAAACGCTTTACCGAACTACCTGTAATTGAGGAAGGTTACTATACATCAGGAGTTAATCCTTTCTTGTCCCGTACCGCTACAACTCTAATGCGTCGCCGTAAGACTAAGCTAATTGGCGCACCCTTCCCTATTGGTCCAGACGGTACAAGAGCTTGGATTGAAAAAATCTGTTCTGTATTTAACATCGAACCCCAAGGACTAGAAGAAAGAGAAGCTAAAATTTGGGAAAACCTCGAAGACTACGTTAAGTTAATTCGCGGTAAGTCTGTTTTCTTTATGGGTGATAACCTATTAGAAATTTCTTTGGCTCGTTTTTTGATTCGTTGCGGTATGACTTGTCCTGAGATTGGTATTCCCTACATGGACAAACGCTACCAAAAAGCAGAATTAGAATTGTTAGAAAAGACTTGTAATGAAATGGGTGTCTCCGTACCCACTATTGTCGAAAAACCCGATAATTACAATCAAATTCAGCGTATCTACGATTTGAAACCAGATCTAGTTATTACGGGAATGGCTCATGCTAACCCTCTAGAAGCTAGAGGTATTAATACTAAATGGTCAGTTGAATTTACCTTTGCGCAAATTCATGGTTTTACTAACGCGCGAGATATTCTGGAATTAGCCACTCGCCCCATGCGCAGAAACAATAACTTGAAAGAGTTAGGTTGGGACAAGTTAGTTCAAGAAGAGGCTAACATTTAATTAAAGTTATCAACAGTTGAATACTTGATAAAAAGGGTTTGGCACTGCTAAACCCTTTTTATATTTAGTCGTTTTTACTAGTTAAATTATCTAAAAACATCTTTTTGCTAGCAGGTATTTTTTGGTTGGAATTAGCTTCTTGTGCTAAGTTATTCAAATTTTCATTAGCTTTATTTTGCGCCTGATCTAAAAGCTCGTTACCATTTTTTGATTTACCAAACTGTTCTTTTGCTCCTGTATCTTTGACCACTTCTTGAGCTGCTTGCTTTACAGTATCGGTAGGATTCGATTTAAATGTGTCTGCCAAAGCTGAATTGCTACTCAAAGATATTGCGCTTACTAAAAATACTGTTAATACAAGAGTACGTCCCATTACCATCAAGTCTGTAATTGAAAATTTCATGTTATTTAATAAAAAATGTTAAACCAAGATTAAACATAACAAACGACCCAATTCTGAAATCATAAATTTACTCTAAATTAGGCAAAAAACAAAATTTTAGAAAATATTTACGAGCCAATTCTAATTAACAGCAAAAGTAGTATAGTCTTGTTGATTTTTAGCTAATTCCTGTAACTGACGAACTCGATCTTCTGTAGAAGGATGGGTACGAAATAATGACTGTAAACCACCACCAGAAAAAGAATTCATAATCAATACTGGTTCAAAAGCAGGATTACCGTTCATTGGTACTTGTTTGCCAATAGATTCTAGTTTTTGCAAGGCACTTGCTAAAGCCAAAGGATTGCCTGTAATTTCTGCTGCACCTCGATCTGCAGAAAACTCGCGAGTACGGGAAATTGCCATCTGAATTAGAGATGCGGAAATAGGTGCAAGAACTACCAGAATCATTACTCCAATGGGATTGCCACCCTGACGATTATCGCGATTTACTGGGCCATACATTGCACCAAAGGTAAGCATTCTACCAAGAAATGTCACCGCACCACCAAGAGTACCTGCTACTGCTTGAGTAAGAGTATCTCTGTTTTTGACATGAGTCAATTCATGGGCAATCACTCCTGCTAACTCGTCTTTATCTAGAATTTGCATGATACCTTCGGTTACTGCTACCGCGGCATGGTTAGGATCTCTGCCCGTGGCAAAAGCATTGGGTGTTTGAGTAGGAACAACGCAAAGTTTTGGCATCGGCAAATCTGCTTTTTGAGTCAAGCTGGCAACCATGTCGTAGAGTTCGGGTGCTTGTTCGCGAGCAATTGGCTGTGCTTGGTAAGCTGCCAGTGCAGCTTTATCAGAATAAAACCACGAACCAAAGCTACTGATAGCAGCAAAAATCAAGCCGATGATTGCACCTTGTTCGGTACCTGTTGCCCAATATGCACCTAATACTAATATGCCACTCAGTAATCCTAAAAGAGCAGCGGTTTTTATTTGATTACCTCTAAACATAATAATTTAATGTAATTCAACGATCTAAAATTTTTCTTGATCGGATACATTAAATCGTAGTTTATGTTTCAAATGCATCTGGCTAAAGCTATATATTTATGCAAGAACAACATTAAGCTTTAAATAAGGTTATAATTAAATTATCGATACATGATGAAAATTTGACAATTTAAAAGATAAATTTGGGCGATCGCTTGTTTCGTGTTAAAATTTTTTTATAATGGGAGTGGTGACTTTAATCTATAAATGCTAATATTCCCATTATGAAAATCTTTTTTTAATTAAACCATGTTTAACGATCGCTTGTCAAAATAATATTTTTTTGAATTACAAAATAATACTATTTTGTTTTCGTTCTAACTATCGCATTCACAACAACGGATACAGATCCGAAATACGGCTACTACCGCCAATATTTCTGCACCGACAAGCAACATTTGGGGAGTAAGACACAAACCCCAAACCAATAAAATCGCGCCAACAATTGCCCCTGCAAGTCTGACTACTTCGTCTGTAGTTTTTAGTCCCCAGGCGATCGCACCTAAACCCAAACCAATAAAGATAGCAAAGCTCATGATGTATATTCAAGAACTCTAACAAAGGTACGATCCCGATTAAGATCGGATTTTTTCAGAGTCAGGCGATCGCTACCTACTTGAGTAGTTTCTAAATCCTGTACCAAAGTTAAAAATTCGTCTACAGAAGCCAGAGCGCAATTTTCTTTATTCGATGCATCTGTGCGATAGTGAGTGGGTATAACCATTTTAGGTTTAAGAATTTTAACTGTCTGTTGTGCTTCTTCTGGACTATAAGCTTTCAGACCACCACCTACAGGAGTAAGCAAGATATCGGCACCACTGAGAAGAATTTTGTTTTCTGTTGCCATAGGTGCTGCTGCACCACCCAAATGAAGAATATCTACCCCTCCTTGAGTCCATCGCCAAGCGACATTCTGACCAAAGCGTCTTCCGCCTTCGCGATCGTGGGGTAGACTATATCCTTGAAACTTAACCCCTTTAATCTGGTGCGATCCGCGATCGCTAAACACGTCGGGATCTCCTGATACAACATCAATTGCCCCTTCATCCAACAAAAAGCTACTAGTCAATACTAGATCAGGGCGAACATCTGGTAAGGTATATCCCGCTGTACAACCTACCGATTCATAAGGATTTACTAAAACACTTAAGCCACTACCTGTAAACAAAAAGCAGGTATGTCCGAGATATTGAATGGTAAGTGATTCGGAACTACTTTCAGCTTGAGCTAAAGAAGATCGACGGGGAATCAATCCTGTAGCGATCGCCATTACTAAACCAGATCCACCATAGCGGATTAATTGTCGCCGTTTCATATAGTTAGCAGTTGATTATCTACGAAGTTATCGATTGCAAAAAATTACGCAATAAAGTCTTACCATTATCCGTCAAAATGCTTTCTGGATGAAACTGTACTCCTTGAAGATGATGATAATCTTTGTGGCGGACTCCCATAATTGTGCCATCTTCCACCCAGGCAGTGATCTCTAGAGTGTCAGGTATGGAATTGCGATCGATTACTAAGCTATGATATCTAGTTGCAGTAAAGGGCAATTCTAAGCCAGCAAACACGCCTGTATTTTGATGATAAATAGGAGATGTTTTACCATGCATTAGAACTGGTGCAGAAACAATATCCCCACCAAAAACTTGACCAATACTTTGATGACCGAGACACACACCCAAAATTGGAATTTCAGAACCTAATTTTTCGATTAACTGAAGAGATATTCCCGCATCTTCAGGACGACCAGGACCAGGGGAAATTACAATTCCATCGGGCTGTAGCCGATTTATAGTATCAAGATCGATAGCATCATTACGATAAACCCGAATGTCTCTTGCCAGGGGGATTTCTGCACCTAATTCCCCTAAATACTGCACCAAATTATATGTAAAACTATCGTAGTTATCAATTACAACGATCAAGTCGAGTCTCCATTAAACCATTAAAATATGAGTGAAATGTGCTGCCATAGAGGAGGAAGCAAAATACAAGCTGCCACTACTACTGCGGCGAGCGCACTAATCAAAACTGCCCCTGCAGCACAGTCTTTAGCTATTTTAGCTAGCTCGTGGTAACTTTGCTTGACTGTTAGATCTACCACTGACTCGATCGCCGTATTAATCAATTCTAAAACCATGACAATAGCGCAAGTCATGACGATGACAGACATTTCCATTGCTTCTATTTCTAGAAAAATACCCAAGCTAACAGCTAAGACACCAATACCAGTATGAATACGAAAGTTTCTTTGAGTCGTGAAGGCGTAAACTACACCTGCCCATGCGTATTTAAAACTTAAAAATAAATTAGGTGCTACCTTCCAAGCTAAGTTACGAATATTTTGTTTTTCACTAGCAGAAGATTCTGCAGCTGTAGTGATCATAGTAGAAGATTTCATATTTTTATCTAATAAAGACAATAAACGATTTTGCTTTGATTGAGTCTAAGCCTCCTAGAAAATTCAATCGAGATCCGTATATGCACTTATTTATAACGACATAATAGCTCAACATTTGGGTAACGTTATGTTCAAATAAAACAATATCAGATAGGACTAAATTTCTAGTAGCTCAATCAGTCGAGCTTGTTGTTCCAACATTTTTTTCAAGGTAAGCTCATCAGGGTGATCCCAACCTAGAAGATGTAGTAAACCATGACTAGTTAACCAAGCTAACTCCATTTTTAGAGAATGGTTTTGTTCCTCAGCCTGTCGCCAGGCTGTGTCTAAAGAAACAATGATATCTCCTAAATATAACGGCTCATCTAAGTCTGTTGGTATAGCAATGGTGGATTCTGTTGCTGCAAAAGCTAGCACATCAGTAGGCTGGTCTATCGCTCTGTATTGACTATTTAAAACTTGTATTTGGCGATCGCTTGTCAATCTCAAACCAATTTCATAACCCCAACCTGAATTAAGACTTGGATTTAGACATTGCATCCAACTCTGTAGCCAACCTGTCCAAGAAATAGTATTCACCCCATCGATTTTGTCATGGGCTAAATTTCCTTGATAGATGTTTTCTACATATATGACAGCATTGCCAGATTGTGTACTAATTAAATCCATAGATCGAGCTATTTATGGTTTGGTTAAATAAGCTAGACCAACTAATAGTCCTAATAGACCAACAGTAGTCAAGAAGAAATGCCATAGAGATTGTCTTCCTTTGCGAACCATATTGCGCATCGCCAATTTAACATAGCTATCTTTGGGTTTGGAATCTTCTGGGTTCTCCCCCTCGGTAGTAAAATTCTCGTCTGAGATTGATTTAGAAGCAGAATCAGTCATTTTTTATACTCAAACTATTATAGATTTCAGATTTGTATAATTTTGTAACTTTTAACTTCATCATAGTGCCTGAATGCAAAAAAAACAGAAAAAACCACTACATAAAGGAACAGTTAAATTATCTATGCCTAGTTTGGAAAAGGCTTCTAAAGTTGTAGCGATCGCAGCAACCGCTAAAGAAATTAACCAGATCTGCCAACTGCTGCCCTCTACTACCAACAAGATTAAAGCTGTGACAACCAGACTGGAGATCGCCATTGCCAATGAGCCTTCCCAGCTTTTGCTGATTTGTCCAATACGATAAATATGCTTACCAAAACGCTGACCGATAATTGCTGCCATCCCGTCACCATAAGCCATAACTAAAATACCAATTACTGCATATTGGGGAGCATTTGACCAAAAACAAGCTGCCAACACGCCCATACTAATGGCATAAAATAAAGTACCAAAGCTTTTACGACCAACACTTTCAATACTAGGCAAAATTGGAATTATATAAGAAGTAATCGCGATCGCAGCTGCAATAACTGCTGCACTGACAATTACCCGAGTAGAAATATTCAGCCACCAAGCTAAAAGAATTACATTCCCACTACCGATATGTACCACTTTACGAATTAATTCGGGATCTTCGGGGATAAATTTACTCAAAACCTCTGCCAAAATTACCAGTATGCTCAAATAAACAAAAACAGCACCCAAAGGATAAATGAAGCTAACAATAGTGTTGTCTGGTAAAAATGAAAGCATAGGAAATTAGAGATAATTGATAATTGTTAATCGACAATTGCTAACTTCATAACTTTACAATGAAAACCTTAATACTCTGGCTAATCAAAGGATATCGTCGTTTTATTTCTCCTTTATTTCCTCCTACCTGTCGTTTTCAGCCTACTTGTTCGAGCTATGCTGTTGAAGCGATTTCCACCTATGGCACGATTAAAGGTAGTTGGCTGGCGATTACCCGTATTTTACGCTGTCATCCTTTTCATCCTGGCGGTTATGATCCTGTGCCATTACCACCTGAATCTGGCGATCGCCACTAGCTTTTTTAGCAATACCAAATACTTTTCAGATAATAAAATCGAGGTTATAAAAGCATTAGCACGATCAAAATAGCTGATAGGCAATAGAAAATCTAAATGTTTGGCTGGGTAAAATTTGTACGTTATCTCAATTGGTTAACGATACAAACAACTATTGCTTGCGTTATTCAAAGAAGATTAACTGGTTTAGCTGCGGAAATGGCTTTTCATGCCATGCTAGGGCTATTTCCTGGGATTATCGCCGTACTAACTGCTATTAGCTTATTTGAGAAATCTGTAGAGTCTACTTTTATTAGTTTGGCAGTTCATTTTGCGGGGATTGTACCAACTCAAGTTTGGACTTTATTGTTAGATTTTATTGAAAGTATTAAATCTGCCGAAGGAAAAAACTGGTTTTCACTAAGTTCGATCGCTGCAGTGTGGATTATTTCAGGAGTACTTAGCGCAGCGATGAATGCCTTGGATGAAATTCATCAAGTTGTATCGATTAATCGACGTTCTTATGTTGACACCAAAGTAATTGCTATTTCGTTGACTATTTTGACAATTGTATTTTTAGTTATTGCTTGTTTTTTATTGTGGATCGGAGATTTCCTATTGGAACTCGCATTTCAATTGAGTTGGAATGCTCTGTTTTTATCTGTTTGGCAAGCTTTCAGTATTATTGTGATTATAGCGATCGCCACTAGTAGCGTGGGTATAGTTTATCAATCTCAAACAAAATTAAGAAGACAAAGAGATCGACGATTAAAATTTAAGCTGATCGTAGCAACAATAATCTTTAATCTTGTTTCAATCAGGCTAATTTATCTAACTTTTGCCAAAATCCAAGACCTAATCATTAATGCCAATTTAGGAACTACAATCAGTAACATTTTAATTGACTTATGGAGATTTTTAGGATTTCCAATTGCTTTAGGAATTATTGCGATCGCCTTTAGTTTAATCTATCGTTATGGAGCGAGCGATCGCACTAAAAATACTCCAATTTTTCCTGGGGCAATTTTAGCAGCAGTTTCTTGGGCAATTGTTTCAGTGATTTTTCGCCTCTACGTTACTCATATTGGTATTTATAGCAAGATTTATGGTGCAGTAGGAACAGTAGTTATTTTAATGTTGTGGCTTTACTTAAGTTCTTTGGTAATGCTGATTGGAGAACAAGTAAATTTGATTGTTGGGCAAGCAATGGGGGAACAATCGAAACTAGAGTGCGATCGTTCGTCTGAAAAACTCAACTAATTTTGATTAAACCTTTTCAATAAATACACAAAATATTGTAAATAAAATAGACATTGTTATCTTGTCCTGTGAGGGTCAATTACGGTTAACCCTCACCCAATGTGTCTCATGGTATTTTATTGACTTAAACTCAATACTTAGTGCTGAGGAAGGTATTGATTAAGATCAACGCTCCCTTGAGTGCTAGTTTGATTAGCATTTTGACCGACGCCGTTGAAATCACCAATTGCTGCTGCCGAGTTAGCATTATCTTGAATAGCAGTTTGAGCGTTAGGAAGATTGAAGCCAGATTTCAATTGATTTTGCGTACTGCTTTGGTTAGCATTTTGTCCGATGGTATTAAAGTTACCCACAGCAGCAGCTTCGTTAACGTTTCCTTGAACTGCTGTTTGTGCCCCACCAGTGGTAGGAATACTATAAGCACCAGACTTTAATTGATTTTGGATGCTAGTTTGATTGGCATTTTGTAAAACTTGGTTACCAGTGCCGACTACAGCGGCGGAGTTGGAGTTAGTTTGAACGCTGGTAGATTCTCCGGCAAATGCCGTCAAAGGAGAAAGAGCGATCGCAGCAGTTAAAATGGATAGAGTATACTTTTTCATAACTTTAGACCTCGTTTGTATAAATTTCAATGTGTTTTGTGCTTACATTTACTAACTACGACGAGTTTATTTTTTTATGCACTTCTGCCAAAAACAATTACCAAATTATTGATGAAATTGCAGTTTTAGCTTGCTGTCTGGGCAATATAGGCAATATAGATCAAGAATTAAGCCCAAGTCATTCAAAGCAAAAGTATGGTGAGTCAGACTAATTCGGTAGTAAATAATGTAGCTAGTCAAGATATCTATCAAAAAATTTATCAAAATATTCAGCAGGTAATGAAAGGACAGTCAACTGCGATCCGCAATCTATTGGCTGCCTTCGCTAGTGGAGGTCATATTTTGTTAGAAGACTATCCAGGGACAGGGAAAACCACCTTAGCAAAGGCTTTAGCTGCTTCTATTGATGCCAAATTCAAGCGAATTCAATTTACTCCCGATCTTTTACCCTCAGACATTACGGGCATATCCATTTTTGATCAAAGCGATCGCTCTTTTCGCTTTCATGAAGGACCAATCTTTGCCAATATTGTTTTAGTAGACGAAATTAACCGCGCTTCTCCCCGCACCCAGTCAGCACTATTAGAAGCTATGGCAGAGTCTCAAGTAAGTGTTGATGGTCAAATCAAAAAGTTACAGGATCTATTTTTTGTCATTGCTACCCAAAACCCTGTAGGTTCACACGGGACATATCCTTTACCCGAAGCTCAAATGGATCGTTTTGCCCTCCAGTTTAGTTTAGGCTATGTCTCTGTCGAAAATGAAGTCAAAATTTTAAGCGATCGCGTTCAAAGTAATCCTCTGAGTCAAATCGAACCTTGTGTTTCTCTACAAGAGGCAGTCTTACTCAAAAAACAGGTCGAACAAGTGAGAGTTAGCGATACCATGAAGTATTATCTAGTTGACTTAGTCAACGCTACTCGTTCTGCTGATGGAGTAGAATTGGGAGGAAGTATTAGAGGCTCGCTCGCGCTGATGAAAGTGGCTCAAGCTTTAGCTTTATTTGATGGTTATGAATTTGTCACGCCCGAACATATTCAAGAATTAGCAGTCTCGGTAATTGCTCATCGTTTGGTAATGCAACCACAAGCTCGCTTTGGGGGTCAAACTGCTACGGGAGTAGTTGAAGAGATTTTAAAAACTATTCCCGTACCTGCTTAATAATTTAGGATTTCGTTTCATCTAAATGAAAAATAACAACATTGTGCAGATCTTCTATTGTTTCTAGTACATCATCTGCTTTTTCTAGCTCGATTTCTGTTTCAACTGTAATGGTTGATTCACTGTATTTGAGAGCTGAAGAATATTTTTCTACGCTCAAATCTAACGTATTGCAGGATCTTGCTCTAGATGAACTTTGAGCAAAATTTACGTCAACAGTACGATAATTTTTTGGGTAAAGTGGTTCTGCTTTTAAAGAATCTAATTGATATGCTTCAGTTAAGGCTTTAGTTTCTTTTTTGAGTATTTCCACTTCGCGTACATATTCAACCAAATTATCTTGAATTACCGTGACTATTTCATTGGTCAGATCGTATTTATTGACCTTGATTAATTCATTTAGAGCTTGTTTAAAATGCTTTTTGGTATCTTCACGCTCAATGATCGAGTTTGATTTTAAGGAGTAATGACTTTTAAGCAAGTCAGTAATCTGCTCTGCCAAATGCCAATCTTCTCCTTCAATTGACTTGCTTAAGATAGTTTTCAAAAGATTTTTGATCTTAGTAATTTCTAAATTGCAATCGCAGTCTAAATAATTATCCAGAATTTCTGATATTTCTTGAACTATCAGCCATTCCTCAGATTCAATTGCTTGAATCAAATAGTTCTTTAAATTTATATTGGATTTTTGAATACCAATAATTTCAACACATCGAATTAAGTCTTGATTGTCTTCTGAAGCATTATCATTAAATACTTTTTCGATTAGTTCGGTAATTTCTTTAACCAATAACCAATTTTCTGTAGCGATCGCTTTAGTTAATTCCGTTTTTAAATCATATTTTAAATTGTACGTAATTTTATCTTTACCAACCGCTTCAACATATCCAGCAATATTTTGATTCATAATCAACACAAATTAAATAAACTTCTTGTCTATCTTTATTGCCTAACTTATTAGATCTGGCTGTGATATACATCAGATAGGGTCTATTATTAATTGTTAATTATTACGATTGCGTAAGACGTTGAGCAGCTTATCAAATTCTGCTGGTAAAGGAGCGATCGCCTCAATTGTTTCTTTGGTGATAGGATGGACTAAAGACAGTTGTCGGGCATGAAGTGCTTGACCTGATAAATTTACCTTCAAAGAACGGTTAGAACCATAGGTCATATCGCCAACGAAGGGATGTCCTTGATGGGCGCAATGAACTCTAATTTGATGGGTACGTCCTGTTTCTAGCAAGAACTGCACCAAGCTGTAGTTACCAATTCGTTCTAAAACTTGCCAATGGGTAACGGCTTCTCTACCTCCTCGATCTACCCCGACTACCGCCATTTTTTTGCGATCGCTTTTATGCCGACCAATGGGCAGATCGATCTTACCTGTGGCACTGGAGAAAGAACCATACACTACCCCCCAATATTCTCTACGGGCAGTTTTGGCTTTAATTTGCGCCTGAAGATCTTGATGGGCGCGATCGCTTTTAGCCACCACAATCGCCCCAGTAGTATCTCGATCAATGCGGTGAACAATACCAGGACGTTCTACGCCTCCAATCCCTGCTAAAGTATCGCAGTGATAAAGTAAAGCATGAACCAATGTACCTGTATAGTGTCCTGGTGCGGGATGTACCACCATTTGGGCGGGTTTGTTTACAATAATTAGATGTTTGTCCTCAAAGAGAATATCTAAAGGAATATTTTCAGGGGTCAAATCTAATTTAACTGGTTCGGGAATTACAAGCTTAATGCGATCTCCTTTGACCACTTTAGTTTTTTTAGTCTGACAGATGCGATCGTTGAGTCGAACGCGACCATCTTCAATTAGCTTCTGCAAACGTGAACGAGAAATATCGCTTAACTGGTCAGATAACCAGCGATCTAAACGTTGATTTTTGGTAACTTCTAAGATAATTTCTTCCACAGGGTTTCACTTTTTCGCTGTTAAATGTTAAATGATAAATATTAAATGCTAAATGCTAAATGCCAAATAATATGACTATTGTGACTGAATCAGCTTATAGCGATCGCCAAATTGTTGCTTGGCTTAGAGGTTTATATACAGTTGCCCTCGCAGACGGACATTACGCTCGCGAAGAACAAGAATTAATTGGTCAACTAACTCAAGATTTAGCTAATATCGATCCAGTGCATCGCCTGGATCAAATAACACCTGAAGAATTGGCTGATAAATTAGGCAAAGATCCCCAAACCTCGGAGAATTTTCTGCGTACTGCAGTACTGGTAGCCGTGGCGGATGGAGTTTATTCTGCACCAGAATATGATTTACTACATCAGTTTAGCGATGCTTTAGAAATTGAGGTAGAAGCTCTTAAATCTTTAGAAAATACCCTTTACAAGCCAGAAGAAACAACTCCAGAATCAACTGAGGGATCGGCTTCTCCCCTAACCCCACCCAAAAAGTCAAAATCGGGGGTAGATATGCTATACCCTGTCAAAGATTGGCTCGAAGGTATGGAAATCCAAGATCCACGTTTAGCTCGTTTTGTCTGCAAAGTAATCCCGCCTCAGTGTCCTTTTGAGCGAGATATCAATCTATTTGGGCGTACTATTGCTCATATTCCCCCACTATGTAAATTAAACCCCCTATACGAGCAGTTTACAATGTTGCGCTTTCGTTCCCTATCTTATCTTGCTGATGACTGTGGAGAAGATGTAACTAAGTATGTGCAGTAGTTATTTTGCTTGGTACGCCTAGTGTGAATTTAAATAAGGTACAAAATAGCTTTTAAATTAAGCAATTACATAAATCATGTACAGATAATGTCTTCTTAAAGAATTTTAAAAGCTAATTCACACTAAGCGTTTAGGATAAATCGTTTAAGGCTGGATACGGGAAAAAAGAATAGAGTAAAAGGTAAATTTACTTTCTACTCAATCCTTTATCCTCTAAATAGTCCTTGAGGACGGATTAATAAAATAATTACCATGATAGCTAAAGCGACTCCTAGTTTATATTCCGAACCCAAAAAAGGTACGCTTAACTCTTGAGCAATACCAATAATATATGCTCCTGCGATCGCGCCATAAGGATTACCAATGCCTCCTAATATTACCGAGGCAAACATCGGTAATATTAAAAACCAGCCCATATTAGGACGTACTACCGCAATTAAACCGTACATTCCCCCCGCAAATGCAGTTAACGTCCCTGTGATAATCCATGTCCAAAGAACTACCCATTCAACATTGATGCCTGAAACCCTGGCTAGATCGATGTTGTCTGCCACTGCCCGCATTGCCTTACCAATTTTAGTCTTTTGTAAAATTAGATGTAAAGCAACGATCGCAGCGATTGCCAATCCAATAACAATTAAGCGATAATAAGCAATTCGCAGATCTCCGAACTGCAGGGCAGGAACAACGGGCAATTGATAGAGTTGGTTGCTACCACCATAAATTAACAAAATACCGTTACGGATAAACAAAGCTAATCCAATAGAAATAATAATGAGGGTGGTATCTGTTGCACGGCGATCGCGCATTGGTTTCCACAGCAAATATTCGGAAATCAACATAGCGATAATTGTACCTATTGCTCCCAGTATCATTGATACCCAAATATTTAGACCCGTATTATTGGCAATCCAGGTCAAATAAGCCCCTAGAGTCATAAAGTCTCCGTGGGCAAAATTGGATAGATTTAAGATGCCATAGGTAAGAGTTAACCCAATAGCAGCCAACGCCAAAATACTACCAATGGCAACACCATTAAACAATAGCTGAAGATCGATCGCCGCAATTCCAGAAGTTATTTCATTAAAACTAAAAGCGAAAAAAAAATCGAGCCAATCGAGAATAGAAGAAACGGGAACAAGGAACATAAATTTTCCTTTATTTAAGAGCTAAAAACCAAAAACAGTGTCATTATCGGTTCTATATCTCAAATTAGCAAGATCGATCTTGCTTGTAACGTTTTTCATAGTGAGAACATTCATCACAAGGACCTTCGGGATTGATAGCACAACGAATATAAGGCGATTGAGCATTATTAATGCAGCTAGTGTCCCCAATAAAATATTTGGTGGTAGATCTACGACGATCGCTCCCAAGAGGATAAGAATCGTGGCGATCGCGATCTCTGGTATTTCTAGAATATTGTCCTTGGTAGTAATAGTTTGTGAAACTCTGAGCGCTTCTTAGCCTAGTTTGCCAACGCTCTTTAGCTCTGCGAAATATGAGCAGATAAACTAAGGATGGCAGAATACTTAATAAAAGGATAAGAGCTAGCTTGATGACAAAATCAGAGAAATTGGTAGTCATGTTGAGCTAGATAAAGAGGTGTGGGGAGCTTATATTTAGCAATCTAGCATTTATTGTCTCTGTATATCTATGTTTTTGTGGTTGCTTAAACAACTCTTTATTTAATTGGATTAGAGCGTGTCATCAATTATAAAAAACGTTCGCCTTTTATAGTCATTATAAATAGAAACCAGATGATCTTTTGAAAAAGTGACGAGTAGCAAGGTTGAATCTTACTTGCTACTTGCGAGCAGTTATCTTAAAACTCTTGGTTGCAAACTAGATACGATTTAAACTTTTACTCTGCCAAACTTTGGTAAACAATAGTTAGAAATTTTTCGGCATCAAGAAAGCCTTGTCCCCAATCTGGATCATACTCAGCCAGAGGATTGGAGGCAATAAAATCTGCCAAATTTATTCCTTGAGCGATCGCTTTTTCAGTTTTTAGCTTGACGTCTATCAGCATCTGGCGAAAGGTTTCGAGTTCGCTACGGTTGGATAATGGACCATGACCAGGGATAATTTTAGTATCCTCATCTGCTAGGGCTAAAGTCTGTTCGTTAGCGCGAATCATTCCTGCAATTGAACCACCGCTAGAGCTATCGATAAAAGGATAAATGCCATTAAAGTAGGTATCCCCTGTATGAATCACATTAACATCGGGGAAATGCATGATAGTGTCGCCATCGGTATGGGCAGACTCAACATGAAATCCATTAACGGTTTGACCGTTGATGTGAAATGTAACCGTGTCATTATAAGAAATCTTGGGTAATGCAGATGGAGGAGATGGAGGAATCTCTCGCTCAAAAGCTTCGATGAATTGTTCGGTACTCATGCGGTTGTATACCTCATCATGAGCCACAATGGTTACTCCAGAGTTTCCCAAATTCTCGTTACCGCCAGTGTGGTCAAAATGCCAGTGAGTATTGAGCAAAAACTTAATCGGGCGATCGCTAATTTCTGCCACCGCAGCCTCGATCTTGTCAGTCAAAGGTGCATACTGATCGTCGATTAATAAAACTCCATCATCCCCTGCTAAAACTCCAATATTGCCCCCTTCTCCTGTGAGCATATATACATTTTCTGCTACAGGAATGGTTTCAATTTCAACTTTACTAAAATCTGGTTCTTGAGCCAAACTAACGCTACTAAAACTAGCAATACTCATGCCAAGCAAAGCTATCATTGTTTGTTTAACTAATTTCATCGATTTTCTTCTTTCATTGCTGCAACTGCAAAGATACCTTATTTAGTCTCATTTGCACCACTAACTCAATATTTGCCAGCTTTGGCGATCGCAATATTTTGAATAATAAGTTAGGATTTTGTTGCCATAATTGAATCGCTTCTAAATTAAGTAACGAGTTCAACCTGTTGTATTTTTGAAATTTATTAGGCGATCGCGATTAATGTTTCCAGGAAAACGTAGAATTATCAATAATATTTTTGTTTTTATCTGTATTCTCGCCACGGGTTTATCTTTAGCGGGATACTTGGGCAGACTAAATTTATTTCTAGAATTTGCTTCTGGTTATAAGCTGCAATTATTACTGCTGGCACTATGTAGTTTGTTTTATTTTGGTTTAACTCACCACAAAATAGGCATCATTGTTAGCTTGTTTTGTATTCTATTAAACTTAGCTGAAATATTACCTTGGTATTTTAATCGTCCAGTTATTACTAATATTGAATCTTATAAGTCGTTAAAAGTACTTTCCTATAATGTCTTGTGGAGTAACAAACAATACGATCAAGCAATTGACCTAATTAATCGAGAACGACCAGATATTATTGCTTTTCAAGAAGCACAAGCACCATGGCAAAAAGCATTAACCGCATTAAAAACTGATTATCCCTATCACGTTGGCGCAACTAAACTAGAAATAGAAGTTTATAGTAAACTACCCTTAACCAATACTAAAATAGAGCTTTACGGCACTTATCGAGGGCTAGTTATCTCTGATGTCCAAATCGGCAATAATTTGATTAAATTCATCGCTACCCATGCTTATCCTCAACTATATTTTGGTAGTGAAGGCTGGAAAATACGCAATCAACATTTAGAAGTGGGGATCGCAGAATATGCTAGGAACTTAAAGCAATCTGTAGTAATAGCGGGAGATCTCAATGTATCAATCTGGTCACCGTTTTATCGATCACTGATTAAAAAATCTAACCTACACGATGCCCGTCAAGGTTTTGGGGTGTTACCTTCTCATTCAGTAATCAATCCCAGCTACGCCAGCTTATCTGCACCGATCGACCATTGCTTAGTTAGCCAAGATATTCAGGTCAAAAACTTTGCCACAGGAGAAAATATCGGCTCAGATCATTTGCCAATTATTGCCGATCTATTGATTCGACAAAAATAACCTTTTACAGATGAAAACAAGTAAATCTGCTTACCCTCTAAGGGTCTTGACTACTAACTAACATATTTTAAAAATTTATTGATTTATCTTACAAAGCCGTAAATTGTCCAAAAACTAGGTTTAAATTGAAAAACATAAGCTCGCCACATTTCTTGTAAAACCGAATTAAGTTGGGTTTGTTCAAGTATTTCGCACAACACCAAGCATTTATTTAATTTTCAATTATTTAGCTCATTAAATTCTAGAGAGTATTTTTTTATGGTATCTACTGCACCTAAAAACCTGAGTCAAATATCTACAACCACGAATAATAACCCAAACGATCCCCGACAAACTGCCCAGGGAGTATACATTACAGTCCACGGTCACTTTTATCAACCCCCCAGAGAAAATCCTTATCTAGATAGAATCGAAAGGCAACCTAGCGCGCACCCATATCACGATTGGAACGAACGCATACATTATGAGTGTTATCGCCCCAATGCCTTTGCCCGAATCCTCAACCACCGACAAGAAGTTGTGGGGATCGTTAATAACTTTGAGTATCTTAGTTTCAATATCGGTGCGACTTTGATGTCGTGGCTGGAACAATACGATCCCGAAGTTTATCAACGCATTCTAGAAGCCGATCGCCAGAGTAGTCAGAGACTAAACGGACATGGTAATGCGATCGCTCAGGTATACAATCACATTATTTTGCCCCTAGCGAATAGACGAGATAAAATCACTCAAATACGTTGGGGCAAAAAAGATTTTTGCTCTCGTTTTGGTCGCGATCCCGAAGGAATGTGGTTGGCAGAAACGGCAGTGGATTATCCTACCCTAGAAGCTTTAATCGATGAAAAAATCAAATTTATTATCCTCGCACCTTCCCAAGCAGCTAAATGTCGCTTGATGGTTGCCGAGAATACAGAGTCTGAAGATACACCATGGCATGAGGTAGGAGGAGGGCAAATCGATCCCACTCGTCCCTATCGTTGCTTTATTGCTGATGGTCGCTATCTAGATATTTTCTTTTATGATGGTCCGATCTCGCGCGACATGGGTTTTAATAATGTTTTAGATACGGCAGACAACTTTGCAGCTAGACTAGGACAGGCAGTCAAAGGAGACGATCGCCCTTCCCAAATAATTAGCGTGGCGACAGATGGGGAAACTTTTGGACATCACAAAGGCGGTACCGAAAAATGTGTGGCTTATGCAGTCAGCGAACAGTTTGCTAAACATGGTTGGACGGTAACTAACTACGCTCACTATCTCAGTATTTGTCCTCCAACTTGGGAAGTAGTCCTAAAACCCGTTACCGCTTGGAGTTGCGCCCACGGAGTTGGACGCTGGCAGGATGACTGTGGCTGCGCTAGCGGTGGTGGACAAAATCAAAAATGGCGTAGACCTTTGCGAGATTCTTTGAACTGGTTGCGCGATCGCCTAATTGTAGTGTTTGAAGAAACTGGTAGTAAGTTCTTCAACGATCCCTGGTTGGTGAGAAATGAATATATCCAGATATTGCACGATCGCGCCTCTAGGGGAGAAGAACTGGATGAAGGCAGTAGTGTAGACCGTTTTCTCAAAAGTCATCAGCGACAAGAATTGTCTGCTAGCGAAAAAATTGATGCACTTCGACTGTTAGAAATGCAGCGTCACAGTTTGTTGATGTATACCAGTTGTGGCTGGTTTTTTCAAGAAATATCTCGTCCAGAAGGGGTACAAATTTTAAGATATGCAGCCCGTGCCTTAGAATTAGCGGGAGAAGTTGCAGGAATCCACCTCAAACAAGAATTTATTAGTCGTTTAGCCGAAGCCCCCAGTAATGTAGCAGTTTTTGGCAATGGTAAAGAAGTTTATCAACAGTTAGTTGCACCTTCTCAAATTAGCCTACATCAGGTAGCTGCTCATTACGCCATTAGTTCTTTGTTTACTGACTATCTACAACAAGAATATCTTTACTGTTACCAAGTCGAACAGCTAGATTATCAAAAACAGCAAATGGGAACGCTGACTTTAGCTGTAGGACAAGTAGAATTAACATCGTTAATTACTACCGAAAGCCAACATGTTGTCTTTGCGGTACTACATTTAGGTGGTTGGGATTTTCATTGTTGTATCAATAGTTTTAATGGTCGTTTGGCTTATGCCGAACTAAAACAACAGCTATTTATCGATATCAAACACGCCAGCGCAGCCCAGGTTATTTTAACCATGAATCGTTTAATGGTGGGCAGTCAGTGGTTTAATTTACAAGATCTGTTTGCCGAAGAAAGACATCGCATTATCAGACTACTAACAGCCAAAACCAAAAAACATCTCGATCAACTTTACACCCAGCTATATCGGGAAAACTATAGTATGCTGGCAGCTTTTCAACGAGAAGAGTTACCCGTACCCCAAGAGTTAAAGGTAGCAGCAGAAGTAGCACTATCTTATCGATGCTTAGAAACAGTAGCTAATTTGGAACAGGCGATCGAAGATCCTAGTACGAGCGATCGCTGTTTAGCTCAATTAAGCGCGACGGCGACTGAAGCTAACTATCTGCAATGTAAATTAAATATACCCGAAGCTAAACAAAGTCTCGAACGAGTAATTTTACGCCTATTATGGCGGTTACTATACGATGGCGATCCCACCACTTTGCTAGAAGAGGTAGCCAGATTAGAAATGGCGATCGCTTTAGGTGACAAATTACATCTCGGTTTGGCATTAGATCGCGCTCAAGAAGTTTATTATAACTGTCTACATCAGCGTATTGTCCCCGACTGTATTATTGCTCATCAAAACCCCAGTCTTAATCGCTGTCGTTGGGATCTGACTCAAATTAAACCCCTGCTATCATTGGGTAAAACCCTAGCGATCGACGTTAGTTTTTGGTTAAATTAATTGACTGATGTGACGCACAACACGAATCTTTTGAGATAGGAAAAAGGGAAAAGCCTAGTTTTTCCCTTTTCTTTAGTTTTCTAAACTATTAGAGATCCCTTCAACTTTACCCTCAAAAGTTCCATAATTAATAAACAAAGCGATCGCGCTAATTAATAAGATAGTGGGAAAAATAATTCTAACAATGAGCATCAAACGTTTAATAGCTTGAGCATTTTTCTTGATTTCTGGTTTATTACCAATTACCACTAATAAAAGTTCTAAGCCAATCAGACTGTAGATAATATAAAAACCATAATCTAGAGCAACAACATAACCAATTCCTTCGGGCAAACCTTCGAGTAAACTCAAGTGGAAGAAGACAATTGCCAGTAGAGTTCCGCTTACTGCTTCTACCGAAATAAACTCGAAAGGTAAAAATAGGATCAGATAAGATACGCTAACAAAAAATAATAGTGGTAGTAAATTTTTTATAGTAAAGCTGATCGTATCTCTTTTAATTTTGATGACTGTATTAAATCGAGAATATCGCAAATCTGTATCAGAACCAAACAGTCGGGGATTGCCTAAAATTGAATCATTAATTAAAGTATCTGAAAAAAAATTAACGGCGATAACTTTCCAGTCGCTAATTGTCTCAAATACCTTTGATTCTTTCCAATTGTTAATAACTTCTTGAGCAATAGTATCGCGCATTCCCACTACATCAATAACATAGATTAAGTTATCTCGTGTTAAATTGCTATGACGAAATCTAATTGCGAGTTGCTGGCGATCAAATGGATAATCATTAAAGCGAAATTTTTCTTTGAAGTCTGCTTTGACTCGATAGACGCGATAGGTAATATCATCAATAGTTTCTTCTCCTATCGGTTCATCTAACTCTAGCTTATCGCCAGAATCCATGCGATCTGTACCGTAGTTGGTAAATTCAATATGATCCGCACTAATATCTCCTTGAAAGCGAAACCATAAGTAAAAATCGACTAAATAAGATGAAGTTTTTTCATCCAAATTTCTAATTTCATTAATATCTATTCCCGTATAAACAATATTAGTACGGTGCATATATTTGCCATCTACCAAGAGAATTTCTCCCGACTTGATGGCTGTATTAATATCACTATAAATACTGATATTTTCTACGGGTTGGAGTTGAGTAAAAGTAGAAATAAACTTTTGTTGGTTAAATGTTCCAATATAAACCGACTTATTGACGTTACCATCGCGATCAAAATATAAATTGCCTGTTACTCCTTCAATACTATTTTCCAACCGATCTATTTGGGTTAAGGCATCTCTAACTCGATCGCGTTGTTGAGCCAAATTATCTTGACTTTCTCCAACTTGAGCCTGTTTAATTGCCTCAATCGCGATCGCAGCAGCGTCATAATAGGTGGCAGCAGTCCAACCAGGTTGCTGTCGATACTGTTTTATATAGTCATTTCTAAACTGTTGCGCCTGTTGATTGGCGACATCAAAAATAATTGGCGACACCGCATAAATACTATTGGTAAAATATCCTAGAGTCTTCTTTGCTTCACGATATCCCTGAAACTTTTGGGCAAATGCAACACTACCTAAAGAATCAGCCCCAATCAAAGGATAATCTAATCCCTTTCGTTTCATCTGAACTATTAAATCGACGACATCATCGTTGTGAGTAGCACAAAAAATTATCCCTCGCTCATCCTGAGACTGTAATAAATCTTGGATAATCTGCTGCTGTTGCGCTTCAAAATTAACCGCATTAGCATCAATTGCCCACTGCTGCTTGATATTTCCGCCTAACCCAGCAAAAGTATTAGCAAAAGAATCTTTTAAAGTTATTCCATAGCTATCATCGCTATAAATAATACTGGCATTTTGCTGTTCTAAAATTTTTTGAGAGTAATTAGCAATAAAGCTAGCCTGCAAACTATTGTTGAAAATGACGCGAAAGTACCAATCATTATCTTTGGTTACGAAGTTGTCGGTAGCCGAACCAGAAATAGCTGGTATTCCCAATTTTTGATAGATTTTTCCTGCTGCGGTAGAGGTAGAACTATACAAATGTCCTAATACTGCTAAAGCAAAGGTAGACTGAGCAATTTCGGTCGCTTTTTGGGCTGCTACCTGAGGATCATTACCATCGTCAAACACTAGCAACTCAACTTTTTTGCCGTTAACTCCACCTTCAGTATTAACGCGATCAAGATATAGCTGCGCCCCCTGTACCATCTCAATCCCAGAGATATTATCCCCAGTAGGTCCAACAACTGCCACGTAGATAACAGCTTGTTTTTGTAAAGAAATGCCTCGACCAAGAAAAAATATTAGAGAAAGTACAAAGGCGATCGCTAAAGTTAAAGGAGAATTTAGTTTTTTCCAAGAAAATTTCAATTTTAATAAGATCGACGATGAATAACTATTCATTATTTATTATTCATTATTCTTCGATAATTCGAGATCTGATGAATCAGATTCGGTTTTAGATCGCTAAATTTTGGTAATTGCGATCGCACTTATTTATCGAATATCAAGATTAGATAAAGAAAGTGAATCAATCGATGAAAAACCCATGAAGTACCCCCAATGGTTAGCTCTAGCAGTCACCACGGCAAGCATTACAGTTATTGATGTTCCTCAATTATCAGCTAATATTCCTCCAAATTACTACGCCTACAATCAAGCAACAGAATTGAGCAATCGCCTCAAAAAACAGGAACAAAAAATCTCTTGTTCTGCTGCAGATCGTGATGATCAATTAACTCATTATCGAATTTGGCTTAATCGTGGCATGGCACTACAAGTACAACAAAGATATAGTGAATCCTTAGCTTGTTTTGATCGCGCCTTAGCTCTACAGCCAGATTTAGAACAGGCTTGGTATCGTCGCGGTATTGCCCTAAGTTATCTACAACAATATACTCAAGCAGTTCTTGCTTACGAACAAGCAATTAAAATCAATCCTCAAGAACATACTGCTTGGTATAATCAAGCCAATGCTTATAAACATTTGGGAGAATACAATAAAGCGATCGCCGCTTACAATCGGGCGATTTCTCTCAAGTCTGGTTTTCGTGCAGCTTACTATCACAAGGGAAAGGTACTAGAAAAAACGGGGCATTACGAGGGTGCTATTAATGCTTATCAACAAGTTACCGATCTAGAACCAGAATACGCTCAAGCATGGTATGCTCAGGGTAATTTATTGGCTAAACTAGGGCGTTACAAATCGGCAATTGCAGTATATCAGACCGTACTCAAGCAACAGCCCAACGAACATCAAGCTTGGTACAACTTAGGCAACATTAATCTCAAGTTTAAACAATACGAACAGGCGATCGCAGCCTACGAACAGGCGATCGCTCTTAAACCAAATTACGATCTAGCATGGAATAATCGTGGTGCTGCACTCGAAGCCTTAAAGCAAACTAAAGAAGCTTTAAAATCCTATACTCAAGCTTTACAGGTTAACCCTGGCTATCAAAAAGCTCTTAATAATCGTCGTCGTTTACTGTTACTGGTTAGTAATAAAACTCCTAATTTGTATAATTAATTATTAAAACTATTAATTCTTCCTAATTTTGCGTAACATCAGTAATTAGACGTGATTACTCTAGTTTGATGGTTATGATCAACGATTTGTCTGATTCAATTATTTCTCCTACATTAGGCGAAGAAGACTTGGCAAAATTAGAAGATTGTGGAGCGATCCTCAAACTATTGCCAGACCAAATACTATTTAATGAAGGCGATACTGCCTACTGTTTTTTTATAGTGTTAGATGGACAAATCAAAGTTACTAAGCAATTGGGAGAGACAGAAATTCTCGTTACCATTCACCGTAGAGGAGAGTTTACAGGTGACTTGACTATGCTGACAGGGGGAATTTCTCAAGCAACTGCTACCAGTGTTGGTACGAGTAGGGTAATTCAGTTTGATGATTTTAAGGAATTACTCAAGGGTTGTCCTCGAAGTATCGATCTATTTGTTCCAGCATTAGCAGAACGTTCTAAGGAATTGGAAATAAAGCTGCGCGATCAAGAAAAATTAGCAGCATTAGGCAAACTATCCGCAGGATTAGCCCACGAATTAAACAATCCTGCAGCAGCAGGGAGAAGGGCAGCCAAACAGCTAGATGGCGCGATCGCCTCTTTACAAAAAAATATGCTATCTTTGCGAGGCAAACATTTTTTGTCCCACCATCGTCAGATACTCCAAGATTTACAGCAACAGGCGATTGCTTATCAAGAACAGGGATCATCTTTATCTCCTTTAGAACAAAGCGATCGCGAAGATCAATTAGCAGACTGGTTAGAAGAACTAGGTGTAGAGGATGCCTGGGAATTATCTCCTAGTTTGGTAGCTGCAGGGATCGAACAGTCTCAACTATCAGCCTTAGCCGATGACATGGAAAAAAGCGCTTTTAGCGAGGCTTTAATGTGGCTAGAAGCTAGTTTAACCATGAGGGGTTTGGTTAATGAGGTAGAGCAAAGTACCAGTCGCATTTCCGATCTCGTAGGAGCAATTAAAAGTTATTCTTATATGGATCGCTCGGTGGTGCAAGATGTAGATATTCACGAAGGATTAGATAATACCCTGAAGATTTTGCATCACAAACTCAAATATGGAGTCAAAGTAAATAAACAATATGGCGATCGCTTGCCTAAAATATCGGTATACGGTAGCGAACTAAATCAGGTATGGACAAATTTAATTGATAATGCGATCGACGCTATGGATGGTCAGGGTGAGTTGACGATTCATACTGCCCTGGAAAATAACTGTATTTTGGTTGAGATTATAGATAATGGTACGGGTATTCCGCCTGAAATTCAGTCACGTATTTTTGAACCTTTCTATACCAATAAGCAGGTAGGAAAAGGAAGTGGTTTGGGTTTGGATATTTCTCGTCGCATTGTTGTCCAAAAGCACAAGGGCAATCTTAATTTTGAGTCTCAGCCAGGAAGAACTTGTTTTCAGGTTAGAATTCCTATTTAGTTTTTGATCTATGCGATCGTAATTTATTACGGAAGAATTTATTGCACGTAGTTGAGTCATCATCAAGCCGAGGCATTACCCCGGCTTTTTTGGTTTAATTAGCTGAGTTTTGAGTTAGAACTTGTGCGCGTGCAGCACCTCCGCGTCACAGAGATAGGCAATACCTGAATAATCGTCGAAAAACTGCCCTGCGACCTCATCCGAAATCTTCACGGCCATATCCCGATTGCGTGTAAGCACCTCGAACTTTATATTCGAATAAGTGTCAGAAACAGTAGGTTGTCCCGATGAGCGCACGTTGCGACTACCTTGACCACCAGCGTCCACTACCGTATAACCGGTAGCTCCAGCTTCGTTGATGATTTTAGCGATCTTTTTTAGTAGTAATTTTTCCGTGACGATGACGAGCTTGCTAGCCTGTTGTGTCATGTATTTTACCTCTTAATGTTTGTATTTATTGAACTATGTAAAAATTTAGGAGATGACAGCATCATAAGCGACTACGCCAATCTAGCCATCCCATTGGTCGCTGGGTTAGGAAAATAACAGCAGAGCGCGACCTATCTGGGTTCAATTACCCCATCAGTGCCTGGGCAAGCCCGATGTAAAGCGGTATCCCTATAGCAAGTGCGACTGGTGTACCGACGGCTGTAGATGAACCAATGTATGCCGAGGGATTAGCCGATGGGATACCAGCTCGTAAAGTGGGTGGACCTGAGATGTCTGAACTGGAGCTAGCGATAACAGCCATGATCACGACGCCGCCAAGGCTAAATCCCGTAGTGACGTGGGCAATCATGCCGAAACCGAAGGCAATAAACCCATGTAGCAGTGGCCCGATCGCCGCATATAAGGCGTACCACTGACCCACCTTGCGTAGCTCACCGATCCTTGCAGTGGCTTCCATACCCATTACCAGCATCAGTATTGAAAGTAGGCCGCGGAAAAGGGGATCGAAAAAGCTCTCATAAACACTTTCTGGTCTGGTTAGCACGCCTAGAGCGAGGCCAAGCAGCAGCGCTGATAGGGCAGAACCCTGAAGACTTTCCTTCACGATGGGCCATATCTTAACGCGTTTGCTTGCGGTATCGCGCTTGGGATAACCGCTTGCGGTAATACCCTGCTGGCTGAGATACTTGTCCGTAGTATCGCGTTGCTGGCTGGTATAAACACTCGCTAAGACGATTGCGGTTACGAGCGCGGGGATGTCCATAAAAGGATAAAGTGCGGCGGCCCAAGCTTCGTATTCAATGCCTTCTGTTTCCAGTAGGGTTAGGGCGGCAGCGAGGGTAGAGCCACTCACAGCACCAAACAAGCCAGCAGTCGCAATGGCATCAACAGTTTTAACTTTTGGTAGCTTGGCTAATGTGTAGCGACCGATGAACACGATAAGAATCCCTACTATCATGGCGAACAATGCGGGTAACAGCATCTCCGCCAGATTAGCATTGCGGATCGCAATACCGCCGCTCAGACCGACTTTAATCAGCAGCATAAAGACAATAAACTTATAGATCGGATCTGGAACTGTTAGTCGGCTGTTGACGGCAGCAACGACCATCCCACCAATCAGAAAGCCGAGTGTCGGGGACTGCAACTTCGCTAAGAAGAGCGTCAAGAAATCGGATAAAAAATTCACTTTGTAATTCCTCCTTAATTAGAACTTGGAGAGTAGAAGTTATCGAGATAGACTTAAATCTATTATTATTTCTTTTCCATTCACTTAAGTCTATCGTATTTTCTGCACAAAAATTGATCAGATTCGAGAAATTTAAGACATATTATTTTATTTTGATGATAAATAAAACTTATTTTTAAGCCAGAATAATATATTTATTTGTTATCAAGAATTAATTTATTTTGAAAAGGAATGAATTAGTAGGCTAAGTGCAAAAGCTTTCCTAGTAATCGTTTTAGGAGTTGGTGACGCGCTATAGAGAGTATACTTATTCTAAGTAGAAACCAGATGATCTTTTTAAAAAGTAACGAGTCAATCGCGGGTACACGAGCGTGCGAGACGCGAAGCTTATCCTTGTTTGACAAGTGCAAGCCAATCACGGATACCGAGAGCGCATATAGCAAGTAAGATTCAACCTTGCTATCAATACAAAAATACTATGAAGTTGATTAGAATGACTATAGTCCACAAAATGGCTACTAGAAGACTTACCACAATGCTCCAATTGAACGCCCAAATATCCGAAGGCTCTAGAGCAAACTGCAGGATGCGATCGCATTTTATACCAACATGATTTTGCTTGCCTTGCCTATTTTTGCTATTTTCCCTAATTCATGTCTCAATTATGCAACGTCGAATTGTCAAATTTACTGACAAATTTGTCGATCATCTTCTTTGACATTAGGATTAGTTGATAAATAGTTAGATAAGCGATCGCATCCTCGATCTAATAAATTATCTAGATCTAAATTCCACCAAAACAAACCCTGTTGTTCTTCGCCACTAACAATAGATTTGTCATCGCTACTAAATGCCAAACTATTGATCTGACTAGTATGTCCCCGCAGATTTTTAATTAATTCTCCTGTTTGGGTATTCCAGAGTTTAATATTGCGATCGCCACTTCCAGAGGCTAGCAATGTGCCATCAGAATTAAAACTAATAGTTGTTATACCGTCTTGATGCCCTGTTAAGATATGCCATAACTTACTATTATTGCCCGCATCGGAGATTGACCATAGTTTAATTGTATTATCCCAACTTCCAGTGGCAAGAGTATAATCGCTTTTCTCCTTAGAGGAAAGATTGAGAGGGGTGGGAGTAAATGCGATCGAAGTAATAGCTAAGTTGTGTGCCTCAATTGTTTGTAGTAATTCTCCAGCGGTAGTCCAAATTTTAATAGTATTATCGTAGCCAGCAGAAGCAATCAATTTACCATCAGGACTAACAGTAATTGCTTTGATACTATCAGTATGTCCTTTGAGAGTTTTAATTAATTTTACTTGATCTGAGATCTGCCAAACTTTAATAGTTTGATCTTCACTTCCAGAAACTAAAATATAACCTTCCTCTTGGTCAGGGGAATTAAAAGAAGTGGGAATAAATGCAATACTATTAATACCATCTTTGTGTCCTATCAAAGTATTAATTAACTTACCAGTTTTAGCATCCCAAAGTTTAACAGTTTTATCCCAACTAGCAGAAGCAATTACTTTACCATCTAAACTATATTTGATTTGGGTAATCGTATTATCATGAGCTGCAATGGTATCAACTAGCTTTTGCCTACCATTGCTGTTTTTGTGCCAAAAATCAATTTTTCCATCCCAATTAGCCGTAGCATAGTCTTCTAAAGAGGTAAAATTACTAGCAATACTATAAACACCTTCTGATTGATCTCCATAGCGATTAAAAACTTGCCAAATTCTGACAGTTTTATCAACTCCTGTAGAAATTAACTTATAGTTATTATCTTGTTTGAAGTCGGCAACAAATTTGACATCCAAAACTTCGCCATTATGTCCCGTTAATGTTTGCTGGAGAATACCATTTTTATTCCAGACATTTACTTTGCCATCAAGAGTGGCAGTAGCTAATAATTTACCATCTAAACTAGCACTAACACTGTTAACTGGTGCTTGGTGTCGATAGGTATTAATTACGCGATCGCCTGAAGCGGATTTAAGCTCTACTGTTGTTTCATCTTTAATATTGATTAAATATTTACTATTATTAGAAATTATGTTTTGTTTGACAACAGGATTAATTATTTGATTACCCTGCCAAGAAATAAAATCGGTTGATAATTTATTTTGCTCTAATGTTTCGATTAATTTGCCATTTTTACGCCAAATCTTGACCGTATTATCATCGCTAGCCGTAGCAATAAATGCCCCATCATTACTAGTACGAATGGCGGTTACTTGTTGAGTATGACCTTCTAAACGATTTAACTCTTGAGTTCCATAGATAGACTGTTGTAAAGTAGCGGTAGTTTTATATTTAGTTGCTTGCCAATTGTTTTGATTAATTAAAACCTTACCTAAGCCATTTATTTGTTCTAGTTGCTTTCCTGCCTTGACACTAGTCATTAAAGATTCTAACTGCTGATTAGATAAAAGTTGTGCTTCGGCAACCGAGTTTAGACCATCAACATTTTCTAATTGCGTAATTACTTTTTGACGATAGGCACTAACACCAAAAGCTGTGGCAGCAACTCCCAAGATACCTAATGCAGTAGCGGTTAATTGCGCCTTACGCAAACGCTGTTTGGCTGCTTTTTGTGCAGCGAGTCTGGCATCAATACAACTAGCAACATATTCTTTAGCAGTATCAGATAACTCATCGGTATATTTAATATAAATTTCTTCTGCTTCGGCTAAACGCACACCCCGCAACAGAAAGTCATCCTGTCTATCTTTTTGTTGCCACAATAATGCAGCCTGTTCAATCTGACGTTGCGATCGCAATCTAGCGCGATTTTCTTCTAGCCACCAACGTAAACTAGACCAATGACGGATCAGTATTTCGTGGACAACTTCTACCGTCGCCTCTTGTCGCATTGCTTCTAAAAACAGTTCGTCGTCTTCAGGAGGATTGGCAGTACTACGGCTTTGTCCCAGGTTGCTACCATCATCGAGGTTAACTACTAAAAGTTTGGCATCGGTTAAAGTACGAAGAGTGCGATTAATTAAAGCTTCGGGGTATTTTTCTACTACCAAGTCAGATTTGGTAATACGACGGCGAGTATCTTCTGTACCTTCTCCTAATTGAGTCAGGTTGAGAAATATCCAGCGCGCACAATCTTGGGATTCTGCATCTAGGCTATCGTATATTGCCTGGGCTTGTCTTTCCAAAGCACCTTTAATTCCCCCCAGTTTTTGATAGGCTTCGAGGGTTAATTTGCCGTTATCTCGATGTTCCCATAGCTTTTGTAAGGCAAACTGTAACAGAGGTAAATCCCCTGCGGATCGATCTAAGTCCTGTAATAATATTTCTACCAACCCAGATTCTACCCTCAGACCAACCTGTTCAGCAGGCTTAATAATAGCACTACGATAATCTGCTTCTGTCAGGTAAGGGGGTACTAAAACGCTATTGTTTTGTAATATATCCGCTAGTTCAGGATTTTCTAAACAAGAAGCGACAAAATCTGCCCTAACAGTAAAAATCAACTTAAAGCGATCGCCTGCATATTTTAGCGCGCCTAGAATTAACTCTAAAAATTCTTGACGTTCTCGATCTTCGGCTAGAGTAAATAACTCTTCAAACTGATCGATAACCAGCAATACCATCTGTTCGCTACGAGTCCGCAACCATTGTACAAATCCCTCTATTCCTTGATAAAGCAGTCCCTCAATCTTTAACTTTTCTGTTGTACGATCCTCTGGACTTACACCTTCGGCTAATAAACCTGCTAAAGCTTGCAGGGGTTGAGTTCCTGGACGAAAACACCCTAGCCACCAGCGATCGCTATTGGGTAATTGTTTGCCCTGTATTAGTTGTGCCATCAAACCAGCCCTAACAACTGAAGACTTACCACTACCAGATGCGCCAACCACTGCAATACTCTTTTGATGGTTGATTTGATTAATTAACTTTTGGACTAAAGACTGACGACCATAAAAATATTCGGCATTATCTTCATCAAAGGCTTTTAATCCCATGTATGGACAAATTCCCAAGTCAAGAGATGGCTGTTCTTCACTAGTATTATTTTTGGCAGGCAAAATATCAATTACCCCTTGAGTACCTGATAACCATACTTGAGGTATGATTCCTGTCCCAGCTAAGGTAATTTGGAGTTGAGTAATCCAAGCTGCAATAGTCAACTCTGCTGTAGGATCAGCATCTTGTAAAGTATCTAAAATAGCTTCAGTAAACTGTCCCGAATTATCTGAGGGTAGATCTGCAGCAATCAAACACTGTCCTCTTTCTGTTTCTAGCTGCAAATCTTCAATCCATTCTGTTGCCGAATATTCTCCCGAACAGTCTAATATTACTATCTGTTGTGCTGCGCGAGAACTACGCAAGATCTTTCGCAACCACGAACGAGATAATTGAATCCCATTACCCAACAGCAGCCAAGATTCACCAGTGTCGGTAGTTGATATTTCGCCTCGTAAATAAATTAACGCCGTCGTAATGTCAGGATTGATTTTAGATTGGGGTTGAGAATTAAGACAGGTAGAAATCGCCTTTTTGACTTTTGACCAAGGTTCGTTAGTCTGGGGAAAATATCTTAAGTTAAAACCCCCTGAACTTTGCAATACCTGACTCAAAGCTAGAGTAGTGCGATTAGTCTTCGTGCCACCATCAATAATCAACGCTTGACGGGGATTGATTTCAATGTTGCAACGGGACTGCTTGCCTAGTACAACTTTACCAAATCCTTCGACGATGCGTTTAGGAGTCTGTAGGGGAAATTCTGACTGTAACCTTCTCTCTCCCTTACTACTTTTTTGTTGATTGATTAACCGTATTTGTTGATTAGTCTTGTCTATATAGCGTAGAGTTTGGTGATAGACATATTGATATAGTGCATCAGCCTCAATGATTCCCCGAGAATCTGCAGCTTCTCCCCGCAAACCTCGCATTAAATAATAAGTAAATACTCCATGTCCCAATTCGGGAAACTCCCAAGATTGTTGAGTTTGATCGCAGGATAATAGGGCATAAAAACCTTTGCTTTGTGATGCTTTATGACGCAATACCTCTACTAACTGCGAACTAGGATTAGGTAAAGATATTTTGGACGTACCCCGCAAAGTCATTCCACCACTATGACAGGCATCTAACCAGACTAATTGTTGACTGGCAGCACAGTTACTAAGCTGTTTTAAAAGTTCGTTTAAAGGTAAACCTGTAGTTAAAAGTTGTTCGGTTTTAGTATCGGCTAAACACAAAACTACCTGTTGCGTCGTTGCTTCTAAGATACCGTGTCCTGAAAAGTAAAAGAGAATGGTGTCGTTTTCGCCAGCACTATTAACAACCTTAAAAATACTTTGTCTGACATCTGCTGCCTGGGGTAGTTTATCCACAAAGTCATGGTGGATAATTACTTCTTTCTTAGGAAAACTAGCAGTAGCTTCTTTTAGTGCTTCTCCCAATCCTTGGCAATCTAAAGCAGAGTATTGTAAAGATGGTAAGTTTTTAAGATCATGATATTGATTTACTCCTATCAATAAAATCCACAGCTTCGCCGATTTGACTTCAGAAGTTTTTTGGGGTCGAGATTTGACGCGGGGACACATCTTTTTTAAAAGAAATTTATTTTAAAAGTTAAGTATATCTCTATAGGTTTAATGTCCCTGGTTTATGCAGGTAAATTTTTAATGTTTTGACCAACAATATACAATCTCAATAGGACATTGGGAGTAGTTAGAGCTTATAATTTACAAAATTGAAATAATGCCACTACGTTAAAAGCTAATATTTTTTAGACGATAGGTCAAAAAAATGCAGTGATAAAATTCAAACGGAAGCGAAATAATTACTTAGTTTTATTAGGATTGTTAGCTGCGATCGCGGGATGTTTAACTGCTTCTTTATCCGAACAAGATCAATTGGTTTCTGCTATAGGAATAATCAGTACGTTGGGGGCAATTATCTTAATTTATCTATGGATTATTCATGATGCCAAAATCTACAACTATCCCATTCCTAAATATCTTAAAATTTTAATTATTTTATTGCCTTTTTTGGGTTTACCAATCTATTTTTGGCAGACGAGAAACATTACTAATTTTTGTCTGAATATTGGTGGGTTTTGGTTAGTAGCTTTTTATAATATTATTTATCTTCTTGTTGCCTACGCGATCGCCTTACTATTTCTTTAAATTGTTTTTTGCTCAAGAGCGATTGTTTGTCTGGCGAAGGATCGTCTAAATAAACTGATTCAGTAACGCCCAAAAAACAATCTAATTTCTCAATTTCTATATCTTTAGGGGGTCTTTGACGTCAGGCGATCGCTGTTATGGTAATTAAACCAACGATAGATTATTTTAAATAAAAAATAGAAAAGTATCGGTGCAACCAACAGTTAACGAAAGCGATTGTAATCACGAAAGTTCATCTCCTAACAACGTCAATAGTTCTAATTGGCATATTTTTAATAGCCGAAGTATCTCTAAAATAATTGATACTAAAATTTTTCATTCCGAGATCCTAGTCGATCCTGTTATTAGACAATATATTTTATTGGGATATGCTGCCAAAGGAGCCATTTATTTTCTAATTGGTATGTTAGCGATTGAGGCGGCAATTTTACCCGAACAACAAGCAGCAGGGACTTATTCTGCCCTCAAGCATTTATCCAGTCAGCCATTGGGCAGTATCTTATTATGTTTATTGGCAATTACCCTGACAGGATATGTTTGGCGACGCTTGCTTCAGGCAATAATTTATCCAGGACATACTTCACGCTATAGTCCTCAAGCTTTATTTCAAAGATGCGGCTACATTATAAGCAGTCTTAGTTATGCCAGCGTTGTTTATACTGCTTTAAATATAGTTTTTGGATTAGGTAAATACAATAAAACAATTAAACATTTAGTAGAAAATTTATTAGACAAACCTTTAGGGATTTGGCTAGTAGTTTTAGCAGGAATTGGGGTATTAGGTGTAGGTCTTTCTTATCTTTATGGTGCTTATACTGGTTCGTATATCTGCGACTTTACATTGTCTAATCAGAAGTTAAAAAGCCTCATTAAAATTATCGGTAAAATTGGTGTCGCTACTAGAGGTGTCGCTTTTGTGATTACTGGGTTCTGTCTGATTCAAGCTTCTATTTTAGCCAACGCAGATTTGGCGGGAGGACTACAGAATGCTTTTCATATTTTAGAATGTCAACCTTTCGGATGGCTGTGGCTACTAATGATTGGTTGTGGTTTTATAGCTTATGGACTGTATATGTTTGTTGCTGCTAAATACCGCAATTATGCTATTAGATAATCAAATTATTCAACCCATCCCAAAGTTACCGCAGCTAAAATAAATACGCCAAAAGCTAACCTGTACCAGACAAATACCCAGGTACTTCTTCTTTTCAAAAATTCCAACAGCCAAGCAATCGCTAAATAAGAAAAGATAGCCGAAGATATTAAACCAGCAATCAAGGGTAAAAAAGCGATCGCTTCTCCTTCTACAGGATTGATTAAATCCTTTAAGCCAACCAACCCCGCAGCGGTAATCGCCGGAATACCCAATAAAAAAGAATACCTGGCAGCAGTTTCTCGATCTAGATTACTAAACAAACCTGCTGTCATCGTCGAACCAGAACGGGATGTTCCTGGTACAATTGCCATCGCTTGGGCTAAACCAATCAAAATGCCATCTTTTACCGTTAAATCTTTAAAATTGCGCTTTTGATTACCTACTGATTCTGCTATGGCGAGTAGAATCGCCATAATAATTGAGACAATAGCGATCGAAGTCATGCTTCTTAAAGTATTTTCATAAAAAGCAGGCTCAATAATTGTCAATAACAAACCAAAAATAATAATCGGAATTGAACCAACACCAATACCTACCGCCATCCAAAATTCCTGAGAATCATAATCTGAATTACGAATTGCCTTAATCATTCCTTGAACAATTTGCCTAAGATCCGACCAAAAATAAGATAAAACTGCAGCAATACTTCCCAATTGAATTACAGCAGAAAAAGAAACTCCAGGATCTCCCCAACCAAAAAATACAGGAATAGCTTTAAGGTGTGCGGTACTACTAATAGGAATAAATTCGGTTGCACCTTGGACAAATCCCAAAACGATCGCTTCCAAGATATTTACTTGGCTAGCACTACTAGCCGTTTCTTGAGCTATTAAATCAACTGAACTCGCCATGACTACAGTATGGTTAGTTGTCAAAAGAAGTGTGCTGGATACAAAACCAAGACACAAGCAACAAATAAAACTAAAATATTTTTTGGTCTGTCTAGCCATAGTATGTATATTGATTTAAAATCTAAAACTTATGTTAAGTCTTCAGTTTATCTGGGAATCATTCAGAACCCAACCATTTTAATCAATAAATGAATTTAGATATGATGAACAAGTGAGTACACTTAATAATTACTAATAATCAAAAGTATTAACCTGGTAAACGTATGAGTTATGCAACCTCTTCCGCTAGGGCAGAAATCAATGAATTGCGCCGTCTCAAAACCTTATTACCCCCAGAGTTACAAAGTTGGGTAATTGTCGAAGGCTCTACTGAAGTTAATCCACCTCTGATTCGTAGCGAAGAAATAGGCAAAGATGAAATCGAAATCCAGATCGATCTGGCTAAATGGGATAGTTTAGCGATCGATCAACGTAATTTATTGTTTTGGCACGAGGTTGCTAGAGTCCAAAATGATACTATTCCTAAAGAAGGATGGGAAATGGCAGCTTTAGCAATTGGTTTGGGTGGTGCTGTTGGGGAACTATGGGTACAAGATGGTCTACTGCTATTATTAGCCCTGTCTTTGTGTGGGATTTCTGGCTATCGTCTCTGGCAAAAAAATAGCAATGAAAAAACTATTGTTGAAGCAATTGAAGCGGATGAAAAAGCGATCGCTTTAGCAACTCGTTTTGGTTATTCGTTGCCTAACGCTTACAAGAGTTTGGGTAGTGCTTTAAAAACTCTGATCGAAATGACTCCTAGCCGTCGGAAAAGAAAGAAATACGAAGAACGCTTACAGGCATTAAAGCGCAGTGCATCTAGGGATAAAGCCAGAAGCCAAGAAGGAAGACAACCGATTGGAAGAAGAGATAATCGACTTTGAAGAAGAAGTCGTTTTAAGCACTGGTGTTGATTGATAGTCTAAAAGCAAAATCACCAAGCAAGAGTGGAGGTAAAATACCAATTTTTTCGGATTTTACCTCTTTTTTAAATTATCGGAGTTTATTTAGCAAACGAACTGTTTTTTTAAAAAATTCCCATAGAGTTGTAAACAAAAATACATATTAAAGGGTAAGATTAAAATAACAAAAGCTAATAACTACTAGTAGGTTTTGGTAATTTGGCTCATTCAATCATATTTTTTTATTTTCATAACGTTCTAAATAATTTACTCTCGTAGTTAAGATTTAATTTAAAAAACCTACTCTAGTATGATTTTTCATTGTTAGCATTTAATTGCAATTAACTCACCCCTATTAATCATAAAAAATAGAATTAATGATTGACGAGACACAGGAAGTAAAGTTTCCCTTGTCCTTCTATCAGGACAATCCAGTTGTAGAATTACCAGAACGTCTGACAATTTTGGAAGCCGTATCATTTAAACAAACTATTAATCAATTAATACAGTCAGACAACGATCATCAAAAAATAGTTCTTGATTTTAGCGAAACTAGATTTGTTGATAGTAGTGGTATTGGAGCATTAATCGCTAGTTTAAAATCTGCTCAGACAGAAAATATCAAATTGATCTTAGAATCAGTCCAGCCACCCGTGATGGCAACCTTATCAATGACAGGATTGGATGAAGTTTTATATATCAAATCTTCTGCTAAGTGGTCTAACCGAGAATCATTAGAAACTCATCCTTCAGTTCGCTCGATTATTAAACGACTATTAGATATATTGGGTTCTATTGTTGGTTTAGCGATTACAGGAATCATTTTTATTCCTATCGCTTTGGCAATCAAGTTAAATAGTCCTGGTCCCATCTTTTTTAGCCAAACTCGTTGTGGCTGGATGGGTAAAAAGTTTAAAATCTGGAAATTCCGTTCAATGTATGCGGATGCAGAAGCCAGGAAAAAGCAAATTGAAAATCAAGCCAGTGGTGCTTTTTTTAAAAATGACAACGATCCTCGTATCACCAAAGTTGGCAACTTTTTGCGACGTACTAGCTTAGACGAGTTTCCTCAATTTTGGAATGTTTTTAAAGGAGACATGAGTCTAGTAGGTACTCGTCCTCCCACCTCAGAAGAGGTAGAAGCCTATCAAATTCCTGAATGGCAACGACTAGATGTTAAGCCAGGAATGACGGGAGAATGGCAGGTAAATGGACGCTCGCAGGTACGTAATTTTGAAGATGTAATCAAGCTAGATCTCAAATATCAAAATAATTGGAGTTTACTCTATGATATTAGGCTAATCATCAAGACAGTATTGACGATCTTTAATAAAGATAGTGGTGCAGTCTAGTCTAGTCATTTCGTCCCAAGATTTGGTTAGCAACTAAACAGTAATCAACTAATTCAATGAGCCAGAGTAAGAAGCAGATTGTCGTTGCCGTAGTTGGAGATGTTCATAATCAGTGGAATCAGGCAGATGAAAAAGCCCTAAAGCATCTGGGGGTAGATTTGGTTTTATTTGTGGGTGATTTTGGCAATGAAGCTGTAGATATTGTTCGTCAAATTGCTCAAGCCGATCTTCCAAAAGCAGTTATTATGGGCAATCATGATGCTTGGTATAGTGCTTCTTCTTGGGGAAGAAATAAAGCTCCTTACGACCAATCTCAAGAAGATCGAGTACAGCAACAACTAGATTTATTAGAAAATACTCATGTCGGTTTTTCCCAGCTAGATTTTGACAAGTGTGACTTGTCAGTAGTGGGTAGTCGTCCTTTTAGCTGGGGTGGTTCTACCTGGAGAAATGCTCAGTTCTATAGCGATCGCTATAACATCAAAAACTTTGCAGAATCTAGCCAGCGAATCGTTAACTCTGCCCAGGAAACTGCCCACGATACGATAATTTTAATTGGTCACAATGGTCCTTATGGTTTGGGAGACAAGCCAGAATCAATCTGTGGTCGAGATTGGAAATCAGAAGGAGGGGACTATGGCGATCCTGATTTGCAAGATGCGATTAAAAAGATTAAAGAGTCAGGAAAATCTATCCCCTTAGTTACCTTTGGACACATGCACCACGAGCTAAAATATCCTCGTGGAGAGCGACGTAAAATTATTGATGTCAAGGACGATACTGTATACCTAAATGCTGCTTGTGTACCTCGCATAATTAAAAATGGTAAAGAGGAGCAACGTAGTTTTTCCCTAGTAACTCTTCAAGAAAGAACAGTGGTAGAAATATCTTTAGTTTGGCTAGATGCAGATTTTGCGATCGCTAGTAACGAAATTCTTTATAGTAACTAATAACTAGCAATAAAAAAGCTGAAGCTGATCGCTAATAGCTTCGATCCAACAAAATAACAACGAAGCAAAACTGACCCCAACGATCAATGATTAGTTATCTCAAAGGCAAGAAAGTAGATATTGTCAAAAATACTCAAAACCGTCTTTTTTTAGTGTTGGAGGTTCACAACATCGGTTATGAAATGCAAATTTCTTCGCGTTTTGCTCGTCAACTAGACGAAACAGTCGAAGCAGAATCATTGATTCAAGTTTTTACTCATCTACAAATTCAGGAAGACAAACAAATTCTTTATGGTTTTGCCACCGTAGCAGAAAGAGATTTATTCCGTCAGCTAACTGCAGTTAGCGGTATTGGGATGCAACTAGCGATCGCTAGTATTGATACTTTAGGTATTTCCGAGTTAGTCAGCGCAATTGTCACCAGTAACATTACTACCCTGAGCAAAATCCCAGGAGTCGGCAAAAAAACTGCCGAAAGGATTGCCCTAGAACTAAAAACCAAGTTAGCCAAGTGGCATCAAATATCTGGAGTAAAAGTTACACAACCAGAAACTGTCTTTACCCCCAAACCTGAAATTAAAGAAGATTTGGAAATGACTTTGTTAGCCCTAGGCTATACCAACGAGGAAATAGAACAAGTGTTAACTGCTTTGAGCCGAGACGAACAGCTACTCAAAAATCCCAATGGGGAAGAATGGATTAGAAGTGCGATCGCCTGGCTAAGTGGAGAGTGAATTTATTGATACTTGACTAGATGAATGTTCTTCTGCCAACTGCGCTTTGTCAAATTGAAGTACATAGCGATAACCAGAATTCATCGAGCCTTGAACCACTACTCTACCTTCATGTAATTCGGTTAGATGGCAGCAAAATAGTAATCCTAAAAGATCGCGGGGTACTTTATTTGTATTTTTATCAATAGTTTTTCCTTCATTGAGGATCATCATCAATGCAGCAGGAGTTAATAATTTATTATTACTAAGAGCAAAATTATTTTCACCTACATTAGGAGTCTGATTATTTTGAGCCTGGTTTTGATTGAGATTCAAAGCTTTATTGATTGCCTGAGATTGTAGACTAGCTTCTCCAAAAGCTTCTCCCAGCCAAGGATGAGAAATCCAGACCGCAATATTTAAAGTTTGATTTCTTTTGGAAACGTGAACTTTTACTTCCCCTCCCGCTTCAGACATTTCTAAAATACTGTTGATCAAATAATATAAAGCTTGTCGAATTTTTTCTTTATCCAAAGACCAAATACGATTTCCTGGTTCGATGGACAGAGTTAATGCTTGTTGATGTTGTTTAGCAGTCTCTAATAGACTATTAATGACCTGTTGACAGAGCATCTCAATATCTACTGCTGTCTTGTTCATTTCTGAACCCTGTTCGTTGAGAATACCTAAATTGACAATCTCATCTACCAATGAAATCAAATTTTGACCGCTATCATGGATAATTTCCAAATATTCTCTTTGTTTAACAGTTAAAGGCCCATATACTTCGCGATGTAATACACTAGCCATGCCAATAACTGAAGTAAGGGGAGTTTTTAATTCCTCAGTTAATTGAGATAAAAGTTTGACTTTAATAGAATTGGATTCAGTACTCTCAAGTTCATTGAGGTTATTACGATTAACTTCAACAGGTTTTACAGCCAATGAAGCTCCATCGGTTAAATTAGGCTGATTATGGTCAGCCAAGATCAAATTATTTGCCTGTGACCACCCAGGTTTTTGAAGTGTAGTTTTAGATAAATCGCGATTTCCTGTTATAACGCGATCGCGTTCAAATTCTCCCAGACACCAACGAGCTAACAATGACAAATGTTCTATATCTCGTTGGTTAAATTCTCTCTCTTTCCAGTCCATGACTTCTAGAGTACCAATACAGAGACCATCGAAGCTGATTAAAGGGACTCCCAAATAAGCTCTCATCCCACAATGTTGAGCTAAAATACTATTGGCAAAAACAGCATTACTTAAGGTATTTCCGATAAATAATGGTTGCTGGCTATCTACAACATAAGTACTAAAAGATTCATCCAAAGCTATCCTTCTTTTAGTAGCTATTTGATTCATTAAACCTACTGTTGATAAACCCACTGCTGATTTAAACCACAGTTCGTTTTTTACTGCCAAACCCAAGATACAGATTGGCGTATCAGAAAAAGCCGCAGCTTTTTGAGTTGCTTCTTCAAAAATAGGAACTGCTTCAGATACTAGTAAACCTAGTTTACTAAGAGTTGTTAATCTTAATTGCTCTCTAGCTGTCGGAGTTAAATCATCTAAACGGCAAAAAAGCTGGTTTTGTGGCTTAGTCATATTGTTGACTGCTAACCTTAAATTTACTGCTGGCACTGGTATCGTGTGAATTGTTATAAAAGTTATTGTATGTGGCTAGAGTAAGTATTCTGTCTCTCTCAACAGTGATGAAAAGTTCAATTCAGAATTTAGCCAAAAATTAATTTGTCAGTTTTTTATTTTGCTATTTCTAAAGTTCCCCAAAAACTCTTGGAACGAACATTTTAAGCAGAGATTGGCAAAATAACTATGATTTCAGCCATATTTGTTCCAGGTTGAGCTTATTTTGGGACTAGTATAGTCACAGTTTTAAAATTAAAAACAAAACTAAAAACAAATTATCTGCGACAAGCATTTTAAATTTTTACCAGCTTTGACCGCGTTGTCTTGAGATTTTAATCTTTGTTCCAAGCTGGATGGGCAAAAATAGCATCAATCACCCTAACACCCCGAAGTTGATTGGACAAGGGTAAATGACCAATAGGAGCAGTCAAATCCCAAACAAATTCTTTAGGATAACGAGTCCATGTATTACCCGATTTCCAATTAATTTTAGTCCAGAGTTTAGAAAAATCTTTACCAACAGAAAGCCATATTTTTCGCTGTATCGAAAATCCAAACCTACCCTCTGAGTACATTAGCCATAAATTATCAAGAGTACGCAAATCGGTAACTGGAAAACTTTCTACTTCTGTAAAATAAATCCATTTTCTTTCTATTGCTGCAGCCCCTGCTAGTTCGCATAGCTTTTGTAAAGTCACAATATCAGCACCCTGAAAATCTTGCTGTGCGAGTAACTGTTCTAAAGGTTGATAGTCAATATTGCGTTGGGATTTAAGAGGAATTAGACCTTGTGGAAAATTGCTGGCTAAAAATTCTTTGACTTGGAGATCTTCGGATAAGTACAAACTTTGATAAGCCTTGCCCAAAGCAAAATTGCTCGAACGATCTTCTACACAAATCATCCAATCCATCAGAATGTCCAGACCAGTTTCACCTTCTGCTAATAACTGAGAAACAGATTTTAGCTGTTGCTTGGGCGATTCCGAATATATTTGGTGTTGTAAACCGCTGGTATTTTCCATACAAGTTTTTTCCCGTTGCGGACAATCTATTTAATTAATGTTTAGGGATGGATAAATGCAAAACAAGTTTAATTAGATTAGCTATTTTGCTATCTTGCTATCTCTTTAAGTGTTTATACTCATTTCGATCTATGGAAATGTTATCATGATTTGGCTCAAGCTAATCTGTAAATGTAGCTTCAATTAGCAGATCAATTCAGAGAAATCTATAACTTACTTGAAGCATTCAAACTTTCTCGTAGCCTTGTTCGTAAGCAAACCTCACTAGTTGAGTACGATTGTTTAAATTTAGTTTGTTGAGAATATTACTAAGATGAGTTTGAACAGTACGAGGGCTAATAAATAGACGTTCGCTGATTTGCTTGTTGGTAAAGCCTTGAATAGTCTCCCAAAAAACTCTTTCTTCAGCTGGGGTTAGAGGTAATGGTTTGGGAGAAAATTCTCGATCTGCTGGGGATGTGTTGACATTCGAGTTGAGAGTAGAATTGCCCTCAATACTAGACAAGACACTTGCTGATTGCGAATTAGCTAATTGTTCAATTAGGTGAACTATTTCTGCATGAACTCGGCGAGAGCGTTCGATCAAAGCTTCTATATTTGCCAACAGTTCTACCATTTCAAAAGGTTTGGTCAAATAACTATCGGCACCAGTAGTATGTCCTTGAATACGGTTGTCGAGATTATCTTTAGCAGAGAGAAAAATAAAGGGAATCAATTTTCCCGATGGCTGCGATCGCAGTTGACGACAAAATTCAAATCCATCCATCTCTGGCATTGAAACATCAGAGATGATGATATCTGGTACATCTTGATTAAATTGAATCAAGGCTGACTTTCCCGAACTAACAGAAACTACCTGATATCCTTTTGTTTCCAAGGAATTTTGTAAAACCTTACGCAATATAAAATCGTCGTCTACTACTAATATTTTTTTCATTTTTTGTCTTGGTATCATTAAAAGCAACCATGATATCCGAAATACCATCTAAATTAGTATTGCTTTTTCCTATACTCTGTTAGCTTACACAAAATTCTAGGATTCTTTAAGATAACTTTTGTATTTAGAATTTATTTTTCACAAAACTCTAAATAGATAATTTTGCTACTGTCAAGTCGATCCAGTTTAGTTGTACTCTAACTATATTTAGTGATTGACCAACCAAAATTTTATGTACCAACAACTAACCCCGCCCAAAACTGGATCGAAAATTACTTTTCAAAATGGTAAGCCTGTTGTTCCTGACGATCCGATTGTTCCTTTTATTCGCGGAGACGGTACAGGAGTAGATATTTGGCCAGCGACGGAAACTGTAATTGATGCTGCAGTCAAGCAAGCATACAAAGGTAAACGTCAAATTAATTGGTTTAAAGTCTACGCGGGAGATGAAGCCTGTGATAAATATGGTACATATCAATATCTACCTCAAGACACCCTCGATGCCATAGAAGAGTATGGAGTTGCTATTAAAGGACCATTAACTACCCCTGTAGGTGGCGGCATTCGCTCTTTGAACGTTGCTTTGCGTCAGTTATTTCAACTTTATGCTTGTGTTCGTCCTTGCCGTTATTATCAAGGCACGCCTTCTCCTCATCGATATCCTGAAAAGCTAGATGTAATTGTCTATCGAGAAAATACCGAAGATATTTATCTAGGAATTGAATGGAAACAGGGAGATGAAATTGGCACGAAGCTCATTAAATTACTCAACCAAGATTTGATTCCTAGCACCCCCGAACATGGTAAGAAACAAATCCCTCTTGATGCGGGAATTGGAATCAAGCCGATCAGTAAAACTGGTTCGCAACGTTTGGTTCGACGAGCGATCACCCATGCTCTTCGGCTTCCCCCAGCAAAACAGCAAGTTACTCTAGTTCACAAAGGTAATATTATGAAATATACCGAAGGGGCTTTTCGCGATTGGGGTTATGAACTAGCAACAAGTGAATTTCGTAATCAATGTGTAACCGAACGAGAATCTTGGGTTTTGGCTAACCAAGAAGCTAATAACGAGCTTTCTGTAGAGGACAATGCGCGTCAAATCGATCCAGGTTATGATGCTTTGACTCCCGAAAAACAGCAGAAAATTTGTCAAGAAGTTAAACAAGTCTTAGATGAAATTTGGGATACTCACGGAGATGGTCAATGGAAAAATAAGGTTATGGTCAACGATCGCATTGCCGACAGTATTTTTCAACAGATCCAGACTCGCCCTGATGAATATTCAATTTTGGCAACGATGAATCTTAATGGAGACTATCTTTCTGATGCTGCCGCCGCCATTGTTGGTGGTCTGGGTATGAGCCCTGGAGCAAATATTGGGGATAACTGCGCTATTTTTGAGGCAACTCATGGTACAGCACCCAAGCACGCAGGACTAGATCGGATCAATCCTGGTTCGGTAATTCTTTCTGGGGTAATGATGTTAGAGTTTATGGGATGGCAAGAGGCTGCGGATTTGATTCAAACTGGATTGGCTAAGGCGATCGCCAAAGGCGAAGTGACTTACGATTTAGCTAGGTTAATGAATCCTCCGGTAGATCCTCCCCTCAAATGTTCTGAATTTGCCCAAGCAATTATTAAATATTTTGCTTGATATTCAATTTTGAGTTACTAGATTAATCGATAGTCAAAAAATACTGAGAAATGTTGATTTTCCATTAAATTGGTTCAATCAATAGGTTAAAGTAGGGGATGTTTTATCAAAAATCCTTTGGTATAGTCTTGTATATCGGTTATCAATAGATCGTACCAATTTATTTTTTGATTCAAGTTGGTAATTTATTATTTCTTGGCTCAGTTGGCGATTTCTTTGTCCCTAATTCCAATTTTGGAGCTATTTTGGACAAAACTCACCCCGAGCGTCGATCGTTCTTATTCAATTCTCAAACCTTATGTCTGATGAGCTAATAGGAGGACGCTACCGAGTTATCGATTGTCTGAGAACCACAGGCTTTTGTGAAACTTATGTAGCAGAGGATACTCATCTCCCAGGAAATCCACCCCCCCGCTGTGTGGTCAAAAAGTTACAACCTCAATCCAATGAGGATTTTGTGTTGGAGACTGCTAGAAGGCTTTTTGACAATGAAGCAAAAGTACTTTATAAGCTAAATGACCACCAGCAAATTCCTCGTCTATTGGCTCACTTAGAGGTAGATCAGGAATTTTATCTGGTTCAAGAATATATACAAGGTAAAGATTTGAGTCAAGCAGAGATTTTGCCAGGAAAGCAATGGTCAGAAGCTCAAATTAAGAATTTTTTGATTGAAGTTCTAGAAATTTTGTCATTTGTTCACCAAAACAATGTCATTCATCGAGATATCAAGCCTTCTAACCTAATGCGTCGCGCTGCTGATGGCAAGATTTTTTTGATTGACTTTGGTGCGGTCAAAGAAATTACCAATATGACCTTGACGGAAAACCAAGGTAATGTACTGACCGTGGCAATTGGAACTCCTGGCTACATGGCTAGCGAACAACAGCGAGGAGATCCCCGGTTTAATAGCGATATTTATGCTTTGGGAGTAACAGCGATTCAGGCTATTACTGGCTTTCACCCCGATCAGCTACCTAGAGATCGCGATACAGGTGAATTGAAATGGCGCGATCGCGCTCCTGACTGTAGCGAAGAAATGGCTCGCATTCTGAATAAAATGGTGCGTAATGATTTTCTGCAACGCTATAAAAATGCTAGTGAAGCCCTCGAAGATATTCGTCATCCTCAAAAGGCAGTTCCAGCAGCCGATCCCACTAATTATTTATCAACAGGGACAAATATAGGAGGAAATGTAGGGGCTACTCCTAGTAATGCAGCGGCTGTAGTGCCTCAGAAAAAAACGAAATCTTCAGGAACCAAACGACTTTTGTTGTTTGCAGTTATGCCTTTAACTTTAGGCTTGTTATTTCTCACGCCTAAGATTTGGAAGTCTCTACAGGCTCTTAAATATTACAATGAAGGCAATGCTTTAAATGATGCCGGAAAATATGAAGAAGCGATCGCCACTTTTGATCGGGCTTTAGCTAATCGCAATGATTTTCCTCAAGCTTGGAGCAACAAGGGCTATGCCCAAGGTAAATTGGGTAGACATCTAGAAAAATTTTCTTCTTGCGTTCAGGCTACCGATGTTGCCCCCGATTTTTCTGAAGCGTGGAATTGTCGAGGACTAGCAAGATATGACTTAAAGCAATATGAACGGGCACTACAAGAGTATAATCAGGCGATCGCAGTCAATCCCGACTATTATTTGGGTTGGTACAACAAAGGGCAAGTTTTATTGAAATTAGGTCGCCCAAGAGAAGCGATCGATTCTACTAGACAGGTACTAAAAATCAAGCCAAACTATTTTTTGGCTTGGACTCAACTATGTAAAGCTTTACACGATCTAGAACAATATCAAGATGCCAAAGCACACTGTGAAGAATCTTTGAAGCTAAATCCTAATTATCCACCTACCGCTACTATGCTACAAAAAGTAGAGCAAAAATTGAAACAGTAGAATAGTTGATTGACTAACTGAATAACTTTTGAGATCTTTTGTTAAAGTTACTTTGACATTTGATGATCTTACTTACTTACTAAAGAACTTGTTTGGTCCTAAACCAAGCAATTGCCAAAAGTTCACTTGGTAAGAGGTTGATTGTACCCCACGGTCATTTGTAACTGTTTTTTCACCCTGTAGTTGGGGATTAAGAATAGCAGTTACAACGTTGTTGGCATCAATAGCAGCTTGTTCTGAAGCATTTAAAGTAAATAAAACTTTACTACATTTGTTCCCTACTGTAGTGGCACAAACAGCAGGTAAACCAGTTTGCTCTGTACCGATAAAACTAATCTCAGATAGATCGTAACCTTGAGCAGAATAGTCTTGTAGCTTGGCAGTGACGTTATTACATAACTCTTTTGGAGTTGAAGACGATTTATACTGTAGTGCATCTTGCTTCCAATGGAAGACAGGCTTGGTAATATCACTACCAACATGTTGAGCAACAGTAGTAGGAACACCTTCACTCATCTTGCAGGAAAAATCAAATTGGGGAGCATCAGAAGAATCGGCGATCGCAGGAGTAGCTCCTAAAGCGATTGTTCCTGTTACTATAAGTGCTGATAAATGTTTGACGTTCATATTATTTAAAATTTAAGCCTCTTGAAATTTAAAAAATCTAACAGCTAGTTATATAGGCTGATACATATAATGTATCTACGTCCCAATCTTAAGGTATATGCAATATTACTTTGTTTAACTCAACATAAAGTTAATCAAAGTTAATTTATGCTACCTATAAATTAGATTCAGCTTGTAGCAAGGCTTGTAAGATTTTTACTGTACTGTAAGTAGTATAAAAAATATGGTTTGTAATAGCAAATCTTTATGCTATCAAAATATTAACTTTACACAAGTTTTATATTTGTGGAAAAAGTTCCTAATATTTACTATTTGAATAGCTATGTTATAGATAGTACTTGATTAAAAGTAGAGCTAAAGTTTATTCCTTAAATTCAGAACCAGACAAAAGTATGACAGGAAATATTTTGGAAGTACAAAATGTCTATGCAGGATATATCCAAGGTTTAGATATCTTGCAAGGAATTGATTTTCGGATTGCCCCAGGAGAATTAGTGGCAGTAATTGGACCTAACGGTGCGGGAAAATCTACTTTGGCTAAGACCATATTTGGTTTACTCACACCAGCTCAAGGAAAAATTATTTTCCAAGGCAAAGATATTACTGGTCTAAAATCCGACAAGATTGTCAAATTAGGTATGTGCTACGTACCCCAAATAACCAATGTTTTTGCTTCTCTTTCAGTAGATGAAAATTTGGAAATGGGGGCATTTATTCGCAGTGGCTCTCTCACATCACTCAAAGACACTATTTATACTATGTTTCCCAGATTAGGTTCTCGTCGTCGCCAAAAAGCGGGAACATTATCGGGAGGTGAAAGGCAAATGCTGGCGATGGGTAAAGCTTTGATGCTAGAGCCAGACTTGTTGCTTTTGGATGAACCTTCGGCTGCCCTCTCACCCATCTTAGTCAATTCCGTATTTGAACAGGTTAAAGCAATTAATCAAACAGGAACAGCGATTGTTTTGGTCGAACAAAATGCCAAAAAAGCTTTAGCCATGGCAGATCGGGGATATGTCCTAGAAAATGGAAAAGATCGTTTTGAAGGGACAGGAGCAGATTTATTGAACGATCCTAAAGTCGGAGAACTGTATTTAGGAGCAGCCTACAAACCTGAATAAACCCAATCAAAGCCATCCACCAAGATGCTGAAACAAATTTATTTACTCAAAATACCCTCTAACGTTGAGTTTATCGTGAGATTGATTTAATATTATTTGGGTAACTATACAAAAGTATATGAACTTTTGTATAGTTTATAAAAAATAGCAGATATTTACCAGGTATTATAAAGGATGGCATTCAGAATTTAGCCATATTTTTATAGATCTGATTTTTGGTAAACTCTAGGAGAAAAAATGGATTTTTTAACTAACATTTTTAGCGTTTTTGGTAATCTTGACTTGACAGTAATTTTTCAGTTGCTCAGTGTAGCATTGATTTTGATTTCTGGTCCAGTAGTAATATTTGTATTAGCTTTGCGCGGTGGCGATCTTTAAGAAAAGTTGTATATTTTCTTTGATAGCTGCTCTTCTAAATATTAGGAGAGCAGATTTATTTTTAATTGATGACACTCCCTAAATTATTAAGCGATCGCGCAAATTTTTGGTTCTAGCGGAGATAGCAGACCAATTTTGAGAAGCGATCATATCTTGAGGAAATAGGCTACTAGAAATGCCTACGGCGATCGCTCCTGCATCAATCATAGTTCGAGCATTGTCTATAGTAATACCACCAGAGGGAATTAAAGCAATTTGGCTTAAAGGTCCTTGTAAGTATTTAATATACTGCGCACCACCAAGAGATTTAATGGGGAAAACCTTAACTGCTTTTGCTCCCTGTTGCCAAGCGGAAACTATTTCTGTCGGGGTAAATGTTCCTGGGACAAATGGAATCTCATAACGAGATAAACAAGTGTCTAGTAGATCTGGGTCAAAATGAGGAGCGAAAGCAAATTGCGCTCCTGCCAAGACAGCTTCTTGTAGCTGATGTGTGTTCAAAATTGTTCCGACACCAATTGTGCAGTGAGGCAATTTCGCTCTGAGTCGAGAAATTAATTCAGCAGGGCGATCGCTATTCCAGGTAATTTCAATTAGTCTGATTCCCCCTGCCGATACAGCAAGAGCCATTTTTAATGCTAAATCTAGATCGCGACATCTGATTACTGCGATCGCTTTGTTTTGGTTCAAGAGTTGCAGCCACGCATCTGTCATCGCTAGGTGCGGAGAAATAATGTTATTTAAGATAATTATTTATAAATAACTAAGACGATTTTGATAAGCTTGATTATTCAAACCATTGCCTACATTAGCAGTTTTAGGATCGATCAGCTGTTGTAAAATGTTAATCCGCTCGCTGGTAGCGGGATGGGTACTTAATACACTAGGAGGAGATCCACCTTTTTGTAGTAGCTTTTCCATAAAGCCCAAAATTCCTGCGGGAGCATAACCAGCCCGAATCATATTTTCTAAACCAAAACGATCTGCTTCTAGTTCGTCAGAGCGACTATTGGGGCGACTAACAGCTAGCTCTACACCAATTTGAATAGCATTACTACGATCTAAACCAGCAGCAGAAAGTAATCCTTGAGATAAAGCTCGGTTTCTCATTTGCTCTATACTATGACGACCAACAATATGACCTATTTCATGTCCAATTACACTGGCTAATTCCGCTTCATTGTCTGCTGCTAAAATCAGACCCTTGTTTACATAGACATAGCCTCCCATGGTAGCAAAAGCGTTGATACTATCATCATCAACAACTTGAAATGTGTAGGGTAAATTAGAGCGATCGCTATTGCTCGCTAATCTTTGACCAATTTGGTCAACATAATTATTAATTTTAGAATTATTGAGTATTTTTGCTTGACCAGAATCTACTATTTTTTGGTTGATTCCTTTAGCTAGTTCTACTTCTTGAGCATTAGAAATATTGGATAACTGAACTATTTGTACTCCCCGAATCATTAACTCTAACCAGGAAAATCCATAACTAGGTTGGATGTTGGTTATTCCGATACTAATGGCAAGGAGAAAAGCCAAGAAGCCGTACCAAAAACGACGGTAATCAGAATTTAAACTTAATATTTTTTGAAACATTTTGCAATAAATAACAGTAGCGAGACAGAAGACAGTTCATTTATAGATTTGGCTGCTTCTTCTTAGTTTATTGTGCCAAAAAAAATTTGTTGACTAGAACGGTTATCAAAGTCTTAGTAAAAAATTTTCTTTGTAGTTTTGCAGGCTTCAAAAAACGCTGCTAAATTGCCCATTTTAATCTGAGGAAATTTCGTATTTACATTTTTAAATTATAGAAGTTATTTTAGAGATCGTTTGACTGTATAGAGAAACTTTATTCTATTCAAGCTAGTTAATTTAATTTGATTGATTTACAATCATTCTATTTATATATTTAATCTAGATTATTGTAGAAACTAAATTGCTTAACTCTCTCAAGAATATAAATAGCATATTACAACAGCTTAACCACAAGCTGAGGAAAGCATTGTGAGTTTATTCTTTCAAGAAAATACTAAGAAATTTTTAACTGCATATATTTATATAGCTATTAGTACTTTAAGTAGTTTATTAATGCTATTTTTGGTTAAGCAAAGCTTCCCATTGAATCAAGAGCAGTCTAAACAGTATTACCAAGATCTAAAAATAGTCAAGCAAGAGATCGATCAATTAGAAAAAAGCTTGGCAAAGTTTAACTACAATAGCTTGGTACAAAATACAGATATCAACTCAAGATTGCAAGCTACCGAACAAGCTTTGGAAAAGCTGCAAAATATTCCTAATTTTTTGACTCAGCAGCAAAAGAATGTCATTAAAAGTCAATTAGAAACTCAAGAAATTTTATTTGATTCTCAGTCTCGTTTAATTAAACAATACAATAAGAGTAGAGCTAACTTAAGTAAATCTTGTTCATCTTTAGTTAATTTGAAAGAGCGGTTTACTAATAATTCACAACTTATTAGTAAAGATTTGGATTCTAATAGTCCAATTTTAATATCTATAGATGATTTACTAAACAATGTTGTTTTATATTGTTATAGTAATAATGCCGATATAGCCTCTAAAATTACTACACAAATCAAGCAAATAAATATATTATTGAGTCAACCAGACTATAGAATATATAGTTTTGTAATATTAGAGATTGTTGGTTATGGAGAAAATATTGTTGAACAAAAACAAAATATTAAAAATACATTTCAAGAAATAGAATTAAATCAATTAGAACTTAAGTTTGAACGACTAGAATTATATTATTCAACTCAGCTTCAAAATGCAATACAGAAAATCAATAACTATCGTATTCTTACGGTTTTTTTATTTTTGTTAGTTGTGATTATTTTAGCCTATATCATTAATAATAATTTAGCTAAAACAAATCGTAAAATTGTTAAAACTCTCGAAAACTTTACTCAAGAGCTAGAGACAAAAGTAGAACAAAGAACTGCAGAATTAGAAGCAAGTATTCAAAATACGGAGATGGCTCTAACTCAGGCGCAAAACGCTAACAAGGCTAAAAGTAGATTTTTAGCTAATATGAGTCATGAATTACGAACACCTCTTAATGCTATTTTGGGTTTTACCCAATTGATGTATCGCGATAATTCAATTAGTAAGGAACATCAAGAAAATATTCAAATTATCAATCGCAGTGGAGAGCATCTTTTAAAATTAATTAACGACATTTTGGAAATGTCCAAAATAGAGGTAGGTCAAATTACCCTCAACGAAGCAAAATTTGATCTTTATATAATGATCAAAAGTATTGAAGAAATGCTGCGTTTAAAGGCAAAGACAAAAAATATTAGCCTTGATTTTAGAATATCTAAAAGTGTTCCTCAATATATTAATACTGATGAAGGTAAGCTACGCCAAATTATTATTAATTTACTAGGAAATGCCTTGAAATTTACCGAACAAGGAAGTATTACTTTGTCTATAGAACTAAAAGAAAGTAGTTCTACACAAGACATAAATATTGATTTCTTATTTACTGATACTTATGCCCTATCTTTTTCGGTTGAAGATACAGGACCTGGTATTCCCACAGAAGAAATGTCGCAGTTGTTTTCTCCTTTTGAACAAACTAAAATTGGACGGATTTCCAATGAAGGCACGGGTTTGGGTTTATCAATTTGTCACAAGTTTGTGGAATTGATGGGAGGAGAATTAAAAGTAAAAAGTACTGTAGGCAAAGGGAGTACTTTCTTTTTTGAGATTTTAGTTAAATTAGAAGATACGCACATACCCAAAATATCTAGCCAGAGCGCTCAAGAAGTTGGTAGAGCTATTGCCATCGCTTCAAATCAGCCCCAATACAAAATTTTAGCAGTAGATGATGTACCTGCAAGTCGGCTTTTATTACAGAAAATGTTGACCAAAATTGGTTTTGTAGTCAAAGAGGCAGGAGATGGACAAGAAGCAGTAAGCATCTGGTCAAGCTGGCATCCCGATCTCATTTTAATGGACATGAGAATGCCTATTATGGATGGCTACAAAGCTACAGAAAAAATCAAGTCACAGTCTCAAGGGGAAAAAACGATTATTATTGCTTTGACTGCCAGTGCCTTTGAAGAAGAGAGAGTAGCGATTCTCTCTGCTGGTTGCGACGATTTTATGCGTAAGCCTTTTTATGAAACCGAACTAGTCGAAAAAATTGGTGAGTACTTAGATATTGAATATATTTACGAAGAAACAGTAGATACAACTGCCAGTGAACCAAATCACTTGGCAGAATTAACCAAGGAAAATTTGGCAATTATGTCTTTGAAATGGCGATCGCAATTATATGATGCAGCAGCCAAGGTAGACGATCAAGAAATATTGCAGTTATTATCAGAAATCCCCCAAGAGTATCAATTTTTAGCCAAGGGACTAGAAAATTTAGTAGAACATTTCCGTTGTGACAAAATCATTAACCTGATAGAATCCGTTAACGAATGAGCCTATTTTTCCCAGATCAAGTTGAATCTAAAATTTTAGTAGTAGACGATAAGCCAGAAAATCTTCATCTACTATCCAATGCTTTGGGTAAAGAAGGATATAAGGTTAAATGCGTAGTGAACGGTGAAATGGCTCTAATAGTAGCCAAGTCAGTGATTCCTGACTTAATTTTGCTAGACATAGCTATGCCAGGTATCGATGGCTATCAGGTCTGCCAACGGCTAAAATGCAACCATGTTACTCAAAATATTCCGATTATATTTTTGAGTGCTAGTAATGATTCTGTAGACCGAATCAAAGCTTTGAATGCAGGCGGGATAGATTATATTAATAAGCCCTTTCAGATTGACGAGGTTTTACTGCGCATCAAGAATCAGTTAAAGTTTCAGGCTGCTCAAAGAGAGATTTTAAAGCTTAATAGCAAACTAGAACAACGGATCCAAGAGCGTACTGCACAGCTAGAAGCCAGCAACCGCGAATTAAAAAATGAAATTTTAGGCAGAGAACAAGTTACCAAGCTATTAGAGCAAAGCGAAGAAAAACTAGAAAGTATTCTTAACTCTTTAGAAGAAGTAGTATGGTCAGCAGAGGTAAGCACTAGTAATCTGCTGTTTCTCAATCCCGCAGCTCAAAAAGTATATGGTCGCTCGGTTGAAGAACTATTAAATAATCCCGACTTAAGATTAGAGTCAATTCATCCTGACGATCGCGATCGCGTAAAATTATCTTTAGGTAGTTTTCGCGATCGCAGCAACGAATTAGAGTATAGAATTGTTCAACCTAACGGGGAAGTACGTTGGGTATGGGAACGCAGCCGCTTAATTCGTAACGAAAGCGGTCAAGCTGATCGTCGAGATGGAATTATCTGTGACATTACCGAACGCAAAAAGATAGAAGAAGAACTAAGTCGCGAAGCTAAGTACGACTCCCTAACTAATTTGCCTAATAGATCCGCCTTCATTGAACGAGTCGAAAAAATTGTCAAATATTGCCAAAAAGATCCACAATACCTATTTGCGGTTTTATTTATTGACTTAGATCGCTTCAAAACTGTCAATGATAGTCTGGGTCACTTAGTAGGAGACGAGCTACTGATCTCAATAGCTCAAGTGTTAACCCACTGCTCTCGTGCCAACGACTTTGTAGCTCGTTTAGGGGGAGACGAATTCACGATTTTGCTCGATCCAATTCAAACGGTAGAAGATGCCAATGTTATTGCCGAAAGAATCCAAAAAAAGCTTAAAATTCCTCTTAAACTTCATGGTCATAGTGTTTTTACTAGTGCCAGTATTGGTATCGTTTTAGGCAACCATAAATATCAGGATAGTTCTGAGATTTTGAGAGATGCAGACATCGCCATGTATCGCGCTAAATTTGATGGCAAAGCGCGACACAAAGTATTTAATCAAGAAATGTATGCAGAGACTAAAGAACTGTTGGAAATTGAAAATGACTTACATCAAGCCATCTCAAAAAACGAATTTGTTTTATACTATCAACCAATCGTTTCTTTGGAAGATAATACTTTGTATGGTTTTGAAGCACTATTACGTTGGAATCATCACACCAAGGGTCTAATGTATCCCAGTAAATTTATTCATGTTGCCGAAGAAACAGGATTGATTAAATCTATTGGTAATTGGGTCATGGAAAATGCTTGTCAGCAACTACAACTTTGGCAAACTAAATATCCTGATGCAGCCAATCTTAAAGTAAGCGTTAATGTGGCTAGTCAACAAATGAAAGATCCCGATTTTTTAGCCAGTTTAGATCGTATTTTGGCGACGACCAACTTACCCAAAAATTCTTTGCATATTGAAATTACCGAAAGTACTTTGATGGATTATCAACCAAAGACTATCGATCTATTTAATCAAATTAGAGATCGAGGTATTCAATTAAATATTGATGATTTTGGTACTGGTTATTCATCTTTGCAATATTTAAATCGTTTTCCTATTAGTATTCTGAAAATAGATCGCTGTTTTACCCAGGGAATGTTAACTGAAAAAGAAAATTTTGAAATTGTAAAAACTATAATTGGTTTAGCAAGGACATTGAAAATAGATGTGATTGCTGAAGGGGTTGAAAATTATCAACAGCTTGCAGTTCTCAACAAATTAAACTGTAAATTGGGTCAAGGATATCTATTTTCTCCACCTGTAGATTATAAATCGGCTACTTCATTGATTAGCGCATCTTAAAAAGAGTTATTCATCAAGATAAATTCTTGGTAATCTATGTTTAAAACTACACAAAATTTCCCAAGCAATAGTATCTAGTTTATTTGCCCAGTCTTGGGCTGTAATATTTAAATTGCCTTGGCAACCAATCAAAGTCACAACTTCTCCTGGTTGTAAATGAGCAATATTATCTACATTCAACATTATTTGATCCATCGTAATCGCGCCGATCTGAGAC